>ERZ773099.977-NODE-977-length-22008-cov-5.015397_pt1 | contig 22008 bp, 19 predicted proteins | sample MGYA00511120_ERZ773099 | MGnify/ENA primary metagenome ERZ773099 (study PRJEB29015, sample SAMEA2738012) | human oral metagenome | biome: human oral; feature: human-associated habitat; material: dental | place: China | collected 2104 ...
CTATGCTTCCTTCGAGCCAATAATTCCCGAATACATTTTGCATTATCTTCTTTTCTACGTCAAAAAGTGTGTCTGATGCTATTTGATTTATTATCGATATTGCTACATTTGATAAAGCGACTAATCCGACTGCCAAATATTGCAGCACAAATATTAAGAACATTGCTCTAACCCATCCTATTAACATGTCTTTTAATTTAGCTGTCTGGCTTGCTGACGCGCTTCCAATTAACATTCTTATCGCAATATACATTAATACGACAACTAGTAGCATAATACTTAAATTTCTTACTGTCATATAGAAAATTGATATTTGTTCTCTTATTAGTGACAATGTATCCGAATACATTCCGTCTGACTCTTTTGTATCAAATATATCTACATCAAATAGTGGATATTTGTTTGCTAATAAATTTCCAATTGTATAAACATTCGTATTATCAAGCAATGGGACAAATGGTTTTCCAGTTACTATTAAAGTTAATAATGTAGAAATCATTGCTGGTACAATTGATAATAATACTAGTAGTATGCTAAATCCAGCGCTAAACATGCTTGGAGATGATGTTATTTCATCTTTTTGATCTACAGTTTCTGAACCGCTTGTGGTTCCAGTTTTTGATGTTGTTGTTCCGTCTTTTATTAAGGAGTTAATATTATCATTTCCATTTTTTTGTCTTCTGATTGCTACATCTCTAACGTTTTCTCCTTTCACCGAATCAACAGTTGATGATAATGCATTTGATTTTGGTACTAAAAAAGGAGTTGGTATTATGAATTCAAAAATCAAGATTAGTAATGTCAATATTGTAATTATTTTGTTTTTCATATCCACTCCTTTTATTATTTTATTGTTTTATTATTTCTTTTCCCTTATTTTATTTATATTTGTTTCAATAAATTCAAGTTCTTTCTTAGTTGGTCTAATTTCAATTATTGCTGTTTGTTCTCCAACTTTAAATAATCCTTCTCCTCTTGCGCATGTTGTTAAGAATGAAGCTTCACCCTCACTTAACTTAAATATTTCTTGTATATATTGTATTTCAGATTTATCCTGTGATAGGAATAATTTTGTATCTGATGATGTTAATACAGCTTGTACTTCAGATTTTTCATAGAAGTCTTGGAATCTTTGTGATACAACTGCTAAAGAAACATTTCTTTTTCTTGCACGTCTTGCCATTTTATTTAAAAAGTCTACGGCTTCTGGGAATGGTAGTAACATCCAAGCTTCATCGACTAGCACTCTCTTCTTTCCTGCCTTAGATTTATCTTCACTGTTTTTCTTAACATATTTTTCCCAAATCCATGATAATAATATTTGTTGTGCCAATGGTCTAGCAAATCTTTCCTCTAATTGAGAAATGTCCATATTTATGAATTGTGTTCCATCCAATAAATCAAATGTTGATTGTCCATCAAAGTATGACATTGGTCCATTATATTCTCTTACATACTGTCTCATTACTTTTACTAAGTAACTGTAGTGGAATCTATAATCTTCGTTTGTATTCGCTCTTGCGTTGTTAACAATTCTCTTATACCAACTTGTCATTGTAGGCATTGCTTTTTTCTTTCTTCCTAAGAACTCTGTTCTTGAACTGCTTCTTTGATCTACTGCATATAAACTGTTTACATTGTTGTTAACACCTATTGATGAATACTCCTCAGCTATTGCTTCTGAAATAATCTGCTTTGTTACTTCGTTTACATCTTCTGACTTTGTACTTCCTCTTGCCATTGTTAAGATGATTTGTGTTACGTCTTCAATTTTGTTTTCAACATTTAATACAATTTGTTCTTTTCCTGTTATCTCATCTCTTACAATTTCAGGTTCAACATCAAATGGATTTATTATTGTATTTGAGTTCGGAGATATTACTATATTTACTCCTCCCAGTGCTTCTGCAACAACTCCATATTCACCTTCGGCATCTAGTGCTAATGTTTCAATTCCATTTAACACTGCTGATCTTGCTATTAATGTTTTTATTGCAACACCTTTACCAGCACCTGATTTACCAAATACAACCATATTGTAATTGCTTAATGTATTACTAAAATTATCATATAAGATTGGTAATCCAGTTTGTCTATTAAATCCAAGTGGTACACCATTTTCATGACCAACATCTGAATTTATGAAAGGAAATACTGTTGACATTGATCTTCTATCAAATGTGTGTTTTTTTCCTAATTTATCATTGTTGAATGGCATATTACTTTGGAATGCTTGTTCTTGTTGTGCCCAAGCTGCTTTTAATTCTACAAGCGTTTTTGACATTTCTGATGTCAATAACTCTGTTCTTCTATCCAACTCTTCCATGTCATATGCAAATAAGGTACAAATTATTGATGATTCATACAATTTATCCATTCCTGCTGCAATAGCATCTCTAAGCTCTTCTGCTTCTAATCTTTTTTGTGCTAATTCACTTTCTCTATTGATATTTCCTCTATCTTTAGCAACGATTCTTTCTGACTCTAGTGTGTTTATTACTTTATTTAATTCATTTTGTGATTTTGCTTCACTTATTGGATTTATAAATACAGATACATTAATATCTCCAAAAGTATACATACTTCTCAAAAACTCTGGAAATGTACACATTCTTGGAAGCACTGATATTATCATTGTTCGCGCATATTTATTTGTATTTGAAAATATTTCAAGGTGATTTGTGCTTGAAGCATCTATTCCAGCAGGAGCTATTAAATCTTTTATATCTTTTATATTTTCTAATAATGGCCCTTTTGATTCTGTGCTTTCAACATTTTTGATTTGTAGAGTATTTAAATTCTTTCTACTCATTAATAGTTTTCCTCCTCATTTGTTATTTAACGCCTGTGATTTTTCTTATTTTAGGTTTTACATCAATTATATCAGAAGTATCCAATTCTGCTTCTCTGATTTCCTTTATTGTTTTTTCATATAAATCTTTACTTAAATCATCTTTATAATCAGCCATTATGCTTTCAGCTTTTCTTCTAATTTCTGCTGCTTTAAGTTTTCTTTCTTCTTTTAATTGTTCATCTGCTTTTGTGATGCTATTTGTTGCTAATTTTAAAGCTTCTGTTTCTATTTGTTTTTTCAATTCTTCTTTTCTTGTTTCAAGTACATCTTTAGCTGTTGAATATAATCTATCATATTGTGCATCCAATGCATTTCTTAATGTGTATGTATCTGATGATTCTCTGTTATATGCAACATATAGCAATTCTGCTAATTCTTCTGAATTCAAAACTTTTCCTGTAATTTCAGATGATGTTAATGCATTTAAAATTGTTTGTGTTCTTGTAAATAATTCTGAAAATACTAAATCGTTTAATTCTAAATCTGAATATTTTTTAGTATCTCCAATTTCATTTGCATAATATGAAACTACGATATATGTTTTTTGTTGTAACATGTATTGGCTATCGTTTATTTTGTTAGTATATTCTTCAATTGATTCGCTGTACTCAACAATGTTTACTTTTCTTTTTCTATCGAACATTAATTTATTTAGCAATTCTTCATTTCCCTTTTGTCTTGCTAATTGAATCTGTGCATCAATTTTATTAATTTCATCAAGCATTGCTTCTGTTCTTTTTGAATATGAATTAAGTAAATTGCTCATATCTAATTTTCTAGTTTGAACATACAATTGTATTGGTGTTCTTATTGTATTTAAAAATGCTATAAATCCTAATTCTACTGCTGATTTTTCATCGTTTGATAGCAAGTCATAGTTAATACCTTTGCATTCAATAACCATTACAAATTGCTCTCTGTTTTTTCTGATAATCATGTTATCTGTTATTGAATCAAATTCCATAAATTTATATATAGAATCGATTTCTTTTCCATCTCTTGTTATTAAATTAATCTTTTTTACTTGATTATTGCTTTGTCCTCCAATAATTTTTGAAGAATTTTCTGCATTTCTTTCATTTTCCTTTATTCTCATTCTAATTATGATGAATACTACTAGTAATGATAGTAATCCCATTACTCCAATAATTCCTATCATAATCAAATTTAACATTTCTATTTGGCTAAGTGAGTTCACTATTTCTTACCTCCTTGGTTAACATTAGTTTTCATCCCTAGGATATTTTCAAAATTAATTGTTGTGTTAGTCGTATATGTTGGTTCTTTTCTAGGTATTGCATATGAATATAGTTTTCTACTTTTTCTGAATTTTATATATTTTATTATAATTTCATCAATAGTATCTCCTGCTAAATATCTACCTATTTTTCCAGTTGTTGATGGGAATTTTACTGTTGCAACAAGATATCCTAATACTGCCATCAATGCTATTATTATCATCCCTATCGTTTTTTGTCCCAAAATTGATAATATTATATATATTGGCGTTCCTAGTAGTGCTCCTATTGCTGTATATATTAATGATTTTGTTGTAAATATTAATAATATTCTACCTTCACCTTTTAACTTATTATTTGGTATTGCATAACTTCCCATTTCTTTCTCCTTTGTTTATCTTATATAGAGTCTCCTATTGAAACTATAATTTTTGTTATTCCAACTGCTGAAACTAATAATACTATCGCAATTACATAGTAGATTAATCTTTCTTTAACCTTGGCTTTTTCATCAGCTCCGCTCATCATGTATTTAAATCCTAAATACATTCCTACTCCAACAGCTATTCCTAACCCAGCAACTAAAAATACTTGTCCTATTCCTCCCAAGTCTTTTGCAATTACACCGGTGTCAACTGTTGAACCTGATTTTCCTTGCTCAATAAATGACTTTGCGCTACTAAATATTCCGGATACTGATGTATCTGCATAAACTGATTTATTATTAATACAGAAAATAGCAATTATTATTGCTACTGTGGTTATGAATTTCACTATTTTTTTATTATTAAGCATAATTTCCCCTTGATTATAAATATTTATTATATTATAACAATTTATATTTTATTTATCAATTAAAACAAGAAAAAAATAAGCCTTTTTTATTGTTTTTTGGCTTATTTTGATATTCTATTTAATTATATTTGTAGACACTGTTATTATTGTTTGTATTATCGTATTTATTCCAAAAATTATTACTCCTCCAACTACAATGGCAATTAATTGTTTCTTTATTTCAGCTTTTCCCTCTGGAGCTGATTGCATGAAAGAAACACCTTTCATTATCAAAAGAATTATTGCAGCTGTTACTATTAAAACAGTTACTACACCAAGTACTTTATTTATTACAGTTGTTGCTTCTGAACTTGCACTTACATTGTTAATTTCTTCTCCCAATGCATCTAAATTTAAATCTGATGATCCTCCTGATCCTGTTCCTTTTTTAGCTATTTTATATATAGATGATTGAGATTTCGTAGGTTGGAATGCTGCTAAATCTTCATTTTTCGCTTTTATTGTTGTATTATTTAATACGATTATAATCATTATTATAAATATAATATGTATGATTTTTTTCATAGATATTCTCCTCACTATATTCACATTATAGTAATTATACTAGATGTTATTATCATATTTCAACATAATTGACAATAAAGCAAAAAAATAAACCTCTATTTTAAAAATCGAGGCTTATTTTTTTATTTTTCTACTATTATTTTGCTATTGCTGAATTTGACATGTTTGCAATAATTCCTAATAAAGTTCCTGCTGCAAATACGATTATTGCTCCAATTACATATTGAATAGCTGATTTTTTAATTGTAGCTTTTCCTTCTGGTGATGCTGTTATAAATTGAATGCCTAAAATTATTAACATAATTATTGCTGCTGCGTAACAAATTACTTGAACTATTCCAATTATATTTTTAATAATTCCTGTTATGTTATCTGCTGCTGTTGTATTACCTTTCAATGTATCAATTACACCTGCAGCTCCACTAGCAAATACTGCTGATAACATTGTTGTAACCATTGCAATTATAGCTAATACTGTAATAATTTTCATAATTTTATTCATTGTAGCTTTTTTCATTAAAAATCTCCTCCTACTAGATTGTATCTATAACTTTATTATAAACAAATCATTGAATTTTGTCAATTATTTATTTAATAATTTATATGTTTTATTACTTTTATATTTAAATTTTATAAAAAATGGAGGAGTATTAACTCCTCCTAAGTTAGCGAGACAAACAATAAGTTAACTTACAAAAGTTATTGTCTAGTGTCTAACTAGTCTGCCACATGAATTGTAGTACCATAAATCTCCATTTTCATCTTCAAGCAGACCACTATCTCTCTGAGTTAATGTCCCTCCACCACTGAAATAAGTGGTTCGCCCTTCAGTATAAGACGTTTCACCATTACTATGATGGGTTTTTCCCTCTTAATCTTTCCATTCGTCCTGTTTCCACAAATCTCTATCTGCCATGTTTAGCCTCGCTTTCTAAAAAACTCGCTAACCATATTTACATTTTATATTCTTTTTTAAAATATGTCAATATTTTTTCAAAAATATTTCGATTTCGTTACTTTAATCTTATATAATGTTTATTGCATTATATCAAATGATACTTCTTGATTCTTTTGTGTATCCTTTGAAATATCTTTATTATTTTCCAGTTCTTGTTTATTTCTGTCAATTATTGCTTTCATTAATGCGCTATGAGTTTGTTTACTTTTTTCAAGTATATTTTTAAACAAATTCTTTACACCTTTTCCAAAAGCTTTAAATTTATCGGTTACACCAAGTTCATCGGCACCATTTATAATTTTTGTTCCAATTTCCATTGCACCTTATTTTGTTTTATGACCAAAATCTCTTGTTCCGTAATCAACTTTTTTTATATCTAGTGTACCTTTTGACATTTTTTTCGATATATCTTTTGAACATTTAACTATGCTTTTCCCCAGATATCTTGCACAATTTGTAAATGATTTAAATCCTCCAATAAACTTGCTTTTTGTATTTGTAGCTTTTCATCCAATGGCGTTTATTCCTTTTGACATGCTATTTACAACCTTGTCTATTATACCTGAAAAAACTTCTCCTGCTTCTTTTACTTTAAATAAAACGATATATATATCAAAAGTCTTTTTTGTAATATTATTTACTTGTTATAATTGATATAGTTGAATTTTCTTCTTTGAAAATTTCTTTTTGATATCTTAGAACTTCTTCAAAAGTTATATCTTCCAATTCTGTTATGTAGTCAAAGCCGTTGAATCCTTTAATTGCTGATTGTAAAAATAGCCTGCCTATGTCTTCTACATCATTAAATTCTTTTACTAATTCACCATACACTCTTTTTTTGCTACGCTCGAATTGTTTCTCATTAATTTTAGAATTTACTATTGCTTTAATTATTTTGTTTGCGATTTCGTTTGGCTTCTTAGTTTCTCCAGCAATTAGAACGTGTGAATAATTAGTTGAAAATTCATTTTCAATTTCAAGTTCTGACATTATATCGCCATTGTTATACAGCTCTTGATATAATTCTGAGCATTTCCCTATTATTGAATTTAATATGATATCTGATGCTATGGCCATTTTTAATTTATTGTCTTTGCAGTTATTTTTAAATCCTATCATGAACAATGGCATGTTTACATCCATTTTTTCTTCTTTTATTTTTCTATATATTGTTTCTGGTTCTTCTGGATATATTCTTGTAATTGATGTTATTTTTTCTTTTTGAATTAACCTTTTCTTTATTTCGTTTATGATTTCTTTTGGATTAAAGTCTCCACTTATGCACATTATTGAATTTGCTGGATTATAGAATGTGTTATAGCATGAATATAAATTCTCTTTTGTTATATGACTTATTGTTTCAACTGTTCCTGCTGTGTCAATTCTTACTGTATTATTGTGGTACATGTTTTGAACTGCGTTTATATACAATTTCCATGGTGGCATGTCATCGTATTTTCCTATTTCTTGACCTATTATTGGTCTTTCCTTTTCCACATTTGCATCTGTATAGTATGGATGTTGAACATAATTCATTAATTCATCCAAGCCCTCATAAAAATTTTCTGTTCCTGAAAATAAATATGCTGTGTGATCATTTGTCGTATACGCATTTGCATCTAATCCTAATGACATCAATGCCATTAAACTATCTATACCACTTTCATTTTCAAACATTTTATGCTCTAAATAGTGTGCTATTCCATCCGGAACAATTATTTCTTGGTTTGTTATTGGATCTATGAAATGATTATCGTTTGATCCTATTTTAAATCCCCAAATTACGTATTTTTTATCTGTTTCATGCTTTGGAATGACCATTATTGTCATTCCATTATATAATTTCTCAATAAATACTTTTTCTTTTATTAAATTATTTGTTATTTCTTGCATTATTTCTACCTCATTAATTTTCTAAAAAGTATATTGTGTCAATATTGATTTTCTTTGCTATTTCAACTATATCTTCTTTTTTTATTTTCTGTATGTTTTTGCGATATTTTTCAATATCTATTTCTTCATTATATAATTCTTTGTCAAATGTGTACTCTATCATGTTTTCGCTTGATTCATTTATTAATTTTAATCCTGCATTTATAAATTGTTTTGCGTCTTTTATTTCTTTTTCAGTGATATTTCCTTCTTGCATGTCTTTTAATTGTTTCTTTATTACTTCAACTGCTTTATTATATTTTGAAACTTCAATTCCTGTTGATATTATAATTGCATTATTTCTTTTTAAATACGTTGATCCTGCTGAGTATGCAAGACCTTCTTTTTCTCTTACATTTAAGAACAATTTAGAGTTAGCGCCTTTACCTAGTATTGTATTGTATAATGCGATTATTTCTCTTTTTTTGTTTGGAGTATTTAAACCTATTACTAATTTTCCTTGTGTTACGTCCATTTGCTCTTTTACAACTTTTTCTTCTAATTGCTCTTTTATTGGAAATTCTTTTGTTATTTTTATTTCTTCTTCATCAATTTGATATTCTTCGATATTTAGATTTTCAACATCACCTACAATGTATAGATGTTTTTCAGAATTCTTAATTAATTCTTTATATTTTTCATATAGTTTTTCACTTGTTATATTATCAATTTCATCTATATTTCCAAATTTATATAATCCATATGGTTCCTCTTTAAACATTTCTTCTAATAATCTATTTGTGGCATATGTATCTTTATTATCTTTCCTTGATTCAATAACTTTTTTCAAATTTTCTTTTTCTTGATTTACATAGTCTTCATCGAATTTTCCATCGACTAAATATGGATTCATAACAATGTTCAATAACATTTCAATAGATGCTTTGCTTAAGTCTTCTTGGTTTGGTATATAGTTATTATTTAATGATTCTATATAAAATTTTAATACTTCATTATTCCCTACTTTTGCTATTCCTATTCCAAAAGTTGCATCATACATTTCTTCTAATTTCTTATTAATTTCCAGTTGATTATTATACTTTTCACATCCTCTTTTTAAAACTGTTGGCATTAAAGCATTATATGTTACATTTTCTTTCGTTAATGGAATTGTTAAATATAGTGCATATACATTGGTTTTAAATTTTTTTGTTTCTATTTTTCTTATTTTCACTTATTTTCCTACCTTTATTTTATATAAAAAAGAGGCAATTTTTTACAAAATCACCTCCTTGTTTTTTAGAATTTTCTTTTTCTAGCTGCTTCAGACTTTTTCTTTCTTTTTACACTTGGTTTTTCATAAGATTCTCTCTTACGTACCTCCTGTAAAATTTCATTTCTTGCACATTGTCTTTTAAGTCTTTTTATTGCATCTTCTATATTTCCGTTAGTTACTCTAATCTCTGCCATATCTCTTTTTCCCCTCCTTCCAGTAATAAAACTTATTGTATGGGAATATATTTCACCTAAATACTTGTCCATTATACCTTATTTTAGAATTGATTGTCAATATGAATAATTAATTTTATATAGCTCTTGCTTTTACTATTAATCTTTTTGTTCCATATTCTTTACAAGTTATTAATGTTACTTCTTTTTTTCCATTTGTTAATTGGCTTGTACATCTTACATCATCTGGATCTACTTTATAAATGTCATATACTTTGTATGTTACTGTGTTTCCATTAATGTCTGATAATGTGAATGTGTCGCCTATTTTGGCTCCAAGTACTTTACCAAGCATTTTTCCACTAGCGTAATTATGACCTACGATACAGTAATTTCCAACCTGATTTGGTGATGGTCCCCAATATTTGCATAATGATATTTTTAATAAACTTTCATTTTGCTCTGATAATATTGGATAGCTTATACCCAATCTTGGATATTCTAGTATTGCTTCTGTTTCGTATGTTTGGCCATTTGTGGCTTTTATCTTTTTAGTTTTTTGATTTGTATCTGATACTGTTTTATAAGCTGATGTAGTTAAATCTGGTTTTTCTAATTCAACATGTTCTTCATATTGGTCTGATACATCTTCGTCTGAATTTAATGCTACAACCATTACTTTATCTGTGATTAATGTATCATCTTTTTCTTTTGGTGATGCATCTAGCTGACTTCTAATATCTTGTGATACTAATTCTTCTTCATTTTTTTGTTTTTCTGCAATAAAATAATAAACTAAAAGTGATACTATAACCAATATTGATATTAAAAATATTGTTTGATATATTCTTTGCTTTTTCTTTAATTCTTTAGTGACATATACTTTTGATGATATTAATATTTGATTCAATAGTTCACTCCTTTCTATTCATTTCTGTTTTTAATTTTAGCATAAATCGGCAATTTTTGCAAATATTTCCAATGATAATTCTTCACCTCTTGTACTTTCTGGAAGGCCTAATTCTGAAAGTATCTCAAGTAATTTATTTTTTGGAATACTTTGTGATAAGGAATTTGTTATTGTTTTTCTTCTCTTGGTAAAATTTTCTTTTATTAATTTAAATAATAATTCTTCATTTTTTACCTTAATTCTTGGTTCTGGTAATTTTTTGATTCTCACTATTGATGATTCTACTTCTGGTGCTGGAATAAAAGAGTCCTTTGATACATTTGTTACTATTTCTGCATCGGCGTAATAATTTACGAAATAAGTTATTGCTCCTGCCTTTTTATCACCTGGTTTTGCGCATATTCTTTCAGCTACTTCTTTTTGAATTAAGATAGTTATATCTGTTATATTTGCTTTTATTAATTCTGTTACTATTGATGTTGTTATGTAATATGGCAAATTGGCTACGACTTTTGCTTTTGGGGCTAATTTATTTATATCTAATTTAAGTATGTCTTCATTTATTATTTCAATATTGTCATACATTTTGAATCTTTCAGATATAATTTCTACCATTTTTGGATCCAATTCTACTGCTATTACCTTTTTAGCTTTTTGCAATAGTATTGCTGTTAATGTTCCAAGTCCTGGTCCTATTTCTATTATTGTGTCTTCTAATGTTACTTCATTCGCAATAGTATCCAATGCTTGTTCATCAAACAAGAAATTTTGTCCCAATTTTTTGTTTGCGTGAACATTGTATTTTTTCATTATAAATTTTGTTTCTTCATAAATATTCATAAATTTTCCTTAATGTTGTGAATTCGATATTTTTTCTTGTAATTTCACTCTTATTACTGTTCCTTCATCTACTTGTTTTCCAGATGTTATATCCTGTGAAATTATTACTCCTGTGCCTTCTGCTGAAATATTCAAATTTCTTGCACCTAATTCTGATTTTGCTTGTTGTAATGTTTTGCCTTTTAAGTTGGGTACTTCTTTTGATACTCTTGTATTGTATTCATTTGTATATAATTTTACAATTCCATTTTCCATTAATTTTGTTCCTGATGGTGGTACTTGTTCTTTAACAATTTCATCATCTGAAGCTTTTGTGTCAGGTTGCAATTTTAAATCTTTTAATTGTTTTTTTACATCTGATACTTTTTTGTTAGTTACATTTGGTACCGTTATATTTGCTGATTGTGTATTTTCTGTTGAAATATTTGATGGAATATTTAAATATGGTAGTATCTCATTTAACATTTGTGCTACTGCTGGTGCTGCAATATGTCCACCATAGTAATTTTTAACTTGGGGTTTGTACAGTGTTAATAATACTGTTAATTTCGTATTTTCAACTGGTGCAATTGCTAGGAATGATGATACATATCCTTCTTCTGGATGATTTGGATCTGCCTCTGAAGTTCCTGTTTTTCCTCCTATTTCATATCCTTTGACTTGTGCGTTTTTACCACCACCATTTTCTACTACTGAATGCATAATATCTCTTATTTTATCAGATGTCTCTTTTGATACTACTTTTCTTACATTGTCCACTTTTGTTTCTGTAACTGTTCCAGTATTTGTGTTTTCTATTTGTTTCACCAACCTTGGTGTTACTAATTCCCCATTGTTTGCAAGCGCTGATGCAGCTCTTATCATTTGCATTGGTGTTATTTTAAATCTTTGTCCGAATGACATTGTTGCTAATTCTATTGGCCCTACTTTATTTTCTGCCCAAAAAGTACTATTTCCCTCACTTGGCAAATCTATTCCTGTACTTTCAAACATTCCAAATGCTTTCAAGTATTTATAGAATTTTTCTGTACCTATTCTTCTGCCCAATTGCATTAATGCTGGGTTACACGAATTTTCTAATGCTTGTCTTAATGTTTCCTTGCCATGACCTGTTACCGATGTACATCTTATTTTAGTATTTGCTATTTCTTCATAACCAATACAGCTAAAATCTCCAGGTGTATCTGTTTCTGCCAAATTCTCTTCTAAAGCAATTGCTGCAGTTATCGTTTTGAATGTTGATCCTGGTTCATAAGTATCAACTACTGCTCTATTTCTCCACATTTGATATAATTTATTTGTTTTTTCCTGTGCTGATAATTTATTATACTCTTCTTGTTTCATCGTAGTTATTGTCATTGGTGTATTTAAGTTGTAGTCAGGATATGTGGCCATTGCTAAAATGTCTCCATTTGTCGGATTCATTATTATGACATTTCCACCTTTATCACTTTTACTTTCTTCTACTGCTTGCTTTAAATATTTTTCTGCAATTATTTGAATGTTTGAATCTATTGTTAAATATAAATTACTTCCGTTTTCTGGTGCTATATATTCTTGGTGATTGTCTGGAATTTCATCCCTTGTTACATCAACTGCTGTTGTAAGTCTTCCTTCTTTTCCTCGCAACGTTACATCATATTTATTTTCAATTCCTTCCAGTCCTTGATTATCAGCTCCTACGAATCCAATAACATGTGATGCTAAATTGTTGTATGGATAATATCGCTTGGTATCTGGGTCTATATTTATTCCTGCTGTATATTTATTTTCTTTTAACCATTTGGTTAATTCATCAATTTTATTTTTCTCTACTTTTGATACTAGAGTCTCTGTTGGTCTATTGCTTTTTAACTTATTTAAAATTAGATCTTTTTCGACACTGAACAATTCTACTATTTTATCTGCAATTTTTGATATTTTTTCATTTGTTGCTTCTTGATCAACTGCTCCATGTTTCTTTATTTTTAAATATGCAGGATTTACTGTAATAGTGTCTACATCTGCACTTAATGCTAGTGTTTTTCCATTTCTATCAAATATTGTTCCTCTTTTTGCTGTTAAAATTTTATTTTGTGTGGATTGTAAATATGCTTTTTCCTTTAATTTTTTTCCATCAACCACATAAAAAAATTCTATATATATAATTCGTGCTACTAATATTGCAAATATGCATAATACCACAAATACTATAAATTTCAGTCTAGCTGTTGAAGATTTTATATTTTCATTGTTTGATACTATCTTTAGTTTATTATTTTTATTTTTTGAAGATATTTTTTTTGCCATTATCTTTCCTCATTTTTCTTTTGATTTATTAAATTTTAGCATATTTTAGAGTTTAAAATCAACATGATTTTCATTGAGGTTTATGAATTTTAATGGTTCTCAGTTATAAGCTATTAGACATTAAAAAAGCACTAGCTTTTGCTAATGCTCCTTTTATTAATTTTTATCAAATACTTGATTAAATTCTTCTTCTGTTATTTTCTCTTTTTCTATTAATACTGTTGCAACTGCATCAAGTTTATCCATATTTTGTTCTAACAATTCTTTTGCTCTTTGGTATGAAGTTGAAATAATTTTCTTGATTTCTTCATCAATTATTGCAGCTGTTTCTTCAGAATATGTTTTTTCCTGTGCTAAATCTCTTCCTAAGAATACTTCTTGTGATTCTGAACCATATGTCACTGTTCCTAATCTTTCGTTCATTCCGTATTTTGTTATCATTGATTTTGCAATTGCTGTAGCTCTTTCAATATCATTACTTGCACCTGTTGAGATGTCTTTTATTACTAACTCTTCAGCTACTCTACCACCTAATAGTGATATTATTTGTTCTTCCATTTCTGTTTTTGATATAAATGATTTATCTTCTGATGGTCTATACATTGTATAACCACCTGCCATTCCTCTTGGAATGATTGATATTTCATGTACTGGATCTTGAGTTGATAAGAACTTACTTACTACTGCATGTCCTGCTTCATGGTATGCTACTAATCTTTTTTCTTTATCTGATCTTACTCTTGTTCTCTTTTCAGGTCCCATTGTTACTTTTACCATGGCGTCTTCAATATCTTTTTGTTCAATTGCTGTATGGTCCTGTCTTGCAGCTAATAATGCTGCTTCATTTAATAAGTTTTCTAAATCTGCTCCTACAAATCCTGATGTGTTTTTGGCAATTAATTTCATATCAACATCTTCTGCAAATGTCTTCTTTTTGCTGTGTACTGCTAATATTTGTTCTCTTGCTTTTACATCTGGTGGTGGTACCACTATTTGTCTATCAAATCTGCCAGGTCTTAATAAAGCTTTATCTAATACATCCGGTCTGTTTGTTGCTGCTAGTACGATTACACCTTCATTTGCTGAGAATCCGTCCATTTCAACCAACATTTGGTTTAATGTTTGTTCTCTTTCATCATGTCCTCCACCAATTCCAGCTCCTCTTTGACGTCCTACTGCATCAATTTCGTCTATAAATATTATACATGGTGCATTTCTTTTTGCTTCTTGGAACAAATCTCTAACTCTTGATGCACCTACACCAACGTACATTTCTACGAAGTCTGAACCACTTATAAAAAAGAATGGTACTCCAGCTTCTCCTGCTACTGCTTTTGCTAATAAAGTTTTACCTGTTCCTGGTTGTCCTACTAATAATACACCTTTTGGAATTCTTGCTCCCATATCTGTGAATTTTTTAGGATTTTTTAAGAATTCTACTACTTCTTCTAATTCTTCTTTTTCTTCATCAATTCCTGCTACATCTTTGAATGTTAATTTTGTTTTATCTTCTTGGTTTATCATTCTTGCTTTGCTTTTTCCAAATGATACTTGGCCACCTTGACCTCCTCCTTGGCGCATTGTTGTGAATGACATTAACATTGTCCATAACAAGAATATTAAAACTATTGAAGATATTGGTAATATCCAATTTGATATTGTTTCTAAGAATGGTTGATTGTCTGTACTAACTTTTACTATTCCTTCTTGCATTGATTCATTTAAATTTGTCATTAAGTTTTCAATGTCTGAAATGTTCACTCTTTTTATAGTTTCATCATTCTTTAGTTTTACTCTTGCTGTTTCTTTATCATAAGATATTGCAACATCTGTTACTTCTTTATTTTTTATTTTTGCTATTAGGTCTGCATAAGTAATTCTATTACTTGTTGGATTTGATACAGCTGGTACCAAAAAAGCAACTAATACTATAATTATTAACCATAATAAACCAGTTTTTACTTTACTCATGATTTTCTCCTTTGTTTTATCTATTTAAAAATCTAGCATATTAATTTTGCTATTGCAATAGTTTTTTACAAAGTTTTTTCTTTGAAAGCGTTGATAATATTGACTTTTTCTTACGGATTTAATGTACTAAGTTGATAAAAATTTTTTTATTTTTTATTAAAATTTCTATTTTTTTATTTATTTTTATTGTTTTATTTCCAACATTTCTTTCAATCATTTTTACAACATCATCAATATTTACTTTTGATAAATTATTTTGAGATTCAGAAAGTGCTGAAACAGCTTTATTTATCAATCTTTTTTGAATTGCTATATCTTCTTTTCTGATTTCTTTTAAATCGAATTCAATGTAATTTTTATTTATATGTGCAAGTTTTCTATATTGCTGTTGTGCATTTTTTTCTATATATGAATTCTCTTCTTTTATTATTTCCGTTGTCCTTTGGAGTGTTTTAATTAAATTTGGATTTATTTTTTCTAGCTCAGGAATGATTAAATTTCTAACCTTGTTTCTTGTGTATATATTTTCTTTGTTTGTTGAATCAATCCTAGGATTTAATTGATGTTTCTTACAATATTCTTCAATTTCTTTTCTTTGACAATTAATTAATGGCTTTATGAATTTATTATATTCAATCGGCTGTATTCCTTCTAGCCCATACATTCCAGTTCCTCTTATTAAATTCAGTAAAACTGTTTCTGCATTATCATTCATGTTATGTGCTATTGCAATTTTAGTAGCTTGTTCTTTCTCCATTATTTCGTCAAAAAATTGATATCTTATTTCCCTCCCAGTTTCTTCTGTTCCTCTTTTGTTTTCCTGTGCAATTCTTTCTACTTCAATTCTCTTTGCATAGAATGCTATGTTATTTTTCTTACAATAGCTTTCCACATATTGTTCATCTTCTGTGGAATCCTTACGGATTAAGTGATTTATGTGTGCAACTATTATCTTTTTTATTTTTAATTTTTCTTGATATTTTTTTAAGCATTCTAAAAGAGTAATAGAATCGGGGCCACCTGATACCCCGACTACTATTACTTCATTTTCATCTATTAAATTATTATTTTTAATTGTATTTAAAAATTTTTCTTCTAATATATCTAATCTTTTAGCCATATCTCTTTTCCATACTAGCAAATTTTGTGTATTTAGGCATCCATAATAATTCTCTTTTGCCTAATGGACCACTTCTGTTTTTTGCAACAATAATTTCTGCGATATTTGTTGGTGGTGCTTCATCTTTACGATAATAGTCGTCCCTATAAATGAACATTACTATATCTGCATCTTGCTCTATTGAACCTGATTCACGAAGATCTTGTAGCATTGGACGATGATTTTCTCTTGCTTCTAGTGCACGTGATAATTGTGATAGTGCAATTATTGGAACGTCTACTTCTTTCGCTATAATCTTTAAAGATCTACTGATTTCTGCAATTTCTTGTTCACGACTATTTGTTCTAGTATTTCCTTGTATTAATTGTAAATAGTCGATTACTATTAGTCCAATATTTTTTTCTAATTTTAATTTTCTACATTTTGCTCTTATTTCTCCAACTGTAATACCCGGTGTATCGTCTATAAATATCCCTGCTGATTCTGCGATTTCACCTGAGGCTACAGCTATCTTTTGCCAATCTTTGTCTTGTAAATTTCCATTTTCAAAATCCCTACTATCCACCATTGCTTGTGAACATAGAATTCTGTGTGCACATTGTTCTTTTGACATTTCTAATGAGAATATTACAACTGGTACTTTTGCTCTTAATGCTACATTTGTTGCTATATTTAGTGCAAATGCTGATTTTCCCATGGCTGGTCTTGCTGCTAATAGTATTAACTCTGTTTTCTTTAATCCTGATAACAATTCATCTAAATCTGGGTATCCTGTTGATGTTCCTCTTATTTTTGCGTCGTTTGCTGATAATTTACTGATTTCTTCTAATGAACTGCTTAGAATTTTTGAAATTTCTTCATAACCTTTTTGGCTTTTTCTTTGTAGCATATCAAACATTTTTGATTGGGCTGATTCAATTATGTTTGTTGAATCTTCTGTTTGACTATATCCTAAATCCAATAAATTGTTTGCATCTTTTATTAATGATCTTAATAATGATTTTTCTTCAACTATTTTTATGTATTTTTCAACATTTGCTGTTGTTGGTACTTTTTCTGGTAATTCTGCCAAATATTGAAGTCCACCAATTGCTTCTAATTTAGCCATTGTTGTAAGTTCGTCTTTAACAGTTATAATGTCTACGGCTCCGCCTTTAGCATAAATGTTTGAGATTGATTTGAATATTGTTTTATTGTCATCTCTGTAAAAATCTTCTGGTCTTAATACTTCAATGGCTGAAACTATTGCTTCTTTATCTGTAAGCATTGAACCTAATACGGCTTGTTCTGCTTCAATATCATGTGGTGGTATTTTACCTAATTCCATTTATGCCTCCTATTTTTCTGGAATTACATTTACCTTTACTTTTCCGATAACACCTTCGAATAATTTTATATCGACTGTAGTAATTCCTACTGTTTTAATTGTTTCTTTTAATTCAATTTTCTTTTTATCGATATTAATTGAATATTTATCTTTAAGTACATCTGAAATTTCTTTTGAAGTTACACCACCAAAGATTTTACCATTTTCTCCTGATTTAACTTTTATGTCCAATCTTATTTTTTCTAGCTTTTCTTTAATTTGTTCTGCTTCTTTTTTGTCTTCTTGTCTTTTAAAATCTCTTGAATCTTGTTTTGATTTTAATAATGCTAAATTTGCTGTTGATGCTTGTACACCTAGTTTTTTAGGAATTAAAAAATTTCTTGCATATCCATCATTAACCTCTAATATTTGATCTTTTTTTCCTACGCCTTTAACGTCTTGAGTTAAAATTACTTTCATTTTCAATTCCTCCTATTTTTTAATTTTCTATCATATATTCATCTATTGCATGTTTTAATTTTTCTAAAGCATCTTCCATTGTTATATCATAAAGTTGTGCTCCAGCCAATGTTATATGACCTCCACCACCTAATTTTTCTAAAATCAATTGTACATTTATATCACCTATTGATCTTCCACTGATATATATTATATCATCTATTTTTCCTAATACAAATGATGCACTAATTCCACTTATAGTTAGTAATTCATCTGCTGCTTTAGCTATTACAATTGTTGTATTTAGTTCATCTTCATTATATGTTGATATTGCTATTGATTCTTTAACTATTTCAGCCTTTGAAATTATATTTGATATTGTTTGATATGTTTTTAAATCATCTTGAAACCATTTTTTTACTTTTATTATATCTACACCGCATTTACGTAAATATGCAGCTGCTTCAAAAGTTCTTACACCTGTTTTAAATGTAAATTCCTTTGTATCAAGCATAATGCCTGCATATAGTGCTTCAACTTCAATTGGTGTTAATTTTATTTTAATTGGAGAATATTGTATTATTTCTGTTACTAGCTCTGACGCTGATGATGCGTATACTTCATGGAAACTTAATACTGTATCTTTAATATAATCAGTACTTTTTCTATGATGATCTATTTCCACAATTTTGCTTGCATTTTCTAAAACTTTTACATATTCTACATAGTTTACCTTGTTTGTATCTACAATTACTAATAAAGTGTTCTCCGTCATTTTTTCTAATGCTGCTTCACCATTTATTACACATCCAATATATTCTTTATCATTTTCTATTGTTTCTAAAAAACTTAATATTCCAACCGCCTTTGAATCAACTATTATATTTGCTTCTTTATTTAAAGTTTTTGTTAGTCTATATATTCCAAGTGCTGAACCTATTGCATCCATATCACTGTTTGTATGTCCCATTATTAAAACATGGTCGGATTCTTCTATTAATTTGACTAAAGCTGTAGCTACTGTCCTAGCCTTAACCTTGGTTCTTTTTTCAACTTCTTCGGTTCTACCACCAAAGAATTCATATTTTTGATTTTGTTTTATTATTGCTTGATCTCCGCCTCTACCTAGTGCAATTTCTTGTACGGCTTGTGCTGATCTATATTTTTCATCAAGTGTTTCTCCATCTTTTGAAAAAGAAATACTCAATGTTGCTTGTATCCCATCCAATATTTGCAATTCTTTAATTTGTTGTAAAATGTTTATTTTGTCTTTTTTTGCATTTTCTAAATTTTTATTATCTATTACAACATAAAATTTATCACGTTCTACTTTTACTACCAATGCTGAATAATTTAATGCCCATTCATATATGCATTGTTCAATTTTAGCAATTACTTGTGATTTTATTTCTCCTGATAATCTTTGATTTATTTCATCATAATTATCTATTGAAATCATTCCTATATTTATTTCTGTTTCTTCTTCTTTTTCAAGAAGTTTCTTTATCTCTGTTTGATCTATAAAATATAAAATAAATGTGTAGTCATTATTTTCATCTTTGTTTGTTTTGATGTAAGTTCCTAATATTTTATAAGTTCTTCTATTTATATCAAATTCTATTTCTATTTTGCCTTTTTGCTTTTTCTGCATAGCATTTTTCTCTGATATTGCTATTTGCTTGATATTGCTTAACAATGCCATCAATTCTAAATTATCTTTATTTAAATCTTTAAATTCATTATTGAACTTTTCACTTCTCCAAATTATATTTCCGTTTGCTTCGATAATAATTAACGGAAATGGTGAATTTATTAAAGTTGTCTTTGCGGTCTTATTAACATTTAAAGTCAAATCTTTTAACTGCTCTGATAATTCTGATTTTCTTCTTTTATTATTTATAATTGTTGCAGCTATTAAAATTATATATAGTACTGCTAATATAATGAATGCTATTGGTTCCAATTCATATCTCCTTTTACACGTTTTTATTATACTACGCAATGCTATTTCTGTCAATTGTTTCAAGGGCTCAAGGTTATTTTTATAACTCTCTATTTATAAAAAAAGAAATGTTTTGGCAGGGCCTCAACATCTCTCTTTCGCTTATACATTATTCTTCTACTGTTTCTGTTTTACTTGGATCTTTCATTCTTTCATTATACATTTTTTCTAATTTTTGAACGTATTCTGGATCATCCATTGTTTCCTCAGTATTTATATATGTTTCTTGGTATTTATCCATACCGGTTCCAGCTGGTATTAATTTACCAATTATAACATTTTCTTTTAATCCTATTAAGTAATCTGACTTACCTTTAATTGCTGCATCTGTTAATACTCTTGTTGTTTCTTGGAATGATGCTGCTGATAAGAAGCTGTCTGTTGCAAGTGATGCTTTTGTAATACCTAATAAAATTCTCTTTCCTGTTGCTATTTGTTTTCCTTCTGCTGCTAATTTCTCATTAATTTCATTTAATTCATTAACATCTATTTGCATTCCTGGAATAATATCACTATCACCTGGATCTTCGATTTTTACTTTTCTTAACATTTGTCTTGCAATAACTTCAATGTGTTTATCATTAATATCAACACCTTGGCTTCTATATACCTTTTGGATTTCTTGTACGATATATTCGTGAACTCCTTCGGCTCCTTTAATTTCAAGTATTTCATTTGGATTGATTGAACCTTCTGTGATCGGATCACCTTTTTCAACTTCTTGTCCTTCTTCTACTTTCAATTTTAGTCCGAATGGGATTGAATATGATCTACTGTCATCTTTACTTGTTACTGTTACTTGTTTCTTTTTCTTAATTTCTGTAATTGATACCACACCTGAAATCTCTGTTATAACAGCTAGTCCCTTTGGTTTGCGAGCTTCAAATAGCTCCTCAACTCTAGGAAGACCTTGTGTAATATCTGCGCCACCTGCAACACCACCTGAGTGAATTGTTCTCATTGTAAGCTGTGTACCAGGTTCACCGATTGATTGAGCTGCAATTGTTCCTATTGGTTCGCCTATTTGTAGGTCTCCTCTTGTTGACATGCTCATACCATAACATCTTTCACAGATACCATGTTGTGTTTTACAGTTTAATACTGATCTTACTGTTACTCTTTCGATTCCAGCTGCAACAATTGCTTTTGCTTGTTTATCAGTAATTTTTGATTCTTTTGAAGCTAGAACTTCTCCTGTTTCTGGATGTTTTATATCATTTAATGGATATCTTCCTATAATTCTTTCTTCTAATGATTCAATTACTTGATTTCCATTCATGATTGCATATACTTCAAGTCCTTCTGTTGTTCCACAATCATGTTCTCTTACGATAATATCTTGTGAAACGTCTACTAATCTTCTTGTTAAGTATCCTGAATC
>ERZ773099.978-NODE-978-length-22000-cov-3.285441_pt1 | contig 22000 bp, 36 predicted proteins | sample MGYA00511120_ERZ773099 | MGnify/ENA primary metagenome ERZ773099 (study PRJEB29015, sample SAMEA2738012) | human oral metagenome | biome: human oral; feature: human-associated habitat; material: dental | place: China | collected 2104 ...
ATAAATATCATGTTTGAGATTATAAATTCAAGATATCTAGCCGACATGCCGGTGATAGCCACATCGGAAATGGGACCAAGTAAGCTTATTGAGATAGACGAAGGAATTGCAAGTAGGCTTATGGAAATGGCAGAAGAATATATGCTAATTTCCAAGGGGACGAATAAAAGACTGGAAAGGTGGCAGAATGAATAAGTACGACAAAATAATGACCATATTCATATATGGCAGGCCTATCACCAAAAAGAATAGCCAAAGATTGGTTATGATGGGGAATAGACCTAGAATTTTACCATCTAAGGCCTATGTTGATTACAGGAAAGACTGCCTAAGGCAGATATCAGGAAACTATAGGCAGAAGATAAATAGGGCAATAAATCTTAGGTGCTTATATTTCATGCCAACACGCCACAGGGTAGACCTTGTAAATCTACTGGAAGCAACCTGCGACATATTGGTAGATGCAGGTGTTCTAGAGGATGACAACAAGAATATTGTAGCTTCTCATGATGGGTCTAGGGTCTTATATGATAAACACAATCCAAGAGTTGAGATATACATTGAAGAGGTATGGGAATATGAAAGTACCATGTAAAGACTGCACAGATAGACAACCAGGATGCCATGACAAATGCGATAAGTACAAGGTATTTAATGATGAAAGGGAAGCTATTAGGAACAAAAGACATGTGAATGTTGAGTCAAGGACCTATGCCTGTGATGGATCCATGAGAAATTGGAAGAATAAAAAAGGACTAAAGAAAAAAGTAAAATATGACTGGTGATGAAGATGACAGAAAAGGAAAAACTATTAAATTTTATAGATGACTGCATAGATGAGAATATAGGCTTTAAGGTTCAATGGGCATTATTCTGTGATGGAGAATTATATGTTAAAGAGATTAAATATACCATTGATATGCTAAGCGGTTGTAAGCAGATATTTAATCAAAGCGTTGGAGATAATTTAACCTATAATGGTGATTTGCCAGTAACTGGCAGAATATTAGGATATGAGTTATTGGGAAGAGAGGATTGGTAGAATGGGTAACTACAAGCAATTTAGCAGCCTTGAATTTGGGCTGATAAGGACTGTAACGATAAATAATGAGCCTTATTTTGTTGGCAAGGACATAGCTTGCGCATTAGGTTATTCTAACCCCAGTAAAGCATTAACAGACCATGTAGACCCTGAAGATAAACTCAATAACGATTCGTTATCGAGTTTAGGCCAAAGGGGTGGTTGGCTTATAAATGAATCAGGGATGTATAGCCTAATTATGGGAAGCAAGTTAGAAAAGGCAAAGAAGTTTAAAAAGTGGGTGACTAGTAAAGTGTTACCGGATATACGCAAGACTGGAATGTATGCGACGGACGAACTTTTAAATAATCCTGATTTACTAATTCAGGTAGCAACACAATTGAAAGAGGAAAGACAGGCGAGGGAACAATTAGAACTTATTAACCAAGCTAACCAACCTAAGGTATTATTTGCTGATAGTGTGGCTAGTAGCAGGCAGACGATACTAATAGGGGATTTAGCTAAGTTAATCAAGCAAAATGGCTATGATATAGGACAGAATAGATTATTTAAGTGGTTAAGGGCTAATGGCTACTTGATAAGTAGAAGTGGTGAAAGTTACAATATGCCAACGCAGAGGGCCATGGATTTACAATTATTTGAGGTTAAGGAAAGAACCCACTTAAATCCGGATGGGTCGGTAAGGTTGACTAAGACTACTAAGGTAACTGGCAAGGGGCAAGTATACTTTATAAATAAGTTTTTACAAAATTAAGTAAAGTGGCAGTCAACTATTAGTTGATAACCAAAGAAACAATATGGAGGACAATATTTATGGAAACAGGACATGAATTGATATACATATTGCAAAAGAAAGCTGTTCAATATGCAATTTTTTATTTAGAAGGTGAGATTGAATATATAAGATCCTATGTTAATCCTGATGCTGATTTGGATGACTATAACAAAGCACTGCTTCAAACGGCCAAGGGTTATGAGCAGGATTTAAAGGATTTAAGAAAGTGGGATAAATTAGATGAAACTTTAAAGTGGGAAAAATAAATGTTTAAAATTAAAAGGAATTAAAAGAGTGGATTGTTAGTCAGAAAAAATAGGAGGTTAAAAAATGAACAATGACATTAGAAGAATAGTTGAAGAAAACTGGGAAGATATAAAAGCGTTAGTAATTGAAAAGGCAGAAGCAGAGCAGAAACCTAAGACGATATGGGATTTGGAAACAAAAGATAGTAAAGAGTATTATCGCATTGAAGCAAGTGGTTTTGTTGAAGAGAGCTGTTTTAACGCTACATATGATAAATATGTCAGAGAAGTTGGTAATGCTTTTTTAACAAGAGAAGAAGCAGAGTTTGAAGTTGAAAGACGTGAGGTAGAGGCTATCCTAAGGAAGTATAGCAGGCCTTTTAGGGGTGAAGAGCAAAATTGGTATTTGTATTATAATCATAATAATATTACTAATACTGGTGTAGTATATGAAATAAATCCTGGAATCCCTCTTTTTGAAACAAAAGAAATAGCCCTAAAGGCAATGGAAGAAATAGGACATGGTAGATTGAAGAAGTATTGGTTTGGAGTTGCTAAATAGGGAGGGCGATTTTATGTATAAAGTACCATTAGAAATACCAAAATACTGTAATAAATGCCCTTTTGGGAGATGTTCTTACAGCCTGCCACTACCAAGAAAACAGGGCTATAAGGTGTTCTCTAGCATAGACGGAAAAGAATGCAAACAAGGGACATATGGATATGTTTGTAACATCCAATTTGGCATATTAGGCAGCTATGAGGATGTTATAAGAGGTAATATAGGCGAGGATATAAATAAGCCAAGCTGGTGCAGGCTAGAGGAAATAAAATAAAGATACTTATGATATGCAGGGTGGTATGTGTAAAAATTGCACAGGCCACTGTAAAAGGAGTATAAATCATGGATGAATATAAAAAAGTAGAGTTTAAATTAAAATTAATAGCTCTAAATGAAAAGTTAAGAAAAAAACAAGATTTGGAAATGGAAATAGCTAATCTAAAAAAAGATATATTAAGTGAACCCTCTTTAACTAATCAAGATAGAAATTTAATATCTATCTCAACAGATTATTATAGCGGGGATATCTGTTCCAAAATTAAACAAGTATACAAAGGTTGCAATAGGGAATTGCCGGAGATTTTAAGAGATTGGATATAAGGGGATAAAGAATGAAACTTAGAGCATGGGATGATGAAAATAAAAAAATGATTTATTCTAATCAATTAGATGGTTACATAATAACTGCTGATAAAGATGGAAACATATCAATATCAAAAAAAGAAGTTGATAACAACTACTCACAATTAGTATATATACTAAAACCATTAAACACAATGAAATCTACAGGATATGTTGACACAACTGGAAAAGAAATATACCAAGGCGATATCGTTGAATTTGATGATTTAGGAGAAGAAGGATACGAATATAGAGATGCATATGACATAATAAATCAAGCTATTGTGGGATTTAATAATGGTAGATGGGAATTTGATATATTTGCAGAGGAAGATACAGGGGTTGTAAATGAAATGAATGGTGATGTATCCCAAGAAGAATGGCACGAATTTATGTCAAAATGCCTTAAGGTTATAGGCAATATTTTTGAAAATAGAGATTTGCTATTAAAGTGGTTTTGTAATGAAGATGCCACAGAAGAACTAAGGGAAAAAATAGAGGTAGATAAGAACATACAAATAGGTATGTGGGAAGATTATGACATTACTAACTAGGGGTTAAAAAGGCATGAGAAGATACTTATACAAAAATAGCAAAGGTGAACTATATAGTTCAGATGAATATGTTCCAGGTGTATTTTTGAACAAAGATGATTATACGCACTATATAGGTAGTGTAAACATTCATGATGAACGTGAATTAGAAAAATTCTTAGAAATAATAGTTTCATGGGGAAAATACACAAAAGAAGATATATTGAAAATCTTAAAAGTTGAAAAATACCAATTAATATCTAAAAAATTAAAAGACTTTATAGAAGCACCTGAAAGCGGTGCAAATGAAACAATAGAAAATGTAGTTGATGATATTATCAAAGAACTAGGTGGAGATAGTTATAGTTGTTCAGTTTACGATAATTTGAATGAGTGTGATGTCTGCGATATAGAAGATTTCAGCAATAAACTATTTCATAATATCGTTGAAAAAATCATTAATGTAATAGAAACATTTGAAGAAGAGAGGTTGAACTAAATTGATAGGAAAAATTTTTAAAGCATATGAGAGAAACGGATTAATTTATAGAATAGGTGAAAATAAAGAAATAGAGGTCCTTAAATTAAATAAGCTAGCAACAATGGAGCTTGTTGGAAATACTGAAGACGGAAAGAAAAATATACTTCAAAATATTAAAGAAGACGGGTTGTTTACTGAAGAAGGTATAGAAATTTTAGGGGGATTACTTGAATTTGAAATGTTTGAAGAATTATTCAAGGAGAATGATGATGAATAATGTTGTTTTAGTTGGAAGATTAACAAAGGACCCTGAACTTAGATATATTCCAGGGTCAGGTACTCCAGTAGCCACATTTACAATGGCTATTAATAGAGATTATAAAAATAAGGATGGCTCTATACCTGTAGACTTCATCCCTGTAGAAATTATGGGCAAGCCTGCAGAGTTTGTTGCCAACTACATTACCAAAGGCAGGCTAGTAGGTGTTCAGGGGTCTATCAGGGTTGATAGGTACGATACACCGGATGGAGAAAAAAGGACATTCACAAAGGTAGCAGGTAGAAATATACAGGCATTAGAAAGCAAGTCAAAGGCTGAACAGGGCGAACAGGCACCGCAGGAGGCACCGGCCGAGTTTAGTGCTGTATGTGATGACGATATACCATTCTAGTGATAGAGAGGAGATAATGGGTGGAGTTAAAAGAATTAACGGATAAGATATTAGAATTATTTAACACAAAAGCAGAGGAGTTGTCTGAATCAATTTTTGATGTGGTCATAAATAATAAAACTGATTATATGGATAAATATTTAGAAATAGTATCAGGAAATGTCGAAGAGGATTTACTTCAAAAAATTTGGCAATACTATTTAGCCGATAGAGAGGGGAAGAAGCAAGATTATACACCTAAGTGTTTAGCAGAATTGGTTAGTAGACTAAGTGAAACAGGTAATGAAGAGGTTGTACTCGATTTATGTGCAGGTAGTGGAGCTTTAACTATTCAGAAGTGGAATAGTAACAAAAAGCTTAAATTCATCTGCATAGAAATTGATAACAATGTAATACCGTTGCTGTTATTCAATTTAATGGTAAGAAATATTGATGCATATGTTATTCGTAAAGATAGCCTGAATAATAGCTTTAACGAAGAGGTATACCGTGTGAGCAAAGGGAATAAGTATGGAAAATTAAATAAGGTAAATGCATGCCAGTATAAAGCGGATACATGCATATGCAACCCACCATATAATTTAAAATGGGATGGGTCACTATTTGGAGCAATGGACCCCAGATTTATACTTTATGGAGTACCATCTAAAAGTAACGCAAACTTTGCATTCATATTAACTGCTCTTGATATGGTAAGTGAAAAGGCAAGCTTTATATTACCTAACAATGTATTAAGTTCCACCAATAAGGATGAAGCTAATATTATAAAGAATTTAATAGATACGAATATAATCGAATCGGTAATACTTAATCCAGACCATATGTTTGAATCAACAAGTATACCCACATGTATGTTGACTCTCAACAAGAAAAAACAAACCACAAAAGTTGAGATGATAGATATGAGCGATACATATGTGGAGGAAATAAGAGGGCAACGAGGACAATTCGGGGGAAAAGCACATACCAATAGGGTGTATAAGAAAACAGTTAAATCATATAGCACAGAACAAATACAAGATATTCTTTCATGGATAAAAGACTTAACAATAAATGAAAATGCCACACAGGTTGAAATTAACAATATTAAGTCTAGTGGATACGAATTAAGACCTAGGGTTTATATTCAATCTGAAGCAGAAGTAAGGTATAGAGAGTATGAAGATATAGTCAATGATTTAAATCGTATTAGGGATGATAAAAACTCACTAAAGCTAAGTATAAATGAAAATTTAGCCAGAAGCCTAGGTTTTGATGTGGGGCTTTATAAGCAAAAAAATGACATAGTACTTCCTGAGCAAATAGGACATAAAATTAAAAAAGAAAGCTATATAACTTTTACGAAGAATAAAAACCAACTTATGTTTGAAAATAAAAGCAGTGAAAGTGTTAATCCTATTTTGATGATGATATTAAATAGCTGGAAAGAGTTTATATATTATCTAAATATCCAAGAAAATAGATATTTGGCAGAATTAAGGGATAAACTTTTAAGTGATTTAATGTCGGGAAAAATAGAGGTGTAAAAAGGGGGATAAGATGAGTTATTTAGATTACAGGAAATTGCCTAAGAAGATATATTGTGTTGTGATATTAATTATAGTCGCATGGATGATATTTATAACCGGATTTAGTGTAGGAAAGACAATCCAAAAAGAGCAGGATAAGTTATATGTTGGTAAGGTCATTGAGAAAGAACATGTTCCAGAAAAGATAGAAAATGGTGAGAGATACGACGAAGCATATTACATAGTGGTTGAAGATAACCATGGGGAAATGCTTAGATACAATGTATCTAAAGATGTTTACCATCAAATTGATATAGGCGAGATGTATAGAAGAAAGTAGGGGGTAATATTGAGTGGCAAAAGATGGAACGACGAAGAGGTAAATTTTATTATAGCTAATATTCAGGATGATTTAGAAACTCAATATAATAAATTTACAGTTAAATTTGGCAACGAAAGAACATATGTAGCGTTCAGGGAAAAGAGAATGCACATTTTAAGAAAGTATAACATTCAAGATTGCAGGAAAAGAAAATCAGCAAAAAAGAATGTATGGACCGTGGAAGAAAATCTATTTATTAGTGAGCACATAACTGATAAGAATGATGTTTTATATGAGAAATTCGAAAAGAAATTTAAATCGGGCAGAAGTAAAAAGGCTATAGAAATGAGAAAAATTTGGATAAAGAAAGGTTATGTGGAGAATTGTTCAAGTTCAACGAAAAGTATTAAAGCAAAGGAAGCAGTATCAAGGGAAAGAATGATACAGTTAGCTAAAATACATAAGAGGAACTCTGCACTAAAAGATTTTAGTTTCTTAGTACCAGGAATAGAATATCTAGTAAGAAGCACAGAAGCAGGAGCAAAGTGGATAGAAGGGAAGTATCTATACATGAATGACCACAGTCTATATTTTAGAACAAGGTATGGGTTTATTGAGACACTGCCAAGAAATAGAAATCTAGTAATGATCAAAGAAAAGAATACTAACCAAATGATATGTAAGCATTTGAATTTTGATACAAAAGATAGGGTGTAAGGTGATGCAATGGAGTTAGATGCAAAAGAGTATTTAAAGCAAGTATACAAGATAGACCTAAGCATAAAGGCATTAGAAATGGAGATAGAGGAATTAAACGCACTTGCTGAAGGTGGAGCTATTAATTATGAAGAGCGAGTGCAGACTAGTGGAAGAGCATCCACTGAGAGTATAATGTGCATGATAGTAGATAACAAGTCGAAATTGTACGATATGCTTATCAATAAACTAAGGTTAAAGGTGGAGATATCAGATAAGATATATAAGATAGCCGATAGTAAATATTCAGAAATATATCAATCACTGCTATTTAATAGGTATATCTTGTGCATGGAGTGGGACAAGATGGCAGAAGAAATGGGCTACAGCAAAAGAAGATTATTTGAATTACATGGAAATGCACTAGAATCATTTAGAAAGTGTAATTCTTAAAAAGTCCGCATTTAATCGCACTTGAACATATGTTATTATGTTAATGTGGAAGTATAAAGGAAAGCCAGTAAGTAGCTTCATATAATCTCTATGGCAAGAACCTTTTACTTCCACTACTAACATTAGGAAGTTACCATAAGACCTCCTTGACTTATATATTGATTCAGAAAAAGGCATCTTAGGGTGTCTTTTTTGTTGTGATAAAAACTACACAATATACACCTAAAAAGAAAGGGGGTGAAATCAATGGCTAGAGGGAATTCAATTGCGCAGAGAGTAAATAGAACACCTGGGTCACGTAGAAGTAGAGGACAGGTAGCTAACAGAAGAAGCGCAGTGCGAAATATTTTTAGAAAAAAATCAACAGGCGGAGCAGGGGGCTAAAACATGAATTCAAGAGTTAAAAATAAGAAATCTCATAAGAAAGTAAATAGACCTCTTCACGAAAAAGGGAAGGTGCGACATGGGGAGAAATAATTTATATTACACTCTTGAAACTGCTTCAAAGATAACAGATAGTGTCCTTGTTGGCTTTAGTGGCGGCAAGGACTCTGTTGTCACCTTAGATTTGTGTATGAAGTATTTCAAAAATGTGACACCTTATTTCATGTATTTAGTCAAGGGATTAGAATTTCAAGAGAAAACAATAAGATACTACGAAAATAAGTATGACGTTGAAATGCTTAGAGTACCACACTTTATGTTATCAGACTTCTTACGATACGGCAGTTTTAGAATGCCTGATTTAGATGTCCCGATAATTAAAACAGTAGATCTATACAACTACATGAGAAATGAAACAGGTATTTACTGGATATGTGCGGGTGAAAGAATTTCAGATAGTATAGTCAGACGAGCTATGATAAAAAATAGCGGTACTATAGACAGCAAGAGGGGGCGTATATACCCAGTTGCACAATGGAATAAGTCAAATATCATGAGTTATTTAAAGATAAATAAATTGCCATTAAGTCTAGAGAATAAAACTTTAGGCTTTTCTTTTAGGTCATTAATGGGTGAGGATATGATCAAGATAAAGGAATGTTTCCCCGATGACTTTGAAAAAATCAAAAGAGATTTTCCTTTAATTGAGGCATCAATTAAGAAGGAGTTGATTATATGAGTAAAACAGAAAGTTACGAAATGCGAGTAGTTAAGCGAAGTGAAATAAACTTAGCCGACTACAACCCTAGACAGATAGACAAAGAGACCCGCAATAGGTTAAAAAAGGGGTTAAAGAAGTTTGGTTTAGTGACCCCGCTATTGGTCAACGGGTCTGACATGACATTGATTTCTGGCCACCAGAGAATTGGTGTTATGGATGAGCTAGAGAAATACCCTGATAATGACTATGAGCTTAACGTATCAGTGGTTTATCTTAGTAAAGAGGATGAAATGGCCCTTAACGTACAGATGAATAATACGTCAATGATGGGTGAATTTGATGTGGCAGGGCTAACCAATATGATTGACCTGGGGGCTAATGTATCCGACTTCGGGTTTTCCGAATCCGATATAGATATTATGTTCGGTGATAATCCCGACATTGTTGATTTCCTGAGTGACAGTGAAGAAGTTGAAAAGTCGAAAGAAGAGATCCAAAAAGTCAGAGAACATAGACAGGAGATGACGAAAGAACAGAAAGAGCAAAACTCTGCAAGCTATTATTTTATAGTCGTTTGTGCGTCTTCCGGTGAGAAAAAAGAATTGATGAATAAAATGGGTGTTCCTGAATATGAAGAATTTGTAGACAGTAAATATTTGGATAGATTGAATTAAAAAAAAAGAGCGCCTTAGCACTCTTTAAATAGATCTAGATTTATTAGGCCTAAGTCATGCCAGTATTCTAGTAATGACTCATAGTCTTTTATATCTAGATATTGAATTAAATGGTCGCCAACATTAAATAGTCTTTGTTGGCCGTTAATTTTGATAGGCTTGATGTAGCGCAAGTTGTTCAATTTCCACGAATAACCAGTTTTATTTTTTTTAACATCAAAAAGGTTAACAACGGCTATGCAGTATCCACTAACTAGCAGGCCTTTTGCAGCTTTTGGCAAATTTTTATTTGCATGAATTAAGAGGTTGCCCCTATGCGTGGTTGACCACGATCTAAATTCAGTTTTTTTGTCACCCGCTGCAATTAAATCGGCCCAGTCGGGCCTTAAAGAAATGCATTTCACTTAATATTCACCTCTTCTTTTAACAGTATTATATATTAATATATCACAAACGTGACGTTTTTGCAAGAGTAAAAAAAATAATTGGTGAAAGAGGGTGATTTAGTGCAAAGACCATCTAATAAAAAGCCGAAATTTGATGATATCGTTCAGCCTGAATGGCTAGCCTATGTTTGCTACCTCTACAGGGATGAACATTTAACTGATAAAGGTGCTGCTGAAAGACTGGGCATCGCGCGCAGCACACTCATTAATTGGCGTAAAAAGTCAGATAAATTAAATAATGCCATTAATTTAGGTAAAGAATTAACTGATCAGCAAGTAGAAAACGCCCTATATAAATCAGCTGTATCAGGAAATGTTACAGCTATGATTTTTTGGTTGAAGAATCGAAAGCCAAAAATGTGGTGTGATGTCAACAGAATTGATGTGAACACTGAAAATAAGAAATTTGATGACGTGATAAGCCAGTTAGGTGGTGAGGGACTAGATGAATAAAGATACGATGCCACTATCACCTAAATATATAGATTTTTGCAACACTGTTACCGGTGTTGATGTTGATATTTTAGAGGGAACAACCGCTTCTGGTAAAACTACAGTTGGTGCAGGTGTAAAATTTATGCGTATGGTGTCTAGGTCAAATAAGAAACTTCACATCATAGCAGCTAAAACTACCGGAGTAGCTGAAAAGAACATACTAAACCCAGATTATGGGATTTTAGATATCCATTCTAATGCTGAATACTATGGCAATGGGGACAAGTCTGATAAAATCCCGCATATTAAGTTTGAGGGTAAGATAATTTATATCCTAGGTTATGACAATAAGGAAAAGTGGAAAATGGCCCTAGGGGGTCAGTACGGTTGTGTGTATATAGATGAGATTAACACCGCAGATATAGAGTTTTTACGTGAAGTTTCATCGAGAAATGAATACATGATGGGGACATTAAATCCTGATGACCCAAGTTTGCCTGTGTATGATGAATTCATAAATAGATCCAGGCCGTATAAGAAATATAAGGCAGATGTCCCACTTGAAATCATGGAAGACCTAGAAAAAGTAGAGCCGACACCTAAGTGGCGATATTGGTTTTTCACTTTTAATGATAATCTTAGTTTATCCCCTGAGGAGATAGAGAAGAAAAAAAGGTCAGTACCTAAAGGGACCAAACTGTACAAAAATAAGATACTAGGTCTTAGGGGTAGAGCGACAGGGCTGGTATTCCCTAACTTTGACAGACAAGTTCATGTAAAATCGGAGAGGTGGCTTAGAAATAGACTTGACGAAAAGTACTGTAAAGAACATAAAATAAAGCAGTGGAAATTAATACATTTTACGGGCGCATTAGATACATCATATTCAAGTGAAAGCCCTGATACATTTGCTATGAGTTTTCAAGGAATTACTGATACAGGTGTGCTGATATACCTTGAAGAAGAGGTATACAATAACGCTAAGTTAACGCAGCCACTAGCACCTAGTGACGTAACACCGTTATTTTATGAGTTCCTGGAAAGAAATAGGGTAAAGTGGGGATTCAGTCCTGATAACTTTATAGATTCAGCAGACCAGGCTACAATGACCGAAATTAACAAGTTTAGGCGTAGAAATCCAAAGGCGTCTGTGTATAGATTTAATAATGCGTGGAAGAAGATGACCATAATAGATCGTATTCACCTGATGTTAGGTTGGCTAAATTATGATGATGGCCAAGACCCATATTATTATGTGCTTAACCACAACACACACCACATTAGGGAGATGGAGATCTATAGTTGGAAAGAAGATAAATACGAGCCAGAAGACCGTAACGACCACACAATAAATAGTAGCCAGTATGGTTTTATCCCATATAAATTTAGTATAGGAGAGAGGTGATAAAGTGATAAATATTATAAAAAATAATACTGATATACCAGTTAATTTGACAGAGATAGTTAGCTTTAATAATAACTGCATTAAAAATAGGATTTGGTATAGAGGTGACCCGTCAGAGTTAGAAGAATTCTTTAAGTCAGCCATTAACTCGGATAGTGTAAGCAGGGCTAGATTTTGGGCGTCTGTCCCGGCTAGCGGTACTATAAGAAAATTCCACAGTGGAATATACGCAACTATTATTGACTCTATCACCGATTTAATATTAGGTGATTATGAGGGGTTACAGGTTGGAGATTTACAGGATGGAAAAAACCAGATATTGGATAGCTGGGAAGAGATAGCCAAAGACAATAACTTTGATAGTGAACTATTCAGAGATGCGATTACTGATACATTGATTGTTGGTGATGGCGTTTTTAAGTTTTCATACGATAAGGAAGTTTCAGAACACCCTATTATAGAATTTGTATCGGGTGAGGATCTAGAAATATTAGTAAAAAGAGGTAGACCCGTTGAATATAGATTCTATAGTCACTACAAAAAAGACAGCAGAAATTATAAGCTTGTTGAGTCCTATAAAAAGGGCGCCATAGAGTATAGGCTGGTAGATGAGCACGGTAAGGAAGTGCCAATATCAACCGTTGAGGAAATAAAAGACTTAACAGATGTTACCTGGTCGGGTAACTTCTTTTTGTGTGTGCCACTAAGGTTTTATAAATCCCCTAAAGATAGAAACAGGGGAATGGGAATACTGGACCGTAAAAGTGATAATATAGATGCGCTAGATGAGGTAGTCTCACAGTGGATAGAAGCAATAAGGGACGGTAAGGTAAAAACTTATATTCCTGAAGCTCTTTTACCCAAAGACCCTGAAACGGGCAGAGTGCTATCACCGAGTTCATTTGACAACAAATTTATAAAAACGGACACGCCTATGAAAGAGGGCCAGCTAGATAAGATTGAGCAGGTACAAGCAAGTATTAATTATGATGCCTTTGTCAGTACATACGCTAGCCTTTTAGACTTAGTGCTACAAGGGATAGTATCACCATCAACACTTGGAATTGACTTAAAAAAGACAGACAATGCAGAGGCCCAGAGAGAAAAAGAAAAGACCACACTAAAGACTAGGGGTAAGATAGTTGATACTCTTATGGAAGTTATTCCACAGGTTGTTAATACCGCCCTAATCACACAGCAAATTATAGAGAACAAAGGCGTAGGTGTTGTTGTGCCGGATAATGATGTGTCTTTGTTGTTTGGTGAATACGCAAGCCCTTCTTTTGAGGACAGAGTAGATACTACATCTAAGGCAGCCGCTGCTAATATCATGAGTATTGAAAGGCAAGTAGATGAGTTATGGGGTGATAGTTTAACTCCTGAAGAAAAAGAAGAAGAGGTTGAAAGAATAAAAAGCTTAAGAGGGGTAAGTCTTGTTGAAGAAGATCCTGAAGATGTACACGATTTAGGTGGTGATCCAATTGAAACGGAGCCGGAAGAAGAATCTAAGAACGAATAGCCAGCCCTGGGATGACATAACCCACATCTACCAGAAGATGGAATTAGACCTAGTCGTGTCTATGAAAAGAAACTTGGTCAAACATGAGCAGGAAGAAATGAAACATGGATTTAAGTGGGAACAGTGGCAGGCTGCCAAACTTAGAGATATGGAAAGATTTAGGAAAGAGAATCAAGATATTATAAGTTCCTATGAGCCTGAAATTGAAAAAGTAATACAGACAGCACTGATAAATACCTACGATATGGGGGTTAAATTAGCCACTGACAGCCTCATAGAAGCCGAGCAATTAAATCTTGATAGTAATATACAGATAGCACTGCCTAAACTAACAGAGCCTGTTGTAGAGCCTCACAAGTTAATACCTAGTGAATCAGTAACCGAGGAAGAAGTTAAGCAAGCTTTAAAAGAGTTTGAAATGTCCGGTAGAGTAAAAGAAAATGTGTTTTTTAGAATCAATGATGACAAGCTAAAAGCCTTAATCAAGGAGACTAAGAAAACTGTAGCAGACCCGACAAAAGCTATCTTGAGATATCAGGATGACCAATACAGACAGATTATAACTAGGGCCCAGATAGGCTTATCTAATGGCAGTTTAACTCTTGAACAGGCTATAGACCAGGCCACAAGCGATTACCTAAGAGCTGGGATATCTAACATAGAGTATAAAAATGGTAATAGGGTAAATATAGCAGATTATGCTACTATGTGCCTAAGAACATCCAATCATAAGGCATTTTTACACGGACAGGGCGCGAAAAGAAAACAGATGGGTGTTACAACAGTTTTAGTGTCACAACACCTAACCGCATGCCCCTTATGCGTACCTTGGCAAAACAGGGTCTTAATTGATGATATCTTCAGCGGTGGAGATAAGGAAGATGGACCATATCCGCTACTAAGTGAAGCGGTTGACGAGGGATTACTTCATGTTAATTGCCAGCATAATCTAAATACCTTTTATCCTGGAATAAGCACAATACCCCCAACACTTGACCCTGACAAAGTAGATGAGGCGTATAAGGAAACCCAAAAACAAAGACGTATACAAAGGGATATTAGGCGTCAAAAAAGAGTGGTAGCAGGCACAACAGATTTAACTAACTTCAACAATGAAAAAAGAAAGCTGGAAGCCTTAGAAAGGGAATCTATATAACGGATTTTGGCTAAAATTCGACGTATAAATATTTATATGACGGAAAAAGGCTAAAATTCGTCGTATAAAATATGAGAGGAGAAAAATAATGGATTACATTGAAAGAATGGAACAGGAATTAAAAGAATTGACAGAAAAGGGAACGAAATTAGATAAGGCAATTAGGGAATTAGAGGGGCTAAGTGCTGATGAATTGGGTCTAATGTATGCCCAGCTATATTCTATGAATAGCTATGCCGATATCTTAAGTAGGAGAATTGAACTGGCTAAAGAGTTGAGAAAGGATAATTAATATGATAAGCAACGAAAGATTTATAAGTTTGTGTGTTCAGAAAGTAATGCTATATGAAAATGCAAGGGAAGATCAGGACGAGTTCTTAAATATTGATGATGTGTTTGTTGTATGGTCTTGTAAGACACTACAGAATAGCAAATGCTTAGTTAGTGCCAAGAACAAGGGGGCCTATTACTATGAGTTTACTATGAATGGTGATAAGGGAGAAATATACATGGATGTATATAATAAAGTTGAAAATATCCCACTACATCTAGATGGAAACATAATAACTACACGAATAAAAGATATAGAAGTAGTAGCTAAAAATTGTATAGTTTCAACTGGTTGTTGCGGTTAATTTCGTTATTTGCGTTCCATTTTCTACCGGGACGAAAGAAACGCAAATTGCACAAGTATTGAAAATACTAGCTTTTTTCGTCTCACTATCTACCACGAATTGCGGTAAAAAATGTGCGACGGAAATATATTTCCTTCGCAAAACTAAAATATCTATACCCTAGCACCTTAACAGGTAATTGATTGTGTGGAAAGCAATCCTTATGTTAGGGTTTCCTATAGATAATAGATTTAGCATGTAGACAGCTGACTTTTATTTAAAAGAGGCTCTATGTGTGGGTGCATGGTCTTAAAAGGGCTATGCACTATAAATTAAATAATCGACCTGGACAAGTCGTTAAAAGGTCTATTTTTAATGCAATAAAGTACTCAAGGCCAAGAGAATAAAAGGGCCAACTACATACTGGAACCAGCCAGAATAAAAAGGAGAGTAGATAATATGAAGTGGTTAGAAGAAATATTGAAAGATGTTGAGGGTAAGGATGACATCATAAAAAATATCAAAAAGGGTATTGGTGAAAACTTTGTATCCAAGGCAGATTTCAATACGAAAAATGAGGCGGTTAAGACCTTGGAAAAACAAGTAATTGAGAGAGACGAACAGTTAGAAACTCTTAAAAACTCTAAGGAAGATACGGAGACCCTAAAGGCTACGATTGAATCCTTACAGAAAGAGAATAAGACTAATGCAGAACAGTACCAGGCAGATTTAAAGGCTATGACCTTAGATACTGCTATTAAGCTTGCCATAGCAGGTAAGGTTCATGATGAAAACTTAGTTACTGGGCTGTTTAACAAAGAGGCTTTAATCGTAGGTGAAGATGGTAATATCATAGGCTTGGATGAGCAGCTAAAGGGCTTACAAAAGGACAAGGGCTTTTTATTTAAAGAGGCTGGAGACCCAGACGGCTCTAATGCTGATGGTATAGACTTCAAGTTTGGGGCAGGTAAGAACGAACCTAAGCTGACTGAACAGGCCTTAAATGAGGCTTTTGGCCTACCGTCTGAGAAGTAGAGAGGAGAATTAAACAATGAGTTATAATTATGCAGAAAGATTTGAAAGACAGATTGAGAATAAATACAAGCACGGATTAACAAGTGCTGACATGGCGGCGAATAAAAAGTATAAGTTTATCGACGCACAGACAATTAAGATTCCAACAATAGCCCTATCAGGATATAAGGACCATAAGAGAAATGGTGACGTGAATAAGGGTACAATCACTAATGATTGGACACCTTATAAGCTGACTCATGATAGAGACATAGAGTTCTATGTTGATGAGATGGATGTAGACGAAACTAATCAGGTGCTAAGTGCTGGAAACATAACATCAGCTTTCATGGAAGACCAGGCTATTCCTGAAACAGATGCCTACAGGTATTCTAAGCTATATGCAGACGCTAAGACGCATGGCGCTAAGATAGACAACACTGCGCTAACAGTGAACAACATCCTAGAAGTGTTTGACAAGGCAATGGAGTATATGGATGAAGCAGGTGTACCATCTGAGGGCAGAAAGATGAAGGTAACACCAGCAGTATACAGGATGCTTAAAAATGCCGAAAAGATTCAGAGAACACTAGAGGTTACTGGTGATGCAAATATTAACAGGAATGTCAGAAGTTTAGATGAAGTATCCATCGAAAAAGTGCCATCTGATAGATTTAAGACTGTTTATGATTTTGCTGATGGATTCAAACCGGGAAGTTCAGCTAAACAGATGCATATGATGATTTATCACACATCAGCGATAATCGCACCAATTAAGGTTAAGGATGTGTATTTGTGGCCTAAGGGGTCTACACCTCGTGCTGCTTTCGGTTGGTTATATCAGAATAGGTCATTCCAGGATCTATTTTTAATCAAGCAGAAAAAAGAAGGGCTGTATATAGTATCTGAAGCAGAATAAGGGGGTAAATCATGTACGCAGTAAAAGGGAATAGAGAATATAAGATTGATGAAGTCGAAAAGGATACCTATATATCTAATGGGTATTCGATTTATTCTGATGAATTAGAGCTTGTGGAAGCTCCAGGAGACAGTGTATCAGAGGTAGAAAAGCTTAAAGCTGAAAATAAGAAGCTTAAGGCTGAAAATACCAAGCTAAAGAATAAGCTAAAAGGCACACAAGGTCAGTCAGAAGATAATCAGGAATCAGAGGGGCAGTAATTTTTATTGCCCCTTTATTTTAAGGTAGGTGATAAAGATGTATGCATCAATAGATGATTACGTTAGATTAGGGTATGAGGAATTAGATGATAAAACAGAAGTTTACCTGGAAAGGGCATCTAGACAGGTCAACATAATATGTTTTGGTCGTATAAATGGCTATGGATTTAGCAATCTTACAGACCACCAAAAGTCATTAATTAAAGAGGCTGTTTGCGCACACGCAAAATTCTTATATGACTATAAGGACTACTTATCCATCCCGCTTAATAGTTTTTCAATATCAAAAACATCAATGAATTTTGGTGATATTGGAGTCAGCATTAGTGGTATTAGGACTTCAAAAGAAGTCGTGGAATACCTGAGAGGAACAGGCTTGACCTGTAGGGTGCTAAGATGATAGATAAATTTCCAAAACCACCTAGCATTATGATGAATACTGATATTGAGATAATACAAGAAATAGATGGTGAGGACGGCGTCACAGAGGCTCTAGTGTATAAGGGGAAGTGTTACTATGAGGAAGCCATAAGACGCGTTCTAGACGAAAATAGACAGGTTATAGAACTATCAGGGCTTGCCATTGTATACACTAACTTAGTCTTTAACAAGGCTTTCATCAAAATTGATGGAAAGACCAGGACTATTTACAGAACATCTAGACCAAGAAATCCTGACGGCTCTGTTTATTCAACTGAAATGGAGTTGATTTAATGACTAAGGTAAAAGTAAGCATAACCCTAAATCAAGAGGTTATAGATAAGATTAAATCAGCGACAACACCCACGCTAGAAATGACTATGGATGCCCTGGCTACTGAAATAGAGAGTAAACAGGTAGTGCCATTTAGAGATGGTATATTAAAAGACTCTGAACATCATGGAGTAATAGACAATGAGGGTTACATATCGTGGGATACCCCTTATGCTAGACGATTATACTACCACCCTGAATATAATTTTAGTAAGGATAAGCACATCAATGCTAGAGGCTTATGGTGTGACTACTGGCAATATGGGGATGGTAGAAAATGGTTGGCTAATACAGTGGGAATCTTCTTGAAAATGAATTCAGGGGGTGTAATTAAGTGATAACAGCTTCTAATGTAAAAGATTATCTAAAAAGTAAGATAGACGGTGTGGACCGTTGGTATAGCGGTTCCCTAAGGAGCAATGATGTAAAAGGTATTTGTGTGTATTCTAAACCATCTATGGGCACTAATAAGGTGTGCGTAGGTGGATTAGAAAATACAAGTACCTTTATACAAGGCTATTCAGTCTTGGTGCATTGGACGAAAAATACCATTGAGGCAGAGCTAAAATCAATGGAAGTTTACAATGCCTTATGGGGGCAGAATCCAGTTATAAACGGGCACCGAGTTATTAAAATCAATTTAAGAGACGCAAACCCAATAGGGTTAGGAGTTGATGACAACGGGATTTATGAATACGTAATCAACTTCGATATATTATATGAAAGGTAGGTAAAATATGCCTAAGAATAATGGACTAGCTGGAGTTTATCCAGTATACAAGATAAAATTTAAGGTCGGCACTAAAGGTACAAAGTCACAGGCTGCCGACATGAAGATAATAAAGGACCTTGAAACATTTTCGCTATCTATTGATGGTAACGTAGAAGAGTGGACGCCAATGGATACGGACGGATGGGTAAGGCGCCTTATGACAGGTAAGGGCTTTACTATATCCCTAAACGGTAAAAGGCATGTAGGTGATGATGGTAACGACTATGTGGCTGATGTAGCGTGGAAGGATGGACTTGACTGCTCTACAAAGGCAGAAATTGAATTCCCTAACGGATCTAAGTTAGCTTTCGATGCGATAATTGACGTTAAGAATGTAGAGGGTGCAGATTCAACAAATGTTGCACCGCTTGAATTTGACCTAATGAGTGATGGAAAGCCGCAGTTTACACCAGCACCACAGGCTTAATTAAATAGGTCTTAGTGGTTATAGTTTTATAAATTATTGTATGTGAGGGTCATGGTATGTGGCCCTCTTTATTTTAAGATAGGAGATTTAGAATATGGCTAAGCAGTTTTATGATATATCAAATAAATTATCTAGGCAGATGCCTGTAATTAAGTTTGAAGAGGGCAAGGAATTTAAGATAAACAGTTCTCTTAAGGGCGCTATTGCTATCCAGGGAATAGCTGAGAGTGGAAAAGAAGATTTAAACACCCTAAGGCAGATTGTGTCTATAGGAATAGGAGTTGAGGGACTTGAATATGTAGAGTCGCAGGATTTCACTATTCCAGATTGGCAGACCATAGTGGAAACAATATCTAATGCAATGATGGGTCTTGATGATGAAGTGGGGGAGACTCCGGAAAAAAAGTTAGATGGTACGACCTTGTAGAGGATTGGGACCTGATAGAGGCTTCGTTTGTAACACAGTATGGTATTAGGCTTAGAGAGACAGATATGCAGTGGGATGAGTTTTGTACACTACTTAGTGGAATTATGCCAAAGACCCCACTGGGTCAAGTCGTATCCATAAGGTCAGAAGAAGACAAGGAAACATTAAAGACTTTTAATGAACACCAAAGAAAAATAAGACAAGACTGGAGAAGTAAGCAAGCCAGATTAAGGTCAGAAGAAGAAAACGAATTGATGATGAAGAAACTAGAACATATGTTTGAAAAAGCATTTGGGTAGATATAGGCAGCAATAGAAAGTGAGGTGATTGGTATGTCAGATAGTGTAGGTACAGTAAAACTTGGGGTCGAGTTAGACGCAGATATCTCTAAATCACTTAGCAAAGTTACCGACTCAATAGCCGGGAAAATCAAGTCTATGTTTGAAACTCCTGAAGGTGCAACTAAGATGGGTGAAGCTTTTGCCAAGAGCATGGAACAATCTACAGCTAAGATGGATAAAATCATGGAAAAAGTTGATACTGGCATGGAACAGACAGTGACTAAAGTTGATGTGGCGCTACAGAAGATGATTGGTGGCATTAGTAAGGCCGTCGATGTACTTATGGAAAAATTAAAAGCGCTAAACACTCAGCAGATAAACCCTGGGCAAGATGCCATACCTAATATCAGTGATAAGATAAGCATACCACAACCAAGAGCACCACCGATTAAGACAAATATTAAGGCAGATATACAATATTACCAGGAACAGATAGCCCTGATTAAAGAGACTATTAACCTGCAAGAGTCCGCAGCAGATAGGCACATTAAGAAAATAAAAGAGTTAGAGGCCCAATATAAAAAGGCTGCAACATCAATGAAAAGTGTTGGTGGACAGATTAAAGAAGTATTTGACCCTAACACAGCTAGTGCTAAAAGATTAGCTGGTGAGATTGCCAAAGAGAATCAGGCAGTAGATAAGATAGGAATAAGTGTAGGTAACTTAAATTCTAAGCTGAGCCAGACAGAAAGACATATGAAGATGTTACAAGATAAGGCAAATAGTGCTACTTCAGGAGTAACTAAAGCCGTATCTAAAACAAATTCACGCCTAAAAAGTATCACTAACAGGACTTTTAGGGGCATGAGGTCGGCTATGATGTTGCCTTTTAAGCCAACTATTAATGGATTTAAAAGATTAGGCAGAGCAGCCCAAAACGCAGGAGAGAGAGGTAGCAAAAGTCTAGGAACATTAGATAAGTCATTCTGGAGAGTATTCAGGCGATTATTTATAATCGGCACAATATCTAAAATGCTAAGAGGACTTACTGGATACATAGGTGATGCCTTAATGGCCAATGAAAGATATAGGGCCTCTCTAGATACAGTTAAGTTAAACCTTGCAGCCGCTTTCCAACCAATTATGGATATTATGATTCCTGCTTTGGTAAATTTGATGTCTTGGCTGGCTAAGGCAACTGGATATATGGCAGCCTTTATAGCTACAATGTTTGGTACAACTTATAAGGCTAGTGTTCAAGGGGCTAAGCAATTAAATACCCAGACGGCAGCCTATAAGGAAATGAGTAAGCAGTCGCAAAAGACTGCCAATAAAGTGAAAAAATCAGCTAAGGAAATGATAGGATCCTTAGCCGGATTTGACGAGATCAATACAATTAATTTGAAATCAGATGTTGAAAATGTTAAATCAGGAGATGGTGACGTTCCTAGTTGGGTTAATGCTGCCACTACTGAAATTGGTGATACATCTGTATTTGATAAATTCAAGAAGATACTGGATGGTATATTTAAGCCATTTAAGGAGTCTTGGGCAAATGAGGGCCAAAATACAGTAAATGCCTTTAAATATGCCATGGGTGAAATATCTGAACTTGCAAAATCAGTAGGTAGGTCTTTGTATGAAGTGTGGACCAATGGCACTGGAACCCAAATGTTAGATTCCATACAGCGCTTATTACAGAATATATTACTACTAATAGGTGATATAGCTAAGTCGTTTAGGTTAGCATGGGATGACGAGGGCAGAGGTACACAAATTATCCAAAATATAGCTGATGGAATAATTAATACCATTCAGTTATTTGGAAGTATAACTAATAGCATACGAGAGGTATGGGGGACTGTTGGTGATGAAATAGCAGTC
>ERZ773099.979-NODE-979-length-21989-cov-7.019194_pt1 | contig 21989 bp, 20 predicted proteins | sample MGYA00511120_ERZ773099 | MGnify/ENA primary metagenome ERZ773099 (study PRJEB29015, sample SAMEA2738012) | human oral metagenome | biome: human oral; feature: human-associated habitat; material: dental | place: China | collected 2104 ...
GGTTGACGGCCCCGCGCAGCAGCGGACCCGGCAGCGTGACGGTGCGATCGAGAGAGGGGTTTGGAGTGAGGGTGACGATCATATTGTCAGAACCTTCATGTTGTCGGAACCTTTGTTGAACTTCGGAGGGCGTATGCGGCGAACGAGGCGGACGGGCTGCGGCACGTGGATCTCATCGGCGTCAATGTCGGCTTGATCGTCCGCCTACCTGTCAGTTTACGCCTGTTCGCGCTGTTTTTGTGTCGTGAATACACGGCTTTTTGGGGGCGCGGGGCGGGCGGACGGCCGGATCGGCCTCGCGCGGGTATAGCCTTGGGAGCATGCCGGGAACGATCGAACCGCATGAGGCCATGCCGCTTTTAGCCAGAGCGGCGGCCGGAGAGACCCTGGAGTCGGGCCAGGCCCGCACCGCCGCCCGCTTCGCCCTCCGGGAGCTTGCGCAGCGCTGCCCGGGGCGCAGCGTCGAGGTGCGAGTCCCCTTCGCCGGGGCGGTCCAGATCGGCCGGGGGCCAGCCCACAGGCGCGGCACTCCGCCCAACGTCGTCGAGATGGAGGTCGGCGTCTTCCTCGGCCTCGTCGTCGGCTCGATGACCTGGGACGACGCCGAAAGGTCAGGGAAGGCCACGGCGTCGGGGGCCCGGGCGGACCTCGGCCCGTGCTTTCCGCTGTTTGCCGACGCGACGCTAGGCCGCTGGGCGGAGTGACAGCCTCTCCCGGCGCCGATAGGCTGGGTCAGTGCCACAACGTCTCATCAAAACGAACGTCGCCGGATCCCGCGCGGTCGCCGGATCCCGCGCGGTCGCCGGAGCCCTCGCCGCACTGAGGGAAAAGCTCGGAATTGCAGCCGGCTTCCCCGCGGAGGCCGCAGCCGACGCCGAACGCGCAGCCGCGCGGTGGAAAGACGACCCCGATTTCCGGGCGCGCTTCGTCGACCGGTGCGACATCCCCTTCGCCACGGTCGATCCGGCCGGCTCGCTCGACCTCGACCAGGCGTTCTTCATCGAGCGCGAAGGCGACGGCTACCTCCTTCGATACGCCGTCTCCGCCGTCGGAACGTTCATTGAGCCGGGCGGGCCGCTGGACGGGGAAACCCACCGCCGCGGGCAGACCTTTTACGGACCCGACGGCTCGATTCCCCTCCACCCCGAGGTCCTTTCGCACGGCGCCGCGTCCCTGCTTCCCGGCGAAGAGCGCCCCGCCTACCTCTGGTACCACCACCTCGACGCCGCCGGCGAGCTCACGTGGACGTGGGTCGAGCTGGCCGCCGTACGCTCCGTGGCCAAGCTCAGCTACGACCAGGTTCAATCCGCCCTCGACGGCGGCCCTCCGCTTCCCCCGGAGGTGAAGGAAGACCAGGTCGCGCTGCTCGCCGAAGTCGGCTTGAAGCGCCAAACCCTCGAGGCTTCCCGCGGGGGAATCTCCCTGGCGCTGCCCGCCCAGGCGGTCGAGCCCCACAACGGCGGGTACCGGCTCTCTTACCGCACGATGACGCGCGTCGAGGAATGGAATGCGCAGCTGTCCCTCGTGACGGGCATCGCCGCAGCCCGGCTCATGGGAGACGCGAACGTCGGCATTCTCAGAACGATGCCGCCCGCGGAGCGGCGCGACGTCGAACGCCTGCGCTCGGTTGCCCGGGCCCTCGGCCTGATCTGGCCGGAAAGCGTGAGCTACCCGTATTTCGTCCGCGGGGTCGGCGCGCACAGCTCGGCCGGCGCGGCCTTCCTCAACGAGGCCGTGAGCCTGTTTCGCGGGGCGGGGTACCGGGCTTTGCCCGCCGACGGCGGCGGAGGCGCGAACCGCGCGGAGGCCAGGCATCGCGGGGAGACGGTGCTCGACCACGCCGCCCTCGCGACGAGGTACGCGCATGTGACGGCGCCGCTTCGCCGGCTGGCCGACAGGTATGCGCTCGAAACCTGCCGCTGCATCTGCACGGGCGACGATCTGCCGGCGTGGGTTCGCGAGGGCCTCGGAAAGCTGCCCGAGGAAATGGCCGCTTCCGCCAAAATCGCCGGCCAATACGAACGCGGCGCCCTGGACGCCGTCGAGGCTCTCGTGCTCGCCGGGCGCGAAGGGGAGGCGTTCGACGGCGTCGTCGTCGACGTGCTTCGCCGGCGCGGCAAGCCGGCCGCCGGGGAGGATGTGCGCGGCGTCGGCAAGGTGATGATCCGCGAGCCCGCGGTCCAGGCGACGATCGTCGGCGACCCGCTCGTTCGCGGGAAGAGGGTGTCCGCCGTTTTGCACAAGGCCGATGTCGCGACGTCGACCGTCGAATTCCGCCTCTCCGGGGCGCAGCCGGCTGAGCGCCAATTCCATAAGAACACGCCCGCAGGCTTCTGATCCGCGGAGGGGCGCAGCGCCGAACGTCCGCGGATCGCGGCTGAGGTCCGGCAGGCCCCTGATCCGCGGCGTCGCGGGCGGGCAGCTCGCCGCGAACTCGTCCGACATCCGGGAAACGGCGGATGCGGGCAACCCGCATTGTGAGACAATTGGTCCGTGGTGGCTGATGGGCGCTTGACCGCCGAGCTCTTTCCCGGCGAAAAACCGCAGGAGGAATGCGGTGTCTTCGGAGTGTACGCACCCGGCCAGCCGGTGGCCCAGCTGGCCTATTACGGGCTCTACGCCTTGCAGCATCGCGGGCAGGAATCGGCGGGAATCGCCGTCTCGAACGGCCAGACGATTCTCGTGTACAAGGACATGGGCCTCGTCTCGCAGGTGTTCGACGAAAAATCGCTGTCCACGCTGAACGGGCACATGTGCGTCGCCCACGTTCGCTACGCGACCACCGGCGCCTCCGCCTGGGAGAACGCCCAGCCGACCCTCGGCCCCACCCGTTTCTTCTCGCCGTCCGCGGGCCCGACGCCGGGCGAGGCGCATTCGGGAACCGTCGCGCTTGCCCACAACGGGAATCTCACGAACACCGCGGAGCTGACGGAAGAGGTCCGTGCGCGCTCGGGCGAGGACCTCGCGGGCGAGCTCGGCCGCGGCTCCTCCACGGACACCGCCGTTCTCACCGCGCTGTTCGGCTGCACCGACGCGCCGAGCCTCGCCGACGCCGCCCTGAGCGTCCTTCCGCGCTTGGAGGGGGCTTTCTCCCTCGCTTTCATGGACGAAACCCGCCTCTATGCCGCGCGCGACCGGCACGGCTTCCGGCCCCTCGTGCTCGGCAGGCTCGACGGCGGATGGGTCGTGGCGTCGGAGACTGCGGCGCTTGACATCGTCGGCGCAGAATTCGAGCGGGAAGTCAGCCCCGGCGAGTTCCTCGTCATCGGCGAAGGCGACGTCGAGTCCCACATGTGGGCCGAGCCGAAGAAGGCCGGATGCGTCTTCGAATACGTCTACCTCGCCCGCCCGGACACGGCCATCGCCGGGAGGTCCGTCAACTCGGCGCGTCTGGAGATGGGCCGCATCCTCGCCGAGGAGCACCCGGTCGAGGCCGACCTCGTCATCGCTACGCCGTCCTCGGGCACGCCCGCCGCCATCGGATACGCGCAGGGGTCGGGCATCCCCTACGGCCAAGGCCTCGTGAAGAACGCCTACGTGGGGCGAACCTTCATCGCCCCCACGCAGCTGCAGCGCCAGCGGGGCATCCGCCTCAAGCTCAATCCCATGAGGGAGGTGATCGAGGGCAAGCGGCTCGTCGTCGTCGACGATTCGATCGTCCGCGGCAACACCCAGCGCGCCCTCGTCGCCATGCTGCGTGAGGCCGGGGCCGCCGAGGTGCACGTCCGCATCTCGTCGCCGCCGGTGACCTGGCCCTGCTTCTTCGGGATCGACTTCCCCACCCGAGGCGAGCTCATCGCCAACTCGATGGGCGTCGAGGAGATCCGCGACGCCGTGGGCGCCGACACGCTCGGGTACATATCCCTCGACGGCATGGTGCGGGCGACCGAGCAGGCCCGGGAGGACCTGTGCACGGCTTGCTTCACGGGAAGGTATCCTGTGGACGTCGCGAGCGTGGCGGCCTCTTCGGGGTCCGACGTTCTCAGCGCGCTCGCGGGCGTGGGCGAACTGTCGGAGAAACGGTGAAAGGACCATTGGAGGAACGGTGAAAGAACGGGTATCCGCCTACGCGGCGGCCGGGGTCGACACGGAGGCGGGAGACCGCGCCGTCGAGCTCATGAAGGCGGCCGTCGGGCGCACGTTCGGCGCCGACGTCGTCGGCGGAGTGGGAGGCTTCGCCGGAATGGTCGACGTCTCGGCCCTGAAGGAGTTCCAAAGGCCCCTTCTGGCGACGTCGACCGACGGCGTCGGAACGAAGATCGCCATAGCCCGGGCCCTCGACGTGCACGACACGATCGGCCAGGACCTCGTCGGCATGGTTGTCGACGACGTCGCGGTGGTCGGTGCGCGCCCGCTTTTCATGACTGACTACATCGCCTGCGGGCGGGTGGTCCCCGAGCGGATCGCCGACGTCGTGCGCGGCGTCGCGCGGGCGTGCGAGTTCGTGGGCGCCCCTCTTCTGGGCGGGGAGACGGCCGAGCACCCCGGCCTCATGGCGTCTGACGACTACGACGTCGCCGGCGCGGCCGTCGGAGCGGTGGAGGCCGACGCGGTCCTCGGCCCCGAGTGCGTCGAGGCGGGCGACGTCGTCCTCGCCATCGCCTCCAGCGGGCTGCATTCGAACGGATACTCGCTGGTGCGCCGAATCGTCGCCGAATCGGGCTGGCCCTTGGACCGCGATGTGCCCGAGTTCGGGCGTACGCTGGGGGAGGAGCTCCTGGAGCCCACGCGGCTCTACTCTCCGCTGTGCCTGGAGGTTTCGGGGCGGGTCCACGCCTTCTCGCATGTGACGGGCGGCGGGCTGGCGGCCAATTTGGCGCGGGTCGTGCCCGTTGGGATGTGCGCCGCGATCGACCGCTCGTCCATCGAGGTTCCGCCGGTTTTCTCGGTGGTGCGCGAGCTTGGCGGAGTCGCTTGGGAAGACCTCGAAGACACGCTCAACATGGGAGTCGGAATGGTCGCCGTGCTTGCGGAAGGGGAGGTCGACGCCGTCGTCGCCGCCAGTGCGGCCCGCGGCTGCGCAGCCTGGCCGATCGGGGCCGTGGCTGATGCCGACGCGGTCGCGGCTCCGGCCGCGTGCCCGGGCGCCTCACGCGCCGCGGCGTCAGAGCGAGTCGTCGGCGGAACGAAAGGCGTGCACGGCGGAACCGTCCGGGTCTTCGGCGCCTATCGTTGAGCTCGTGGAGCCGGCGCCAAATCTGCGGAGCCGCCGCCAGCGCCGTATCGGGCCGGTCTGCCGTCAAGTCCGCGGTCCGTTGGACCCGCGCAGCCGGCCGTTAAAAGAGCGCCGTCAGGCGAGGGCCCCGTCAAACGAGCGAGGTTGACGAGGGCGGTGTGGACGGGCAAAAACCCGCTCACACCGCCCTCGCCAGACGTCGTCAGCGCGATGGCTTCCAGTCGTCTTCGTCCCACTCGTCCGTGGCGGGCGGGACGTCGTACTTGTCGTAGTCGTCCCGCTCGTCGTCGCTCTTTGAAGACGCTTTGAGCTCGCGCTCCAAGGCTTCGTAATCGGTATCCGGGGTGAAATACTTGAGATCTCTAGCTACTTTGCGTTGCTTAGCCTTTTGACGGCCGCGCCCCATGGCTCGACCCCCTTCGTCTCATCGCGGGGCAAGCTCAATGGCGCCCCAATGGTTTACTCATCCGTTCGCGTTCTATAGCTTAGCGCGCCTGGGTGCGTCAGCGCCACGTCGAACGCGTGCGATTGCCCTCAAACGCGTTTTTTGGCCCGCCGTCGGCGCGCGAGCTTGAGGGCGAGGACGCCGACGAACGCCGCCGCCGTGCCGCCGACAATCGCCAAAGCGCGCCGGTCGCCCCGCTTGGCGTCGGACACGACCCCCTTGACCGTCTCAGCGGCTTGAGAGGCCTTGGCCTTGACCTGTTCCTTGGCGTCCTCCGCCAGGGTCGAGGGATTGAGCCGCGCGGCCAACTCGTTGACCGTGGCGGTCATCGATTCGCGGGTCGCAGCGAGATTGGCCTCGATCTGCTCGATGTCTTTGTCGTCGTCGTTGGGTTTGTTGCTCACTTTTTCAATCCGTTCTTGAAGGCGGCGACGTCCTTGCCGAATCCGTCGCCGGGGGAAACCTTGTAGGCCTGCGACGCCTTAAGCTTCTTCACTCCGAGAAGCGCGAAGGCTCCCGCCAGCAGAAGCAGCAAGGACGTCACGATGAGGAAGCCCGCCCACACGGGAAGCCATATCGCCAGGACGAGGGCGAAAGTCACGAAAAGCATCCCCGTCGCATACAGGCCGATGAACGCGGCGACGCCCAGATGGACTCCGCCCATCCCCAGGTTCTTGACTTTGGCCTTGAGGTTCGCTTGGGCGTACTCCAGCTCCCCGCGCACCAGGGTCGAAGCCTGCGAGGACAGATCTGCGACGAGGGAGCCGATGGTGGGCTTGCCCGCGTCCGAAGGCTGCGCGGACGCGGCGCCGGACTGCGTCGTCGAGCCGCCGGACTGCGCTGCCGAACCGCCGGACTCGCCGCCGACGCCGGAAGGGCGGGAGGCCGAGGCGGATCCCGAAGCGGCTGGAGCGGCCGTGCGTGCGGCCTTCGAGGTCCCCTTCAGGGACTCCCCGTCCTGCTGACGCATTTGCTCCCGAAGCTTCGCATACTCTGCCTGCGCGCGAGCTCGCAGCGCCTCTTCTTGCGCATTAGAATTGTCCACCTTCATTCCCCTTCGTATCGCGGCGGTCGACAATGCACAACTATTCTCACCCACGAGGGCGGAAAAGGCGAAGCCCACGCACCGTTTTCCTCCCCGCCCGCCGCCCTCAGTTCGTTATCAGCGATACTCTTACGTCTTGCGCGATTGCGCTCGATGCTTCGAAAATTGACTTATGTCTACCACTCGTTTCCATGGAGAACCCGCCAACACCGTCGGCGAACTGCCTGCGGTCGGCTCTGCCGCGCCCGCCTTTTCCCTCACGGCCGCCGACCTTTCCGACCTGACGAGCGAGTCCCTCGCGGGCAAGCGCGTCGTCCTCAACATCTTCCCGAGCATCGACACCGGCGTGTGCGCCGCGTCGGTCCGCGAGTTCAACAAGCGGGCGGCGTCTTTGGACAACACCGCGGTGGTCTGCGTCTCGGCCGACCTTCCTTTTGCCGCCGGCCGTTTCTGCGCGGCCGAGGGCATCGACGACGTCCTCGTCGGCTCCTCGTTCCGGTCGAGCTTCGGCAAGGATTACGGGGTCACCCTCGTCGACACTCCTCTGGCCGGGCTTCTTGCCCGCGCCGTCGTCGTCCTGGACGCCGACGGGACCGTCCTCCACGAGGAACTCGTCGCCGACATGGCAAACGAGCCCAATTACGACGCCGCCGTCGCGGTGCTCTGACGGGCCTCCCCCCGGGCCTTCCTTCAGCGTCCGCCCGTGCGGGCGACGTCTGCCGCCGCGCGGTTCTGTGAGCCGCCCTCTTTCAGCGCCCGCCCGTGCGGGCGCGCGCGAAAGATGAAGCGGCGCTGCACCGCGAAGCTCACGGCGAATCCGAGGACGTCCGTGCCGATCTTTGCCAGCCACAGCGGCACGTGCAGCAGGCCCAGCGCCTCGACGCCGACGTACGTCACGGCCATGAGCGCGAGCGCGAGCAGGGTGTACTGCCTGACCTGGCTCCATGTCCTGTCGTTCGAGCGGTCGCGGAACACTCCCAGCTTGTTGAGGGCGAAGTTGACCGCGCCGGACGTCAGCCGCGAGCCGACGACGGCGGCCAGAAGGTTGAAGTGGCCCGCCAAGGCGAGGAAGAGGGCGAGCTCGAGGGCCCAGCAGAACACTCCCGCGCCCGCAAATGCAAGGAGCGGGCGGAACACGCGCCACGAATCCCGTAGCGGGCGGAAGTGCGAACCCGAGTTCGCGTCGATGTACACGGTTTCGATCGGCGTCTGCACGATTCTCCGCTTGGCGTCCGCAGCCGCCAGCAAGGCGTTGAGCTCCCACTCGAAACGGTCTCCGGGAACGTCGAGCAGGCTTTTGAGCTGGTCGGGGCCGTATCCGCGGAGCCCCGTCTGGGTGTCGGCGACCTTCACTCCCGACGCCAGCCTGAAGAACTGTGCGCTCAGCGCATTGCCGAAGCGAGACCTGGCCGGCACGTCGCCCGCGAAGGCCCGCACTCCCAGAACCAGCGCCTGCGGGTCGCCGCGCACCTCCCGGGCGACCGCGGCGATGTCGGAGGGCCTGTGCTGGCCGTCCGAATCGGCGCAGACAACCTCCTGGCCGGGCGCGTTTTCCAGGCACCACCGGAAGGCGGTTCGCAGCGCGTAGCCCTTCCCGCGGTTTCTGGAGTATCCGATGACTCGCGCGCCGTTGTCCCGCGCCTCCTGGAAGATGGGGGAGTAGCCGGGGCCGGATCCGTCGTCGACCACGAGCGCTTGCGCGTCCGGGATCTCCCTGCGGATGTCGCACACGAGGTCGGGAAGCCTGCGGTCGGGTTCGAGCGCCGGAATGACGACGATCATGACAGCTTCTCCACATAGAGGATGTCCGACGTTCCGCGCTCGCCGCCGTTGGAGGGCTCGTTGACGACCTCGCCGTTGAAGTACATGGTCGAAGAGCCGCCGCCGTCGAGGTTGTAGGCGGTGACGCAGCCCTGTTCGAGCATGATCTTGGCGGCTTCCGTCATCGTGACGCCGCGCGAGTACCCGGCGTCCCTTCCGTCGACGACGACGAAGACCAGCGTGCCGTCCTTCTTCGCGCCGACCAGGGTGCGAGGCTGGTTGCCCTGGATCGAGTGGTTGCCGAAGTTCGTGTCGATCTCGACGTCGTCGATCCCGTCCACGATCTTGCCGTTCTTGACGAGGGACGGGCCGAAGGACAGGGTGTTCCACACGCCTTGCTTGACGAGTTTCTGGCCGTTTGTGCTGGTTTCGTCGTAGATTTTCACGGATCCGTCGCGGTAGAAGGCGAGGCCGGCGCGGGCGCCGTCGTCGCGGTAGACGACCCCGTTGCGGATGACGATTCCGCTGCTTCTGAAGCCGTAGTAGTCGCCGTTGATCGCGAAGATCGCGTTGCTGTTCGAGGCGATGGTCGAGGTTTTCTGGGTGATGTTGCGGCCGAACTGGTTGTTGGCGAAGGCGGACTTCAAGGCGGTCGCGTCTGTGAGCTTCACGGTGGCGACGTAGTAGGTGACGGTGTTGTCCCCGGAGCCGGTGGCGATCTGCTCGACCTTGACCGTTCCGTTCGCTCCCGTGTACGAACTGTCCGTCACCGTCGTTTTGACGTTGCTGTTCGAATAGTCCTTCGCGGCGTTCGACGCCGACGCCTGCTGCTTGGCCTCGTACTCCTTGACGTTCGAGATTTCGACATGGTCGATGACGTAACGATTGAGCGCCCAAGCGGTTCCCGTGCCGACGGCGAGCGCGACGGAAAGCGAACTCGCCGCGACGATGCGCCGCCGCCGCTTGTACTTGCGGGGGTTGGCCGCGCGCTTGGCCGCCTTGGCAGCCTTCCGCCGCTTCCGGCGTGAAAGCGCCTCGGCGGGGAGGTCGTTTGCCGGTTGGGCGCCTGCCGGCTGCACGCGTTCGGCGGTCAGCTGGTTGCCAACGGGCCGACTGTCGGCAGGTTGGTTGCCGGCGGGCTGGTTGCCGGCGGGTTGGTTGCCGGCGGGCTGCCGCTCGGTGTTTGCGAGATGTTTGCCTCCGTTCGCGGCAAGCGGCGGCTTGGAGGTCGCTTTCTTGCGCTCCCGTCCGTTCCCGTTGTCATTGCTGTTAAAAGGCGTTGTCTTCTCGTCCATGTTTCAAGTCTGAAAGCTTGGACCGGAGATTTACTGGAGCTTTTCTGGAAGTCTACTGGAGTAAAATTCGACGAACGCGAGGGTTAGGCTGTGGATGATTCTGTCTGGGTCGCCGGCTGTACGGGTCCCGTGAAGGCGCCGTCGGCGGTGCTGCATGCTGTGGTCCCGGGTCGTCGGCTGCGCGGATCCCGCCCCGAGGGGGCCTCCGCGAAAACGCGGCGCTTCGGTCGGAGGCTTGTGCCCCGCCCGGGTTGCGGGCGGTTCGGGGCACAGGGGATGCCGGGCCGTTCAGGGCGCGCGGGCGCTCAGGACGTCGGGAGCTCAGGACGTCGGGCCGTTCTTGCGCCTGTCTCGCCGATTCGACCAAGCCGAAGCGATGATCACCGCGGGGCCGAAAAGTACTCCGGCGATGGGCCAAATGAGCCACGAGACGTTCCAGGCGCTCCAGACAAAGCTCCACAAAAGGTAGACGGAGGTGATGACCGGCCAGAAGACGGCCGCGAAGATGTCGACTCGGGCGCCCGGCTCGTCGTCCCGATTTGCCCACTTCCGCCCGCAGTTCCACCATTGGTCCCTGTTATCGGACGGCCTGTGCGTTTGGCGCGCCTCTGCGTCGGGGGCGGTGGAGCGGGTTGCCGTGAAACCGGAGGCTGCGGATCTGGGCGTCGCCGAGTCGGCCGCGAACGAGTCGGCGTTCGGAGCCTCGGCTGTCGGTGCGCCGGTTGCGGCAGGGCCGTTAGCGGCGAAGGCGCGGGGGCGGGCGCCTGGGGGAGCGGTGTGCGGGGCGTGGGCGCCCGCGAGGTCGGCGCCTTGCGCCGCGGCGTCGTCGGAATCGGGGGCCGTCGAGCCGGGGGACGGCGCGTTGCGGGCGGCGTCGTTGGAATGCGCGCCGCTCGCGCGATTGAGTTCGGTTGAAATGCCGAGCACTTCGGCGAGTTCGTCGAGGTTGCCGAATTCGGTGATGACCGCCCCGACCGCCTCGTTGTGCGAGCTGCCCTGCGCGACTCTGGCGGAGTAGGCGTCTTCCATCATTCCTCGCAGTTCCTCTTTCGCCGCATCGAGGCGGGGGCTGGAAGCGTAAGGGGAGAACATGGTATCGAGATAGGCGTAAATGACATCCATTAGTGATTTCCTTTCACAAATCGATCGACGACGGCTCGCGTGGCTTTCCACTCGGCGATTTTGGCGCGCAGGGACACTCGCCCTTCGTCGGTCATCCGGTAGTAGGTTCGTGGTTTTCCCGACTCGGACACGTCGGGAAACGAGGCGACGAGCCCCGTGGCTTCGAGGCGTTTGACCGCGCTGTAAAGCGTGGTCTGCTTGATGGTGTAGGCGCCCCCCGAGACCTCGGTGATGGTCTTGACGAGTTCGTAGGGGTATGAGGCGTGTTCCCGCAGAATCGAAAGGACCATGAGGTCGATGTATCCGCGGATGGCGTCGCCGCCGATCATGGGGCTCCTTTCGTTCAGGGTTCTGCACTGGCCTGTTTGGGTTGACGTTGGGACGTGATCGAGCCTGAAGTCGCTGGCTCTTGGGCCCCGACCCGCTGTACTCTTATAAACGTAGTACGTCAGACGTGGTATCGCAAGCGCGGTTTTGAGGGGCGGTTTCCTTGGGGCGCGGTTCTGAGGGGCGGGGAAGTTCAGCGCGGCGAATTTTTTCCACAGGGTGTGGACGTTCAACGCGGGATGCGAGCGCTTGGCATTAGTGTGGATCCATGAATACTTCAAGTGTGCGTAAGTTATGCAGGGTGGTTGCCGCTGCGACCTGTTGCGCTGTGTTGTTCGGATGTTCGCCTGAGCCGACGAGGAAATCGAGCGGTCCGTCGACGTCGGCGGATACCACGACGTCGCCCGGCGCCCCGGTTTCAAACGACTCGGGAGGAGGCGCCTCGCCGGGCGGCGGGAAATCGTCGCCCGTTGGGATGTCGCGAACCGGCGCGCCTCAGCGCGCCTCTGAGCGTACGCCGAAGAGGCCGAATGCCACTCCTCCGGCGCGTCCCGCGGCCATGTCTCAGGTGTCGCCCCAGGGGGCGGTCGCCGCTGCGGAGCACTACCTCAACTTGACGGCTTACGCTGCCGCAACAGGTGATTATTCCGATCTTGAAGCGATGTCTGGTGGCGAATGCCGATTCTGCAAAGCGTTTATCGGTAAGGCGAAAAAACTGTCTGAAGAAGGGTGGGTTGTCAAAACGGGGGTCCCCTCCGTGACGATCGAAAAGTCTCGTCAATGGGATACGGGGAAGAAAAGTACCTATCAAATTGATGTTATCGCCACTAAAGGTGAATACACGTTGGTGGCCGGTCGGAAACGCAAGAAGATCATCCAAGCCGAACGTTCCGCTTTTGGTTTTGTCCTTTCTTATGGAAAGGACTGGATCGTAGAGGACGCAGAGGCTGTCGATCCGGCGCGGTGGAACGAAACGGTTGATAAATCATGAGTGTCAAAATTGCGATGGCGATGATGGGACTAGTTTCAATCCTTTTGCCGCCTTTTGGTGATGATGGCACCGGTTCTGATTCTGTCTGGCGTGGCCAATGGGCGGGCAAGAAGGAGTTATCAGTTTTTGGAGGAAGGCACCATTTTGAGAGAGACCATGTAACGCCGCAGGAATCGCGCCAGAGGGGGCCGGGGCGTTCGTCGTCGCACGCGCTTGGCTCTTCTCAGGAAAAGCCCGCGTTGGAGATGCAGAGGTACGTGTGTCCGAACGATCCGAGGGCCGCTCATGCGATTTTTCCTCTGTGTCTCGACGGATATGCCTTGATCGGAAATGCGGAGGGGGCCGATTGCCAGGGGTTGTGCTTCGTGAACCTTTCTCCTGATCCCCCGGCGAATGGCGGCGTTGAACCGGTCGATGTGACCCGCCTGGTAGGCATCGAAGACGTCAAGCGGCTGGTAGTCGCATCCGGGCGCGTGACAATAACCCCGGCGCGGGGGTGGGCATATGTCAACATGCCTGTCTACTACGCGTCGGACGCAAAAGCTTACGACGCTAGCATTCAAGTGGCCGGACAGGACGTGACCGTTCATCTGACACCCGTTTCTTGGAGGTGGACGCCCGGCGACGGCAGCGCTTCGTTTGAAACGGACGATCCTGGCGGCTCGTGGCCGAATGCGACCGTCGCCCACACGTATTTGCAGCCTGCCGCGTTGGTGACCGTGACGGCGACCGTCGCCTGGCGAGCCTCGTTTACCGTTGCCGGCGCTACATACCCCGTTGAGGGAGTGGCTACGTCGACGACGTCGGCGCCTCCTCTGCGCCTTGTCGAGGCGGAGTCTGTTTTGGTGAACTGACGTCGAGTGCGGGGTCGCACCGGATTCATCGCTATTCGGTTGTTGTTCTCAACTTTAACACGAAATCTGCTGCGAACAAAAACTCGACATTCCTTTGTTTTTGATGTATGATGATTGAAACGGCGAGAAGTTCGCCCTCGGTCTGATTCGCACGAGAGGAGGCGTTGGAATGGGAGCTCAAATGCGGGCTGACGCGCAGTATTGTGCGCCCACGCGCCCTTCGCCTGGGCCTACGTCCAGACGCGGGGGTTTCTCCAGCTCTTTGGGTGGGCGAGGCCTTTCCTCTCGTGCGATGCGCGATGTCGAATCGGCAAAGGGCACGGGCGCTCTCAAAAGCGGTGGGCAAGACGGTGCGCTTCGGCGTTGTTTTGACGGCTTGGAGGGTGCGCTCGCTCAATTGAGGCAGATCGACGTCGAACGCGTTTCCCCTCCTGTCGTTCTCGAATGCCTCGAGAAGCTTGGAAAATGCATTAATCGGCTCGTTGGCTCCCGGGCTCGATTCCTCACCGTTGCAGAAAAGGGGAAGCAGTGGCAAGAGGAAGGGGCGCGCACATTCAAACAGTGGAACGAGAAGGCTTTCGGCGCCAGCGGCGCGGCATCTAACCGGGAAATGAAGCGGGCTCAGGAGCTCTCCGCGTCTTTGGCGGAAATGGGCAAAGCGTTGGAAAACGGGAGCGTCTCGCCTGAACATGTCGATATCGTTCGACGTGCGTTCAACTCGCCTGCTTTGAAGGACGCGCTGGAGCGGCCGGGGTTTCAGGGGGATCTCATTGCTTTGGCGGAGGAGTATGCGCCGAGGGATTTCGAGCGACGGGTGCGAACATTGGCTTTTGCCGAGGACCCGGGTGCCGCCGTTTCGACTGAAGCCTCCGAACGGAAGAAGGAAGCGCTGTCCTTCGTGCGCGACGGTGTCGGAATGAAGGTAAGCGGTTGGCTGTCCGACGAAGCGTCCATTCTCGTTGACACGGCGCTAAGCGCCGTCATGGGGCGAAAATCGGCTGACGACAACCGTAGCCTTCCGCACCGGCGCGCTCGCGCTTTGGTCGAACTCGCGACCGCAAAACTGGACGGCGGCACCGTCAACGGCGGCGCGAGAATCCGCCCGCATCTTTCCGTACACGTTCCTTTTGGCACCCTTGTCGGACTGGAGAAGGCTTCCTCCGCTTCTGTTTCTCGCGCTTCAAGTTCCGCTTCTTCCTCTTTTGCTTCTTGTGTTTCGAATTCCTCTGCTTCCGCTTCCCGCGGTTGCGCTCCTTGCGACTCGGCTTCCAACAGCCCGACTTTCAACAGTTCAAAACGAGAGGTTTTGCTCCCCTCCGAACGAAAGCGAATGAAGGTCGTGCGGCGAGTCGAAGCTGGGCAGGCAGAGACGGCCGGGCGGCGTCCGGGCATCGAGCCTCGGGGGCAGGAAATTCTTCCACTGTCGGAGTCCCGATGGGCGTATGAGGAAACTTCGCAGCGGTCTTCAAGCAACGAAAGCACGCTAGCTAGGGCTTCGAGCGGTGACGGTGCGCGAGCAAGATCTTCGAGCGGCGAAGGGCCGCTGGTTGACAATTCGAATGGCGGCGTTGGCTTCCTGTGCGCTTGTGGCGGCGATGGGGAAGGGGCGGGCAAAGGACCGGCAGGTGAGAGCCGTCGGGCTCGATGCCTCGAGGGCGTCGCCGCGCAACGCGAACGTTGGTCTCAGCAGTTGGGCAAAATTCTGAGTGCGATTCCGGGAAGCGTTGATTTGACGGCAATGAAGGGGCTCGAGCCTGCAACCTTCGACGACGGATCGCCGTTGTCGATGCCGCAATTGGCGCGCTTGGTTTGCGATTCGTCGATCAGCCGAGTCGTTTTCTCTCAGACTGGCGAAATTCTGGATGTCGGACGGGAAAAACGCCTGTTTACCTCCGGGCAGGCTCGGGCCGTCATTGCCAGAGATCGAACATGCCGATACCCGGGATGCGCAGACACAATCGCTCACGGGCAGATCCACCATGCGTTGTCTTGGAGCGCCGGTGGAGCGACCGACATCGACAACGCGGTTTTGCTGTGCTGGCATCATCACCAGAAAGTGCACCAAGACATGATCGATGTCGAGCACCATGACGGCGGTTTCCTTTTCAGACGGTCTGACGGAGATCTCGTCGGCGTTAGGTTGAACGGGAGCTGACGATGACCGAGTCGTCCATTGTTGCGCCTGAGGGGCCCGTCTGCGTCCGAGCTTTCGGGGTAGCCCGTTTCTTCTCGGGCCTTAGGGACGTGTCAGCGCTGAATCCTCGGCTCTGGGCGCCTCCGAAAACGGTTTGCCGCACAGCGCGAACTGTGCGGCAAACCAGGGATTGTTGTTGTGACAGCGGGCCGTGGAGCTACTTGGCGGGTGCCTCCGCGAGGCTTGCGGCCTTTGCGAAAGCAGACGCTTCTTGCCCAAGGATCACATGCCAGACGCCCGGGACAACCTCGGCGGCGCCCGCAACGCCGGCGGAGTTGAGAACGTCGAGATCGACCAGCGAAGAATCGCGGACCTCAACGCGCAGGCGAGTCGAAGCGACATCCTCGAGCGTCGCCACGTTGTCGCGGCCGCCGAGACCTGCGAAAAGGGCGTCGACGCGGTCTTGCTCGATCGTGTCTCCGGCGGGCGCGGGCCCGGGTGCGGCATCGTCCCCGGCGGTGGCTGCGGCGTCGGCATCGGCAGAAGCCTTAGCGTGCGCAGCGGCCTTGTCCTCGGGCGTGCGGTAGTCGAGGAAGATGACCAGCAGCATGGAGGTGGTGAAGGCCGCGAGCACGGCGATCGCGTAGAGCGGGATGTTCTCGAAGGCGGGGATCGTCAACAGCGAGGTGAAGACGAAGGCCTGGATGTTCACGCCGCCGCCGATGCCGATGATCAGCCCGCCCACAAGGCAGCCGGGCAGCATTCGCGAGTAGATCTTCTTGAACCGCAAATGGATGCCGTAGAGGGACGGCTCGGAGATGCCTCCGAGGAGGCCGGCGGTCAAAGCGCCGGTCGCCGTCTGGCGCATTTGCTTGTCCCGGTCGCGGAAAGCGAGGAACAAAACGCCCGCCGTCGCGCCGAAGCAGGCGAAGTTCCATGCGCCCATCGGACCCTGGATGTAATCGTGGCGCAACGGTGGGGCAATGTTGGCGAGCATGATCGCGTTGATCGGCCAGTGCAGGCCGACCGGCACCATGAACGGGTAAGCGAGGGGGACGATGATTGCGAAGATGAACGGCGAGAAGTCATTGATCGCGCTGAGCGAGTTGCCGATCCAGCCGCCGACGTAGATTCCCGCGGGCCCAATGAGGAAGGCGGTCAGCGGGATCATGATGACGAAGGCCAAGAAAGGCACGAAAACGAGCTGCACGTTCTCGGGAATGACCCTCTTGAGCAGCTTGTACAAAAGCCCCAGGACCACGGCCATGAACAGCGGCGGGAACACCTGCGAGCCGTAGCTCGGAACGGTCAGCGGCAAGCCGAAGACCTCCACGATCGGAATCTTGTTTCCTCCCGCGAACGTGATGGTCTTCGTCGGATGCTTGCCCAACGCCGTGAAGCCGGGAAGCATGACGAAGGCCATGATCGCGAAGCCGACCCACGGATCGGCGCCCGCCTTCTTCGAGGCGTTGTACGCCACCATCAGGGGCAGGAAGGTGAACACCGACTGCCACATGAGGTTGATGAACGTCCACGAGGGCGAAAGGGTCACCGTAGGGTCGGACCAATTCTCGATGACCTTGAGCGTCGCCATGATCGACATAAAGGTGATGATGAGCGAAGCGCCGAGCAGTGCGCCGAGCACGGGACGGAACGAATCCGACAGGAACTCAAAGAACGTGTCGAGCCACGCGGACTTGCCCCGGGGCCCGCCGGCTCGGGCGGCGGCCTTGATCTCGGCGTCGGTCGGCTGGCGATTTCCCTGCATCTCGGGCAAGGCGTTGATGGCGTTGTATACCGTCTGCACGGCGCCGCCGATGATGATCTGATAGCGTTCCCCGGATTGGGGAACGGAACCCATGACGCCGTCGATCGCATCGATCGCGTCGCCGTCGACTTTCGAAGCGTCGAGCAGCTGGAAACGCAGGCGAGTGGCGCAATGGGTGAGGCTGGAGATATTTTCGGGGCCGCCGACGGCGGCGACGATCTCGGAAGCGGTACTCATGGTTACCTCCTCATACCTCGTCGAGAGGGACGAGGGCGCGGACTTCTTCGGGGGTCGCGGATGTCAGCGCCGCATCGGCGAGCGACTTGCACTCGCTGTACGAATACGCCCTGACTTTCGCTTTGATCGAAGGGATGGCCGGGATCGAGCAGCTCAGCTCGTCCACGCCCAAGCCTACGAGGATCGGAACCGCCTGCGGGTCTGAGGCGACGCCGCCGCACACCCCGATCCACTTGCCCTTCTCGTGCAGGGCCTCGGCCGCCTGGCCGATGAGAGCCAAAATCGAGGGGTCGCATGCGTCGACCTGTGCGGCGACTTTGGCGTTTCCCCGGTCCATGGCCAGGGTGTAGCTCGTCAGGTCGTTCGAGCCGACGCTGAAGAAATCGAGGCCTTCCTCCGCGGCGAACTGTTTGGCCATCACGCCGACGGAAGGAACCTCCATCATGATGCCCAGACTCACCTTGCCCCGGTAGCCGAGGTCCTCGGCCTCTTCGTCCCACATCGCCTTCGCGCGGCGCCAGTCGCTGATGGTGGCGACCATCGGGAACATGACGTGGAGCTTGGCCCCTTCATCCGCGGCGCGGAGGATCGCGCGGATCTGCGGGCGCAGAGTCTCGGGGCGGTCGAGGCCCACCCGCACTCCGCGCAGGCCGAGGAACGGGTTGTCCTCCTCTCCGAGGGGGAGGTACGCGAGCGGCTTGTCTCCGCCGACGTCGAGCGTGCGAATGACGAGCGGCTGACCGGGCGCCAAGGCGCGCGCGCAGTCCGCGTAGATCGCGACCTGCTCCTCTTCGCTGGGCGCGTCGGCGCGTCCGAGGAAGACGAATTCGCTGCGCAGAAGGCCGACGCCCTCGGCGCCCTTCGTCTGGGATTCCTTTGCGTCGTCGACCCCGCCGATGTTGGCGACCACTTGCACGCGCCTGCCGTCGGAGGTGACCGCCGGCTCGTCCTTCTTCGCGTATTCGGCGGCCTTGCGGGCCTCGATTCGCTTCTGGCGCTTGCGAACGGCGGAAAGGTCGGCCTCGGAAAGGTTCGTCCGCAGCTCGCCGGAGGTTCCGTCGAGGACCGCCCGAGTGCCGTCTTCGAGGTCGAGGACGGCGTTTTCAATTCCGGCGATCGCGGGAATGTCGAGCGAGCGCGCGATGATCGCGACGTGGGAGGAGGCCCCGCCGGTGACGGTCGCGAATCCGACGACCTTCGAACGGTCGAGGTGAGCCGTGTCCGAAGGCGTCAGCTCCTCGGCCACGAGGATCGTGTTTTCGGGAAGCTCCGGGCGTTCGAGTTTTTGCCCGGTGATCTCTTGGAGCACGCGGACGCCGGCGTCGCGCACGTCCGTGGCGCGTCCGGCGAGCACCTCGTTGCCCAGCGACTCGAGCTGGTCCGCGAACGTCGTGTAGGCGTTGCGCCAGGCGAAAGCGGCGCTCTTTCCTTCGTTCACGGCGACATTGGCCAGGTGGAGGAGCTCAGGATCCTGCAGCAGCTCCTCGTGCGCGGAGAAGATGGCGGCGCGTTCCTCGTCGCCTTGCTTGCGCAAACCGTCGGCCAGCTCCCCCAGGGACCACAGCGCGCGGTTGAGCCCGTCGCGCAGGGTGCGCCGCTCGTCGGCCGGGTTGAGCCCCGCCTCGACGATGGTGAACTCCTGCGTGCGCAGCTGGACGAGCGCGCCTACGGCCAGGCCCGGCGAAGCGGGAATGCCGAGGTAGAGGTCGGGGTCCTCCGAGCGGCGGGCCGGCGGCTCTTGCGCGGGAGCGGCTTGCTCGGGGGCGGCCTGTGCCGAACCCGGCGAGCCTGCGGGCACGGGCTCTTCCCCGAGGCCGCCGCTGATCGCCTCAATGACTTCGGTGAGCGCGCGCTCAGCGTCGGGTCCGACGGCGCTGACCTCGACCTCCTGACCGTGGGCGAGGCCCAGGCCCATGATGGCGACGATCGATTTCGCGTTGGCGGTGTTTCCCTGGGAGGCCAGCTTGATGTCGCTCTCGAAGCCCTTGGCCAGGGCGACGAGAGTCGCGGCGGGCCGCGCGTGCAAGCCCGTCGGGTTGGGGATGGCAACCGTGCCGGTGAAGGCCTCGCCCCCGCCGCCGGCCGATGCGCGGGCCTTCGGCGCGGCGGGCTCGATCGTGGCGGCCAAGGACCTTCCGCCGACCACCATCCCGGTTTCGGGCCGGATCGAGCCGATCGCGTCCATATTGGCCACGACCACCTGGGTGAGCAGGCTTTTCGCCTCGCGGGCCACCCGGTCGACGTCGAAGGTTATGAGCTTGTCGCCGGCGTCGACTTTGTCGCCCCTGGCGACGTGGGGCGTGAACCCGCGTCCTTCCAGGCCGACGGTTTCAAGGCCGATGTGGATGAGGATCTCGATCCCCTCCGGTGTGCGTATCGTGAGGGCGTGATGGGCGTTTTGGAGATCGGCGATCTCTCCCGAAACCGGAGCGAATACCGTGCCGTCGAAAGGGTCGATGGAGAATCCATCGCCGACCATCTTCTGTGCGAAGACGGGATCGGGAACGCTTTCGATCGGCACCATGACACCGGTCAACGGGGCAAGGACTTGGACATGGGCCGTCTTTGGACTCATGGAGGAAGTCCCTCCTTTCAAGGCTCTGCCGCGAGGCTACTTGACGCGAAGTCTATGCGACTGCGAGCGATTTAACGAGAGTTTTCCACAAAATGTACGAGGTTCCACACTTGAGTATACGGAGTCCGACGGTCCGGTGAGAGGAACGTATGCCATGATCGGGCTATGCGTTGGAATCCGCTCGTTCCCGAGTTGTCCGTCAGCGACATCTTCGCGAGCCTCGACTTCTACGTCAAAGGAGTCGGTTTTCGGATCCTCTTCTCCAGGGAGGATCCCTTGTTCGCGTGCCTCGGACTCAACGGCGCCCAACTCATGCTCGAAGAAGACCGCCCAGAGTTCGCCGGCCGCGTCCGTGCGCCGAGGGGCCGGGGGGTGAGCCTTCAGATCGAAGTTCCCGACGTCGGCGCCGCGCGCTCGCGGCTGACGGCGCTGGGCGTCCGGCCGTTTCGGGACCTGCGGCAGATTTGGTATGAAACAGGCGCCCGTGGCGCCAAACTCGAAGGCCAGACGGAGTTCGTGGTCCAAGACCCCGACGGATACCTGATCCGGTTGGTCGAGGTGCTTTAGGAACACCGGGACACTCGATACCCCAGGTTGGGGATGCAAAATGGTTTTGCATGCCAACTACGGCGGGTCCTGTGTGGCTCGCTGCGGGAGGACCGGTGCGCTGTTGTCTGCTCGGAGCCGCGTCTGAAGCCGGCCGATGGCCAGCGGTCATTTTTCGTGCCGGGCGACCTCGAACCCGAGGGGCTCGACGCGCGTTCCGCGGCAGGCGCCATCCTCGGGCCTGCCAGTGGGGAGCGCGACGACCCGTCGCTCGCACTTCTCGCGGGAATTCCAGCGCGTGACGACGAAGTGTCGGCTTTCCCCGATCAGCATTGGACTTCCCCGATCACCGGGCGGCGGCGTCCCCCAAAAGGGGTCTTGCTCGGCAAGCGCCGATCCCGCAGCCTCAGCGTGCCGGCACGGCGGTTCCCGGGTTGCGGAGGATCTCCATCAGCGGCACATTGACGAAAAGTCTGTCTCTGCCGGCTCTTCTGTCGTCCAGCGCGCCCGCGGCGACCAGCTCTTCCAGACGTTTGGTCGCCGTGGGGCGCGTGACGTTGCAGGCGTTTTCGACGTCGGCGATTCGGCAGTACGGGCGTTCGAAGAGCAGGTCCAGGAGGTCGGCGTTCGAACCGCCCCGATTTGGGCGCATTTGTTCCCGAATCGTGCGGCGAGCCTCTTGAATTCTGTCAATGGTTGCGAGCGTCTCCTCAGAAGTCGATTGCACGGCGCTCAGCATGAAGGAAAGCCACTCTTGCCAGGCGCCGTCTCGTGTCACGGCCAGGAGACGGTCGTAGTACTCGTTTTTGTTTTCGATGATGTAGCGGGAAAGGCAGAGAACCGGCTCGCTCAAAAGCCTCCTTTCGATGAGCATGAGGATGTTGAGGATCCTTCCTGTGCGCCCGTTGCTGTCCGTGAAAGGGCGGATTGCTTCGAACTGGCAGTGGGCGACCGCCATCGCGGCCAATGGGTCGAGCTCGTCTCCGATGTGAACGATCTTCTCCCAATCCCCGAGCTTGCGGGCGATGAGATCTTTGCTCTCGGGGGGCGTGTACCGGCGTTCCAAGGTCGTGGAGTTTCCGATGAAAGTGCCGGGCAAAGACCTTAGCTCCATGTTGTAGCCGCTTATGTGGGAGCTTGCCTCGAGGGCGATATTCGTATTGAGGGGACGACGGCGAACCTCCTTGAGCCCGGCGAACAGAGCCTCCCGATAGCGCAAGTCTCCTTTACCGCTGGGTCCGGGGCGGCGCTCCTTGAGGTTTTCGTCTCGGAAGAGGTCGTCGGTTGTGGTCACGATATTTTCGATTTCCGAGCTTGCCTGTGCTTCGAGGAGAGAGGGGAGATGAGAATCTCTGGGTTGGGAATCTGTTTGACCGGCCTGATCCAGTCCGGCGAGCGCCGCTCGCGCGTTCGCCGCCGCCCGAAGAATTGAGCGAGTCTCCAGTTCGTCGACGGGAGGGAACGGGAGTTCGTTGTAAGGAAGATCAGGTTTCCACATGGAAAAATTCTGGACACGGGATTCTTGACGTGTAAAAAAGTCGCCAAATTTTTTACACGTTTTTGGAACGTGTAAAAATTCTTTACATGTGCCAACAAGAACTCGGCGCGTTCCGAAAGGCTGAGGCGCGCGTTGGAAGCGCGAAAAACATGCCGAAAAGGCAGTGGCTCCGACCGGCGTCGATCCGGTGACCTTTCGATTTTCAGTCGAACGCT
>ERZ773099.981-NODE-981-length-21965-cov-9.682337_pt1 | contig 21965 bp, 25 predicted proteins | sample MGYA00511120_ERZ773099 | MGnify/ENA primary metagenome ERZ773099 (study PRJEB29015, sample SAMEA2738012) | human oral metagenome | biome: human oral; feature: human-associated habitat; material: dental | place: China | collected 2104 ...
ATCTCACTTGAAGAACCATCTTTTAAAAACTGTGAAAATAAGACCTTCCCTCCCGAACCTGCTGTCCTTACAGCAAGTCCGATTGCTGCCGTTGTCTTTCCTTTACCGTCTCCCGTATATATATGAATAAATCCCGGCATGGATTATCTCCTTAAAATATTTAATTTAAAATTAAATCTAATTGCAAATTCTGCCGGCACGGGCAGACTGCGAAAACATCATTATATAATAATAGCTTATATAATGTAAATATATTAAAAATATACAGTATTAAATATTTTTATATTCCAGTCTGTAATTTTGATTTTTAAGCACATTAAACTTAATATCCGTATCCTCAAAAATCCCACCTATAACAGCCTGCCTTATACGGTAATAATTATCTACATCTACAGAAAGCATCTCCCAATATGGTCTGTGTATATCCTCATATTGTTCCCAGCTAATACTTGTATCATCTTGTGAAGTAATTATATTTACTCTATCACACGGCATTCCATTTAAAAGTACATTGTCAAGGTACTCATAGCCTCCAGCCGGAGTGATGTTTTTATCAGCCGCAGACTTCCTGCCGTATTCAAAAGCGGTCTTACATAACTCTTCAATCCTGCTGGCACCTCCCTTTAATATCTCACCAACCGTATAAGCGAGTCTTGTCTCAACAAGCGAAAGCCTTTCCTGAAGCCAACCATGTATGTTGGTGCCATCTATAAGATCTACAAGCTCTCCTTCCTGTAAGCTTCCGCATAATTTATCTATCTCCTTTAATGATTCCACACTATAACTTTTTTCATCAGCAAGTGATATAAAAAGTTTTGTAAGACCATCCTGAAATTTTATCTTATTATACAACCAGATATGTATTGGTCCTAAAAAACCGCTCATAAAAATCTCCTCTTAAAATAAATAATTTATAAAATCAACAGGTCAGTAAATTCTGAATTTATCTTTGAAATAAAAATACCACCTTATTTACAGACCTATGTTAAAAAATTACAGTAAGTATAAATTTAAAATTCTCCTCACCATATACTGCATGTGGCTTTCTGGCAGGCATAACTATACTTTCTCCGGCATTAAGTATATACTCCTTGCCGTCAATGGTAAATTTGCCCCTGCCCTCAATCACATTTACAAGTGCATCTCCGTCAGACTCATGAGTGCTTATCTCCTCTCCCTTTGAAAAAGCAAATACAGTAACACTTACAGCCTTATTCTGTGCAAGGGTTTTACTTACTATCTGACCATCCTTTTGCTCAACCAAATCTACAAATTTAAATATTTCTTCATGTTCTACATTTTTTAGTTTATTGTTCATAACTGACTCCTTTCAGCGGATTTATTTACTTTTTGTTGTTATTATTGTTATTGTGCTTGTTTTTACGGGTTTATTATACTATAATACAGTAATAAAGTCTGTTGTTATTACAACACATGTATAATATTTAATTTTAAATAAGGAGCATTTTATGGAAGAAAGCACCATTTTGGAACAATACTCTGACAGGATCCTCTCATCAGTACTTTTTTCAGGCATACATAAAGATGAGCTTGAAGTCCTGATACACTGCCTTGCCCCTAGGGTTGCAAACTATAAGAAGCATGAATATATACTCAGAAACGGCGAATCTATATCTTCAATAGGGCTTTTGATGTCAGGCATGATAATGGTAGAGCGTGATGATATATGGGGAAATCTGAGTATAATATCAGAGATAACACCTTCAATGAGTTTCGCTGAAAGTTATGCATGTTTTTCGCACAGACCGGTTGATATAAATATAATAGCAAAAGAACAGTCTACTGTTATGTTTTTTAATATAGAAAGATTTATACATATATGTTCAGTGGCATGTGATTTTCACAACAGGATAGTACAGAATCTTCTAACCGTTGTCGCAGAAAAAAACCTTATTTTAAACCAGAAAATTAATTATATATCAAAGAAAAAGATAAGGGACAGGCTGCTTGCCTATCTTAGTGCAGAATCCATAAAAAACAAAGCTGACAGCTTTGAAATACCCTTCAACCGACAGGAGCTTGCCGACTTTCTGTTTGTTGACCGCAGTGCACTTTCAAATGAGATCAGCAAACTTCAGCATGAGGGCATCATAAGCTGCCGTAAAAATAAATTTAAAATAATAAAACCAATCAATACATAAATATATAATAAACCCTACACAATGCTATTCAGGTACAACTCCCTCAAGCACCTTTGCAAGTAGCCTGCATAGAACCTCTTTTTCTTCATTATCTATCCTTAAACATTCTCTCATCTTAGGCGGTATATTTGCCGCCTCTTCTTTAAGCCGCTCACCTTCAGCAGTAAGTGTAACACATAAATTTCTCTCATCCGACTTACACCTGTCCCTCTTTACAAGACCTTTATGTTCAAGTTTCTTTAATACCGGTGTAAGCGTACCTGAATCAAGGTACAATTTTTTTCCGAGATCCTTTACATATACCTGCTTTTCTTCCCATAAAACAAGCATAGTAATATACTGGGTATATGTGATATCAAGCTTTTTTAAAAATGGGGTGTATGCTCTCACTATCTCCTTTGAGCAGGCATAAAGAGGAAAACATACCTGATTATCAAGCTTCAGCGCCTCATATTTGTCAATCATCTTAATCTCTTTATCTCCAAACCTTATTATTTAACCAAATCATAAATCTCTTCTTTTGATATAAAACCTACAGATGTTTTTACAAGCATTCCGAGTTTAAAAACAAGAATACTTGGAACAGTCCTTACCTTATATCTCTTTGCAAGTTCTTTTTCCACATCTACATTGACCTTTCCTACTATGAATTCGTCGGTTTCTCTTGCAACTTCATCAAGTATAGGTAAAAGTGCCCTGCATGGATTGCACCACGGAGCCCAGAAGTCAATAATTACAGTTTTATTTGATTTTAAGGCTATTTCATCAAAATTATCTTCTGTAATACACAGAGCTGCCATATTAATTCCTCCAAAAATAATTGTTTTTTATAGCTCTAATAATATTAAAATTATATAAACCATAATTTTATTTTCTTTCATATCTTTCTCCAATCTCTCTTTCATTTATAAATTGTCCCTCATTCAAACGAGTGCCATTTGTATCAAATTGTTGTCCTTTTCCTTTTCCCCAGCCATCAACTTCTTTAACAACTCCTGTTCTAATAATTATGTTTCCTATTTTTACATCTACAACATGTGTTGGAGTATATGGTAAAGCAAATTTATCTTTGATTTCTTCTGGAGTTAACCCAATTATATCATCTTCTCTCATAAACCAAGCACTTGCTTTATTTGTCTTTGAAACTGTATAAACTCTAACAAAGCTTTCACCATTATTTTTTACAAGTTTAACTTCATAGCTTTCATCATATGGATTAATAGTTAGATTTTCTATATTACTAGTAACTGTTCCACCTTCTTGGTAAAAGCCAGAAAGAATCATATTTTTAGTATTATACTGATTTAATTTTTTAGAAATAGGTAGTCTAAAATTGTCTTAGACTACCTCTACAATCTAATTTTTAATTAATTTTTCTAATCCCATTTCTATTAAAGATTGCTTTTCTCTTTCAACTATATATTTATCCACTGCTTTATTTTCTTCTCTAACTTTTTCTTCAAGCAATAGAATCTCTTTAAAAAGTTTTTTTAACCATTCTACATTATTTCTTTGTTCAACAGTATATTCTTCTCTATATTCTTTTTTTACTTTTTCAATATATGGTAATATTTCATCATATCTTTTAAACTTTGCCATTGCTGTTGCTAAAAACATATATTCGTTTATTTTATCAAAATATGCTTCTTTTAAACTTTCCATTATATTTTCTTCATTATCATTTTCAGTAAACCATTTATATAAATCACTTTGAATTAATTCCAGTATTTCTATCATACTATTTTTTATTTCCTCTTCGTTTCTTATATTCCACCATTGGTATCTCCAATGAGATTTCTCTTTTGAGAATTTATTAATTCTTCCTCCTATAGTCATTGCTCCTTTTAATGCTCCACACCATAATGGTGCTACCCCAAAATTAACTGTTAACCTATCATAATGTCTTTGAAAATTTATTGTTTCAATCATCATTAGTTTATTTATTTTATAAAATGTGATTGTTCCTTTTTTATAGTATCCATCTTTTTTTAATGGCTTGTCAAAATATTCCTTAAAATACTTTTTATAAATTACATTAAATTCCTTTGTTGATAATTCTTCCATTCAATTAATCTCCTATTTTATAAAGAATATATTTTCTGCATTTATTATTCCATTTGATTTTTTAACTATGTCATTTATTGTTTTAATTTCTGTTTCAGCTGTTAATTTCTGTCCTCTTGCATCTATAACAACCTTTTGAACTGTTCCTTTTGGAAGTTCATCAACTCTTATTTTAGCTTGTTCTCCTATTTTTGAAGTCATATTATTATAATTTTCTATTTTATAATTTTTTACTTCATAACTCTCTCTACTAATGACAGTCCCATTCTTTGATTCTGTTTTAATAATTACTGTGTCATCTTTATCTTTTTCTGTTATTAATACTAATTCATATATAGTGAAAAATTTATAACCTATTTATTTTTCTTTAGATTTTATTTCTTTACCTTTAAAATAATATTTTTCCTCTTTTACATCACCATTAGAAAAAAACTCTCTATATATTCCTGTAAACTTTTCATTCTCATCAAATGCTACTTTTATTTTTACTTTATTATTTTCATATTCATGCCATATCCCTATTTTTTTATTATTTAAATAACTTCCTCTCAATATAATATTACCATTATCATCTCTTACTTCTCTAAAACCATATAATTTATTATTTTTATAGGCTTTGAAATCTACTCTTTTTCCTGTTTTTTTACAATATATTTTCTCTACTCTTAATATATTTTTTTTATACTTAAATTCATAATACTTTTTATAGTATTTTTTATCTATATTTTTCCTTTTTTGCAAATCTTTTATTAAAGGAACATTTTTGATAAAATCATCTTTATATATCCTATTAGTAGCTATACAAATATCATCTAAATAATCCATTTCATAAGCTAATCTTCCACTCTTATTATGATATGCAACAGTTATCCCTACCTCATTCCTTTTTCCATCTAGAGTACAAATATGAATTTTTTCTTTCTCATTACTTATAAGCATTCCAATTCTATTGTCATTTATATATGTTTCTTCACTTAGTTCATCGTCTAAATAACCATAGTTAATACCTATATAATCATCTTTATATCTTAAAACTTCATAAAACAATTTTCCTTCTTTATATGTTTTTTCTAAGAAAAAATTACCATGTATTTTTTTTCTAACTGTTTGTAATTCACTCATTTTTAACTCCTATTTTTATTTGTCTATTCTTTTCTTTGGATCTTTCTTACTTGTATCTATATCTTCTTTATGAAAACCATTTTTTATAATAGTTTCAGTAGAAATTGTTCCTATATGCTTTCCTTTTTTATTAAAAACTTCATATTCTACTTTTGAATGAAAGTCATCTGCATATATAGTATAACCTTCCTTTGTTTTATAAATTCTTCTACCTTTTGCATTTTCTCCTATTTTTTTCTACTCCCTCTTGTTTATCTAACTCTGTTCTGGTCAAGCAAAATTGTAACAGTAACATCTAATTAAAATTAATTTCTTTATTTACTTTTTTCATACTCCTCCTCTTATATTATATATGTTAAATTTTGTTAAATTACATCAAACAACAAGTGCTATTATATATTATTTTTCTTTTAAAATCAATTTTTTTAATAGTTTTTAGATTAGTGTACAAAAAAAGAGAATCTTTAAGTTTTTATTCTCAAAAATTCTCTTAATTCTATCAGGTCATATTTTATCAACACTATTTAACAAATAACCTTTCAATAATCACTTTTTTTATATCTAGATGCAACAAAGCCTAAAATGAAAATAACTTATATCTTCATAACATACTCAATAATATTATAAGTATGGTCTGCTATTCTCTTATAGTAATTGATGATATCTAGGTAACCTGTATTCAATCTTGCAGGTATATTTTCAGATCTAGAGAAATGCTCTCTTTTTACTTCTTTATAGTAAGATTTCAACTCTTGATATTTTTTTAAACCTGTTGAATATAGTTCTTTTTCCCCTGTTTTTACTGCTCTACTTATATCATTAAATAGTTCAACTGAAAGAGAATGAAGCTTGAATACCATCTTAGCTCTAGTTTCATCAAGGTCAATAGAATTTTCATAAAGCATGTATAGTCTATTTGCTATTCTATTTTGATAGTCACCAATAGTTTCATACTCATCACAGGCTAATAAGTTCATTCTAGTATCTTCAATTAAAGATTTACTTAAAGATTTACTCAATAATGAGAAATTTGAATCGTAGATTTCTTTTTCATATAAGTCTAGTTTATCTTCAGCTGCAACTATTTCTTCATTATACTTAGCAATTTTTTCTTTTTCTTTTAATGATTCTTCTAATTTTAAGAATACATCATCTATCATAGTCACCATAGAGCTTACCTCTATTTTTGTTTGATCTATGATTACATTAGGTAAAGTCATTTTCAAAGAAGCAAGCTTAGTTACTCTTTGTTCATCTTCACCTGTATCTTTAACAATGTATAATAGTATTTTATCTAGTAGCCCAACAAAAGGTATCAAGATAATTACGTTAGTTATATTAAAAATTGTATGAGCTGCTGCTATTGCTGCTCCCATATGATGTACAGGATCAACAAAATTATTTAAGAATTTTAAATAGAATCTAAATATAGAAGTTACCCAAAGAACTCCTATTAAATTAATAAGAGTATGGGCAAAGGCTGCTCTCTTCGCATTAGGTTTAGCACCTAAAGAAGCTAGAAAGGCTGTAACTGTCGTCCCTACATTTTCTCCTAAAACCAAAGCAACTGCTGCTTGATAGTCAATTAGCCCCTGTGTTGCAAGTGCTATTGTTATACCTATAGTAGCTGCCGAAGATTGAATTAAAGCTGTTATAATTGCTCCTACTGCTGTTACTTTTAGTAAACCAAAGTATGAGTCAACCTTAAACATCTTAAACATTTCAATGAATTCTGGCATATCTTTTAAAGGACTAAGGGCTTGGCTCATAAGTTGTAATCCAAAAAATATTAATCCAACTCCAATGATTGCACTTAGATTTGTTCTAGCCTTTTCTTTTTTCATAAACATATATAGGATGGTTGCTGCTCCAACTATTGGAAGTCCATACTTACCTATATCTAAAACTAGTAACCAACCTGTGATAGTTGTTCCTATATTCGCCCCTAAAATAACTCCTAATGCTTGTTTTAAAGTTAAAAGCGAAGCATTTACAAAACCAACTGTCATAACTGTACTAACAGATGATGACTGCACTAAAGCTGTTATAACAATTCCAACTAGAATACCTAATATTCTATTGTTAGTTAAAGAAGCTAAAATCTTTTTTAACTTTGGACCTGCTATTTTCTGCATACTTGTTGACATGTGTTCCATACCATACAAAAATAGACCTAAACCACCGATAAGTTGTAATATAATTTTTATATACATGATCCTCCAGTAATTCTTTCTAAAAAATAATTATTTTACACATTCTTTTCTATGCTATATTTTTTTAACAGATAAAGGGGTTTGTACGACATTTTTGCTTCTCTTAATCCTTCATCACCAAAATCATCTTCTCTATTTACCAATTCATAACCTTGCCATTCTTCTTGTAAATATATCATATTTATTGCTTGATAACTTCCTATATAGTCAATTAAAGCTTTTTCAGTATGAACTAATACCGTTTTATCGTTTAATGCTTCTCCTAGACTATAAGCAATAATTTGATTGTTAACTTTTAAAAAGCCACCTTTGATATCTAAGTTATCATAATTTTTTAAAAGTTGCATTATTCCTTCATTTTCATTTTTTAGAATTTCTCCACCAAACTCTGAATGAAGTTTATACCATTTTTCTTGAAAAGCAATTACTTCTCCTATATTATCTTTATTTATACTTTCATAAGAATATTCATAATTTTTTCTAAAATTAGCTACTCTATTTTTTTTCTTAGCATAGTGTCTACCTTTTAAAGTTGATAAACTTTCATAAGAATAAATATAGTCCTCATAGTCTCTTTTCTCTTGTAAATTAAAATCATCTTTTAATTTTTCATACCAATATTCTGTAAAATAGTGAATCGGTACATTTTCCTCTATAATATTTTTTATTTTCTCTTTCATTACAGCTATATTTTCAGGACTATCATTTTTAGGGATAGGCATATAATAATATGACTCCCCCATGTATTCACTTCTGATAGTCAAAACATCATTTTCTATTTCATATTCTGTATTTTCACCAAAACTCCATAAGAAGAGATTTGAGAAACTTAAGTCACAGATTTCAAACCTATTTTTTGTGTATTCTTCAATAGTGTCCTTAGACTCTATTGTTAATTTTTTCCACATAATTTCTCCTATCTATTTTGCCAACTTGTAAATAGCTTCTACATATATTTGAAGAAGTTTATCTATTTTTGAGATTTCTAAATATTCATCTCTTTGGTGCATTCTATCTTCTTGATCTGGAAGTAAAGCTCCAAAGGCAACAGTGTTATTTGCATATTTAGCATAAGTTCCTCCACCAATTGCTACTGGTTCTGCATCCATATCTCCTGTTAAGTCTTTATAGATATCCATTAAAGTTGAAACTAAGAAACTATCCTTTGGTACATATAAAGGTTGAGTATTTGAATGTAATACAAATTCATATCCAAAATCTTCAGTATTTTTCTTAATAGTTTCTATTATTTGTTCATTTTTAATTTTAACAGGAATTCTCATATCTAACCAAATTTCAAGTTCATTGTTTTCTAAATCAATTTTTCCTAAGTTTAATGTTAATTCTCCTGTTTCTCCATCAGTACATTTAACTCCAAAAGATTCTCCATCAGTTTCCATTTTTACAAATTTATCAAAGAATGTAACTATAGTTTTTAACTCTTCATTTTTAACTTCAAAATCTTTTAAAACTTCAAAAAGAGCTGATACCGCATTGTATCCTTTGCTTGGATATGCTCCATGTGCTGGGATTCCCGCTGAAAATACTTTATATATATTTCCTTCTCTTTCAAATTCAACTTTATCTTTATTTCTAACTTCTCCAAGCATATCTACGGGGATTTCTCCATTAGCTTTATTTGGAACAGAGTTAAAAGCATTTCCACCTTTTATAACTACATCTTGTAAAGTGTTGAATTTTTTCTTTATTTTAACTCTTACACTTCCTTTTTCAGCATAAGTTACAGGGAAACTTGAATCTGGTGTGAATCCTATAGTAGGTTGAGGCATTTTTAATTCCCCAAAGTAGTATTTTAAACAAGCACTTCCACTTTCTTCATCTGCTCCTAATATCATTCTAACTTTTCTATTTAGTTTTATCCCTGCATCTGCTATTGCTTTCATAGCAAATAAAGAGATTATAGCAGGTCCTTTGTCATCTAATGTCCCTCTACCAAAGATTTTTCCATCTGCTATTGTTCCTGAGTATGGAGGATATGTCCAGTTATCTCCTTCAGGAACTACGTCAACATGGGCAAGTATTCCTAGAGTTTCATCTCCTTCTCCCATATCAATATGCATAGCATAGTTATCAAATTTTTCAGCTTTAAAACCAAGTTTTTTAGCTAAGTCCATAAAATGATCTAAAGCTTTTGCTGGTCCTTCACCAAAAGGCATTCCAGGTAACGGAGCCTCCTTAACACTTTTTACTCTTATTGCATTTTGAATTTCTTTTACTACCTCATCTTTGTATCCTAGTACTTTTTCTTTTAAATCCATTCTAAACCCTCCTATTTTTCTATTTTTATTTTTATTTACTTTTTATTTTTCACTAGCATGTTCTTGTATTCCTCTATATTTGCCATATAGATATCTTACATATTCATATTCAAATGGTGAGTTTGTTTGATAATAATGGAAATCTATATTCTTTCTCATATCAATTCCTCTTAAAACAGTTACAGGAGCACTTGTTGTATTAAATAAGCTCATTCTATGATATACATCCATTTGACCTGCCATAGCTGAGTCAACTCCTGTACCAAAGGCATCTCTTAAATATGTAGGTCCTAATAGAGGTAAAACTAAATATGGTCCTCTTCCTACTCCATAATGGGCTAGAGTTAATCCAAAATCTTCATAAGGTCTTGGCATTCCCATCTTAGAAGCCACATCAAAAAGTCCTCCTAATCCTAATACTGCATTCATAGTAAATCTTCCTAAGGCTCTCATAGATTTTCTTCCCTTAAATTGAAAAGCTGAGTTTGCCATAGTATTTAAAACTTTTGTATTTTTAAAGAAATTAGTCACACTATTCTCTACAAAATCAGGAGTTATAAATTTATAAGTATTCACTACAGGTGTTATTACTAATTTCTCTATTTGATAGTTAAAATAGTACATTCTTTTATTGAATGGTTCCCAAGGATCATACTCATTTGCTATAAAGTTCTCTTCTGTAGAACTAATAACTACATCACTAAAATCTGTCTGATTTGCATTAGATGTTTTTACATCACTTGTATTAGTACAAGAAACTAAGCTAAGGCTTAAAATACTTAATAGTAATAAATTTTTAATTTTCATATTTTAAAACTCCCTCATTAACGAATTTTAGCATTACATCTACATTTTCTTTATAGAACATATTTCCACAGTGCCCACCTTTTGGATAAACAACCAATCTATCTTTGAATACATCCTTTAAAAAGGACATATCATTTTCATTTAAAATTAATTCATCCATATTTGTTACAGCTGCTATTTTTGGAGAAGTTCTAAGATAATCTTCTATAATTTTTAAACTAGATCCCTTCTTTAAGTCAACTATACTTGAAGCTTTATTTTGCTTTTGATAATATGGTAAACCAACTTTAATTACATAATCTTCAAAACTTGCAAAATTTACTGCTTTAAGATAAGGTTCCATATTAGTAAACTTAGTTAATTTAGCAGTAGGTTTTGTATAAACTCCACTTTTTGTAAAGACATCTGAAAGGAAGTTTAAATCATTTGCTGTCAATCTAAAAGCTAGTCCTATATATGCTTTCTTTTCTTCATCAGATAGAATATCTCCCTTAACTATATTGTAAATAGTATCAGCTCCTATATTAGCATATTCATTTGTCAATCCGCTTTTAAGTCTTGATAGAGTTGCATTTAATAATTTTTCTATCCCTTTAGTTTTACCACCTGTGTAGTCATCCAAATATTTATCTAATTTTATTGCTGAATCATATAATTCTACTGGTGGATTAACCATAAATACTCTTTTAAAATTAAAAACTTTATCAGTTTCATCTAAATATGATATGAAGGCAGCATTAGTTCCTCCTAGACTATAACCCATAATATAGAAGTCTGTGACTTCAATCTGATCCTTAACTTTATCATAGGCTAGTTTCATAACCTTATAAAGATCCTTATTATCTTCCATAAGTAAGCCTGGTGCAGAATTAGAAGATGCTGATATTATAAATTGTTGACTCATTTGTGAGCTTATTGCAATAGTGTGATATCCAGCTGTGTGGAATATTCTTTGCATAAACTTTACTCTAGCTGCATTATAGTCAGAACCTGTCCCTGCTAAGACAAAAATTAAAGGTGCCTTCTTATTTTTTTGTTTGCTTAAAGAAAACTTAAATTTATCAGCATACCAAAAAATCTCAGGTATATCTTTTTTATCTTTAATTTGTATTTCATACACTTTTAATGGTATTTTCTCCATAATTCCTTCTGTCATCATTGTTGAACTTCCTATAATTGTTGCCGAATAGGGATCTTCTATTGGAAAATTATATGAAAATGCTGTTAATGATAATAGTAAAAATAATACTATTTTACTTAATGTTTTTCTCAAAACTACCTCCTTTAAAATAACGAAATTTGATTTGTTTCACTCAAACTTGATATTGCTCCAATGCTTCTTAATTTATCTGCCACAGTTTGTGACATTTTTGTTCTTCTCTTTAAATCTTCAACTGAAATAAATTTTCCTTCTTCTCTTTCTTTAAGAATATTTTCAATTACTGCTCCACCAAGTCCACTTATTCCAATTAAAGGTATTCTAATTTTATCATCTTCTATTTTAAATTTTCTACCTTCAGATAAGTAAATATCTACAGGTAAAAGTTCTATACCTCTTGCTTCTAATTCTACAACAATTTCACATATAGCTTGTTCATTCTTTTTCTTAGGATCTAATTTAGGTTCCTTAGATAGTTCTTCCAATTTTTGTTTTGCAAGAACTCCCTTACTCATAACTTCCATATCAAAATCATCTGCTTTTCTTGATAGGAAAGCTGCATAGAATGCAAGTGGTTGATGAACTTTAAAGTATGCTATTCTCATTGCCATCATAACATAGGCAACAGCATGTCCTTTTGGAAACATATATTCTATTCTTCTGCAAGATTCTATATACCAATCAGGAACATTCTTTTCCTTCATCATATTAGAATATTTTTCCCAATTTTCAGGTTCTTTTTTAGGTTTACCCTTTCTTACAAACTCCATTATCTTAAAGGCATCACTATTATCTAAGCCTTGATCTATTAAATAGTTCATAATGTCATCTCTCACTGTTATTATTTGTGAAAGAGTTGCTTGTCCATTTCTTACAAACTCTTGGGCATTATTAAGCCAAACATTTGTCCCATGTGAAAGCCCTGATATTCTTACAAGTTCTGCAAATGTTGTAGGTCTTGTATCTATAAGCATCTGTCTAACAAAGCCTGTCCCAAACTCAGGTATTCCATAAGTTCCTATTTCTGTTCCTATTTCTTCAGGGCTTACTCCTAAAGATTCAGTTGATGAGAATATTTTTAAAGTATCCTTATCAGCAAGCGGGATATCCTTTACTTCCATATTAGTATATTCCTGTAAAAGCTTTATAGTTGTAGGGTCATCATGCCCTAGTATATCAAGTTTTACTAACTGTTCGTCCATTACGTGATAATCGTAATGGGTTGTTGTTGATTCACTTGTTTCATCATTAGCTGGTCTTTGCACAGGACAGAATTCATAGATAGAATTTCCTTGAGGAACTATTACCATTCCTCCTGGGTGCTGACCTGTAGTTTTCTTTGCACCTTGACAAAGTCTACCCAATCTAATAATTTCAGCTCTTACTGCATTTAGATTATTGTCTTCAAAATATTTTCTTACATAGGCTTCAGCATTTTTTTCAGCAAGTGTTGATATAGTTCCTGCTTTAAATACATTCTCTTTACCAAAGAGTTCTTCACAATATCTATGAATTTCAGATTGATATTCTCCTGAGAAGTTCAAGTCTATATCTGGAACTTTATCCCCTTTGAATCCCATAAATACTTCAAATGGTATTGAATATCCATCTTTTCTAAGTTTAGTACCACAATTAGGACAAATTTTATCTGGTAAATCTATACCTACCCCTTCTTTTTCAATAAACTCTGAATGTTTACACTCAGGATTATCACAGATATAGTGTGGGTATAGAGCATTAACTTCAGTTATTCCCATCATAAAGGCTACAAGTGAAGATCCAACTGAACCTCTTGATCCAACTAGATAACCATTATCTAAAGATTTTTTTACTAACTTCTGTGCTGATAGATATAGAACTGAGAAACCATTGTTTATAATGGCATTCAATTCTCTTTCTAGTCTTTTTGAAACAATATCTGGTAAAGGATCTCCATATATTCTATATGCCTTTTCATAAGTCATAGTTCTAACTATTTCTTCTGCATTATCCATTTTTGGTGGATAGAATCCTTCTGGTATAGGTTTTATACCTTCTTCTACCATATCAGCTATCTTATTTGTGTTAGTTATAATAACTTCTTTAGCTTCTTTTTCTCCTAGATAGCTAAATTCTTTTAACATTTCATCAGTTGTTCTAAAGTAAAAACCATTATTTATACTATATTGTCTTGAATTATATACAGTTCCACTACCATATAGTAAAATTGATCTTATTATGTCTTCATTTTCATCAAGATAATGAACATTAGAACTTGCTGTTACTAAAATTCCAAGTCTTTTACCTAAGCCATAAAAATATTTATTCATTTTTTCAATATCATCATAAGAAGCTAATGAACCTGTTCCTTCTTTTTCTATAAGCTCATTATAAGTTGATTTAGGTAATAACTCTATATAGTCATAAAACTTTGCTGTTTCTTCTAACTTTTCTAAATCACGTCTTAAATATAATTCTGCAAGTTCTCCTGTATTTAGAAAATGGGCACTTAAAGAACTTCCTATTATAAGCCCTTCTCTATTTTCTTTTAATACTGACTTAGGAATTCTTGCTTTTTTATTTCCAAAGTATTTTATATGCCCTTCAGAAACTAATTTGTACATATTTTTTAAACCTTCTTGAGTCTTAACTTGTACCATAATATTCCTTAAAGATTGCTTTTTAACATTAACTTCAAAACCTTTATTTATATCTTTAAGGTACTCTATACCTTTTTCTTTATATTTTTCTAAGAATATAATAAACATATTTGCTGTTGCTTGTGAGTCATCTACTGCTCTATGGTGTTTTTCAAGAGCAAGTCCTAAAGATTTATTTAAATCTCCTAGTCCATACTTTTTGAAATCTGGGAATAAGTCTCTTGCCATTTGTAAGGTATCAATGACAGAAGATTCTAAATCTATATTCAAATATTCTTTTATATCTCTTTTTATAAATCCCATATCAAAAGGAGCATTGTGAGCTACTAAAACTGCATCTCCAATAAATTCTACAAATTTTCCTATCACTTCATCTATTTTAGGTTGATTTGCAACTTGTTCATTTGTAATACTAGTAATTTCAGTAATATGATATGGAATAGATATTCCAGGGTTAATAAGTTGTGAGTATCTATCAATTATTCTTCCAGCCTTTATCTTTACAGCCCCTATTTCTATTATTTTATTAGTGTGTGAATTCAATCCTGTAGTTTCTATATCAAATACTACAAACTCTTCTTCATCTATTTTTTTATCTTTAGGATTTGTAATCATAAGAGCTTCATCATCTATCATATACATTTCACAACCAAAGATAACTTTCATTTTATCATCATCTTTTGAAAGCTTTTTAGCTGTCTTATATGCTGCTGGATAAGAATGAACAACGGAATAGTCTGTAATAGCTATAGCCTTGTGCCCATATTCTTTAGCTCTTTTTATAAGATCTTCAACATCAGTCACTCCAACCATTTCACTCATTTTTGTATGTGTGTGTAGCTCAACCATTTTTTCTTCAGCTGTATCTTCTTTTTTTGTAACTTCCTTTTCAATAATATTTACTGTATTTATCATTAAAGTCTTTTCATTTCCAGCATAGGTATCCAGTTGAACTTTTCCACTAAGTTTTAAAATTTTTCCTTCTGAAATATCTAGATTGTCATTTTCATCTAGGAATATTTTAGAAGTAAGTGAACTTTCTCCATCAGTAATTCTTATAGTTTTTAAAGTCTTTCCACTTTTTAATACCATGTTTTCAATAGAGAATATTTCTCCTTGAACTATACAAGATTCTCCATCATACAGGTCATAAAAATCTTTTATAGATATAACATCACCTTTTATATCTTTAGTTTTCGAACCTTTTTTAAAATCATTTTTAGTTTTATATACTTGAGTTTCTGTCACAGAATTTTCTTTTATAATCTTTTCTCTTTCAGAACTTATAATATCTTGATGTTTTTCAATATCAGTCTTTATTTTTTCTTCAACATTTGAGAGTTCCTTTGAGAAATCTCCTACAGAAAAAACTATCCTATAATCTTTTAGACCATATTCTGCTAAAATACTTTCTATTTTCGAAGAAATTTTAACTTCTTCTAACATAAACTTTATATGTTCGTTATTAAGTTCTATAATTATATAAGTATTTTTAACATATACCTTATAAAAACACAAAAAGGACTTAGAGGTTGTATTCTTAGATTTCAACCTTTCTATAGCCCTAATTGCAATAGTTTTTATCTCTTCATCCTCTAATTTTAATTCCTTGTTTTCTGTTACAAACTCAATATCTATCTCTCTACCAAATTTTGAAAGAACATCTTTATATATAGTATCAATATCATCTATACAACCCATACAAGATACAGAACAATTGAAAGTTATCCTCTTAGTCCTTGTGTTTAAGAGGATATTCTTAATCTCTATATTCTTTACACCTAATCTTTCAAAAACTTCCATATTAGGTTCTATCATAATTTGCTTATTATTCATATCTATTCACCGAAATCTTCCTCTTATTTATCTCTCTCCAAATAATCTATCTAAAATTATTGCAACAGCTGCTCTAACTGATAGGTGATTATATTTTGAATTAGCTCTAATTGGCTCTAGTATATGATCAGACATAGCCATAACTTCATCAGTTAAGCCCCAACCTGTTCCAAAAAGTAAAAGGTAAGGTTTGTCATCTTCAAATATTTGTTTAGATAAATTTTCATAACTTATACTGTTATCAAATATTCTAGCTGATGTTGTTATAATTAAAGGTTTTTGTCCTTCAATTCTTTCTATTTCTTCCACAACTGCCTCTATACTTTCTGCAACATCTGTCACTCTGAAAGCTTGTTCTCTGTCTTTATTGTATTGACCACCTGTACCATCTTGCCAATATCCTATTATTCTTTCTGTCAATTTTTTTTGTGCATCAACAGGAACAACCAATCTATATCCTTTTATTTCATAAGTTCCACAAGATCTTGAGATATCATGTATATCAAAGTTTGTTACAGAAGTACAAACAATATCTTTATTTCTATTATAAACTGGATAGTGAACTAAGCTTAAATAAACTTTATTTCTCATTGTATACTACACTTCCTCTTTTTTTATCTCTTCTTTAATTTCTTCTAATAATTTTTTCTCTAACTTTGTTAATTCTCTTTTTTCAATTAGATCTCTTCTTCTCAGATAAGTTCTCTTTAGACTTTCTTTTAAACGCCACTCATCTATTTTTTTATGATTTCCTGATATCAGTACATCAGGTACTCTTAAACCTTTATATTCAGCTGGTCTTGTGTAATGTGGATAATCTAAAAGTCCATTGTAGAAAGAATCATTTTCATAAGAATCCTTCTTTATTACATCAGGTAAAAGCCTTATAATAGTATCAGAAATAACCATAGCTGGAAGTTCTCCACCTGTTAATACAAAGTCACCTATGGATAATTCCATATCTACCTTATTTTCAACTACTCTTTCATCTATACCTTCATAATGCCCTGCTATTATAGTCAATTCTTCTTCTTTAGCAAGTTCTTTTGCTATCTCCTGATTAAAAGTTTTTCCTTGTGGTGATGTATAGATAACTTTTCCTGAAAGATTTTCTAGTGCTAAAAATAGTGGCTCTGGCTTCATAACCATTCCATTTCCACCACCAAAAGGCATGTCATCAGCTTGTTTATGTTTGTCAAAACAATAGTCTCTTATATCAATAATATTTACTTCCACTGCTCCAAATTTTATTGCCCTTGAAATGATACTTTCACTTACAAAGCCTTCAAACATCTTTGGAAATAATGTTAAAATATTTATTTTCATTTCTTTACCTTAGGTTCTTTCATACCTTCTATGGTATCAACTAACATTTTTTTGTTTTCAAAATCAATGTTTTTAATAAATACATCTACATCAGGTATCATAGTTTCAAAGTCTTCACTTTCTATAACATAAATATCATGTGCTGCTGTATCCATAATTTCAGTTATTTCTCCTAGATACTCATCATCTTTTACATCATAGACTTTAAAACCTAGCATATCACTTACTAAATGCTCGTCTTCTCCAATTCCAACTATATCTCTTCTAACCTTTATAGCTGCATTTCTAATTTCAATAGTATCTTGTTTGTTTTTTATCTCTTCAAAAGTAAAAATCCATTTATTCGCAACAAGAGGTGCTATCTTTTTTACAGTCAATAGTTTTTGTTGCTTATCTTCCAATTCCAAAATAACTTTATTTCCAACTAACATTTCTATATTTTGTAAATCAGAAATTACTTTGACTTCTCCTTTTAAATGATGAGAACCTAAAACTTTTCCCGCAACAATCATACTAACTCCTAATCTAAAAATTCAACACTTACATTAAGTTTATCTTTTACTCCAGCTGCCTGCATAACTCCTCTGATTGCATTAGCTGTAAGTCCATTTTTTCCTATTATTTTTCCCATTTCTCCTTTAGCAACACTCACTTTAAATGTTACATTTGAATCTAAAACTTCATAAGTTATATTTACTTTATCTTCTGTTTCTACTAATTGTTTAATAATAAAATTTAATAAACTTTCTAAATTTTCCATTTTTCCTCCATTATAGAGTACCCTTCCAAGCACCCTCTTCAATAATTTTCAAATCTACCCATCTATTTCCCAAATCAATTAATACTTCTCTCATCATATCTTTATAATCATCTGTTGAAATAACACTTATGATACCATTAGTTGAATCAAGAGTTCTCACAACTCCTGCTCCTTCATAGGCTTCCACTATTTTATTGATAAAGTCTATATCTTCTTTTTTACTTTGTATTATAAATTCATAACTTTTTTTCATCAACATTTAACCTCATCTACCTTCAAAAATATCTATAAGCTCAATAAATTTATCTATTGATATATTTTCTGCTCTTTCATTTTCAGATATTTCAACTTGATTTAATATTTCTTTTATCTTATCCTTTGAATATCCTAATGTTGCTAGATTATTTACGATATTTTTTCTCTTATTTGAAAAAGCTGCCTTTATATATTTAAAAAATAAATCTTCTGAAATCTTATTTTTGTATCTGTCATCTTTATAGAATTTTATTGAGATAAAGGCTGAATCAACATTTGGAACAGGATTAAAAAATTCTCTTGGAATAGTGAACAGATAGTCTGCTTCTCCATAGTATTCAACTGCAAGAGTTAAGATAGATCTTTCTTTTCCTGCTTTTGCACAAATTCTTTCTCCAACTTCCTTTTGAACCATAATATATGCTTCATCTATCAGTTCTTTATTCTCTATAAGTTTATTGATAATTGGTGATGTTATGTAATAAGGTATATTGGCAACAACCTTAGTCCCCTTATTTAGATATTTAGTCAAGTCTACTTCCAAAACATCTCCCATTACAAGAGTGTAGTTCTCTTTTGAAGAAAACTTTTTTCTAAGACCTGCTTCTAAGTCCTTATCTATCTCAACACAAGTTAATTTTTTAGCTCTTTCAACTAATAGGTTTGTCAAAGCTCCTTGTCCTGGTCCTATTTCTAAAATCTCATCATTTTCATCAATATTAGAAACTTCTATTATTTTATTTAAGATTTCATCTTTATTATTTAAAAAGTTTTGACCATACTTCTTTTTATGTTTAAAGTCCATTTCTGGCTCCTATTCAAAAACTACAACAGCTATATATGGTAAATTTCTATACTTTTGATCATAGTCAAGTCCATAACCAATTACAAATTTATCTGGAACATCAAAACCTACATAATCAATGTCTATGTTTACCTTTCTTCTTTCTGGTTTACTCAATAAAGTACAAGTTTTAAGAGTTTTCACTCCTTTTGATTCTTTAAAATATCTTATAACATGCTCTAAAGTTAAACCTGTATCTATTATATCTTCAACGATTAAAACATGTTTTCCTCTTAAATCTAAATCAGTATCTTTTAAAATTTTAACATCTCCACTACTTACAGTTTCACTTCCATAGCTAGATACTGACATAAAATCTATTATAACTGGTGAATTTATTTCCTTTACTAAATCACTCAAAAAAACTACTGATCCTTTCAATAGTCCCACACAGTAAACTTCTTCTCCAGCATAATCTTTTTCTATTTGCTTAGCTAATTCCTTAATTCTATTTTCAACAGTCTTTCTATCAATCAAATTTTCAATTCTATAGTTCACTGAAAATCCTCCCCTAAATAATTTATACTTTAATAATAAATTTTAACATTTTAACAAAATTTTATCAAGATATAGAAGTTCACTTTTAAAAAGTCTTTGGAAAAAATATCATTTTATTCTATGTACATATTTTATATATACTTTCAGTTTCAAATAAAAGATGAGATAATTCTGTATCAAATGAATAACTATCAATTAATGGATAAGTATAACTAGGCATATATTCATTTTTATCTAGTACCTGCATCATTATCTTTATTTGTCTCTTTGCTTCCCTTAAAATAACTCTTGGCACTTCATCAAAATTTCTCATTTCTATATCATAAGGAGTTAATTTTGGCTCTGGCTTTGCTAATTCTTCATCTATTTTATCCAATGTTTTTTGACATTGTTGTATAACTTTTTCTAAATTCATTTCTATTCCTCCTATTTATTTAAAGTTTTTCTATAAGTGCTATATTTATCAGATGAATTTACAACCTTAAAATCACAAGCACCAAATGCCGCTTTGGCTTGTTTATTATAATTGTATATATCTACTGTGATAGATGTTATTTCACTCATACGTATAAGTCTTACAAATTTACGAATTAGTGCTTCGGCGATTCTTTTACCTCTCATCTCATTTTCAACATACAGAGATTTTATTTGAGCTTCTGTTGTTCCTGAATCACCAATCCAACCTATAAGCTCTCCTATTATTTTATTCTTGTATCTTGCTAATAATACAATATAATTACGGTCATGTACTATATCATCAATATTAGATATAAAATCATCTATATTAAAACCATCAAAACTTTTAAGTTTTGCTGCTCTTACATCTTTACCTATTCTAAAGTATTCACTCATACAAAGAAATGCTAGTTCTTCAGGTAATACAGACATTGCAGACTCAAGTAACAACCCTGCATCGAAACCTTTCGGTCTTATACCTTTACATACACTTATCTCAAAATCCTTTTCCATTTTTATTACTCCTCATCTGGTAAATTTCATAAAAAATATTTTTTTACTATTAGAGTAACATTTATAACAAAAAAAAGCAATTTTTTTACAATAAAAAAGAGAATTTTTAAGTTTATTCTCAAAAATTCTCTTAATTTTTTATTCTTATTTTTTAGGTGGTAAAATTTCTATCCAATATCCATCAGGATCAGTTATAAAATATATACCCATTTTATCATTTACAAAAACAACACAACCCATTTCTGTATGTTTTTTAAATGCTCCTTCATAGTCATCTACTTCAAAAGCTAAATGGAATTCTTCATCACCTAAATCATATTTTTCTGTTCTATCTGCAAGCCAAGTTAATTCTAATTGAAAGTTTGTTATTCCATCTCCTAGATAAACTATTTTGTAGCTTCCATCTTCTGCAAATTTTTCTCTTTCAACTTTTAGTCCAAGAGCTTCTTCATAGAATTTTATACTCTTTTCTAAATCTAAAACATTAAAGTTTTCATGTAAAAAGTGAAATTTCATATTTTCCTCCTAGTTAGTTTTAGCATCTATCATAGCTGAAGAAATTTTTATTCTTTTTTGAATTTTTTGCTTTTCTTCTTCTGTAAGATTAAGCTCTAATTCTTTTCTTAACTTCTCAAGTTCTAATTGCTCATTTTCAATGTTAATTTCATCTAATGAAAATATTTCATCTGCAATTATTGTTGCTTGGTTATTAGAAATTTCTAAAAAACCACCTGTTAAAAAATAAACATCTCTTCTATCTTTTGAAGGACTTTCAATTTCCATCTTTCCTGCTGAAAGTTCAGCAACTAAAGGAGCATGATTAGGCATTATACCTATATCTCCTTCTGAAGTTCTAAGTCTTAGATATCCCGCTTCTTGTTCTAATACTTTTTTAATCTGTGTTACAACACTCACCAACATAACTTCCTCCTTATTTTACTAAATCTTTTGATTTAGCAACGGCTTCTTCTATTGTACCAACATATAGAAATGCTTGTTCAGGAATATCATCATGTTTTCCTTCTAATATTT
>ERZ773099.982-NODE-982-length-21960-cov-17.041178_pt1 | contig 21960 bp, 14 predicted proteins | sample MGYA00511120_ERZ773099 | MGnify/ENA primary metagenome ERZ773099 (study PRJEB29015, sample SAMEA2738012) | human oral metagenome | biome: human oral; feature: human-associated habitat; material: dental | place: China | collected 2104 ...
TCTCGGTCTGCTCGGGGCGGGCCGAGGTGGTCAGGTCCAGGTCGTGGGGGGCGACGCCGAGGAAGGCGTCCCTCACGGGCCCGCCGACGAGCGCGATCTCATGCCCGGCGCGCACGAAGGCGTGCCCCAGGGCGGCCAGGGCGGGGGGCAGCCCCTCGAGGGCCGCTCGGGCCCGCCGGGTCAGGCCGCGGTTCTCAGCGGAGTCCATGGGATCGGAGGGATCGGGGTGCGCAGTCATCGGCCCAAGCCTGCCATGAACCCCGCCCGGCGCGCCGTCGTCGACAGCACCGTCGGTGCCGTCGTGAGGACCGTCTCGCGTATTTCACACAGGCCGCGCCCACGGGCGGTGCGGCTGTGTGCGACGACGTACTCGGCCAGAGGCATCCGGCGGCCTCGACGCCCTAGAGTGTCCCTATGCCCTCGCCACGCACTCGCACACCCCGCGCCGGAAACCCGGCTCATCGGGCGAGTGCGCGCGCTTTGCCGATCGTCAACGAGACCAGTGCCGGAGGCCTGGTCGTCGACGTTCAGAACGGGCAGGCCTTCACGGCGGTCATCGCCCGGCGCAACCGGGGCGGCCGGTTGGAGTGGTGCCTGCCCAAAGGGCACCTGGAGGGCGCCGAGACGCCCGAGCAGGCCGCGGTCCGCGAGATCATGGAGGAGACCGGGATCACCGGCCGGGTGCTTCTGCACCTGGCGACGATCGACTACTGGTTCGCCGGTCAGGAGCACCGCGTCCACAAGGTGGTTCATCACTTTCTGCTGGAGGCGGTCAGCGGGACCCTGACCACGGAGAACGATCCGGACCACGAGGCCGAGGACGTCGAGTGGGTCGCCCTGGACGACGTCTCCCACCGTCTGGCCTATCCCAACGAGCGCCGTATCGTGGCCGCGGCCTGGGACATCCTGGTGGGGGACGGATGACCTGCGCAACCAATCTGTGCGCAAAGGTGGTCGCCACACTGGGCTCCGGGCTGCGGAGCAGGGCGGTGGTGGCCATTGCCGTCCTGCTGGGCGTGGTAGGCCTGGTGGCGTGGCCGCTGATAGCCCTGCCGGCAGCGTGGGCGGACTCTGCTCCGGCCAGTGCCCCGGGCGCTGGACCTGCCGGGATCTCTGCCGACATCGCACCCGGAGCACCGACGAAGCCGTCGATCTCACCGTCGGCCCCGGCGGAGAAGACCCTGAAGACCGGGCCCTCGGACCAGAGCGCCGAGGACTCGCAGACCCCGCGCACCAAGGTGGTCGCCGACCAGGTGACCTTGAGTATCGATGCCCTGACCCCTGAGATGCTGCACAGCGACCAGGACCTGGTGCTGAGCGGCACCATCACCAACGGAACCGGCCAGGTCGTCACCGGAGTGGATCTAGTGACGCGAGTGCAGCGATCCACGGAGGTGACGAGCCTGGGTCTGACCAAATGGCTGAACGGGACCGACGAGTCGGGGCTGTCAGACCCGTTGACGGTCCCATTGGGGCGCGACCTCCAGCCGGGCGAAGTCACCCAGTTCTCCATCACCGTTCCGGCCGACGAGCTGCCGCTGACCAGCGCCGACCAGTGGGGGCCGCGCGGCATCGCCGTCAAGCTGGAGTCCCAAGGCAGCTCCCTTGCCCAGGACCGCAGCATCCTCGTGTGGGACAACGGCGCCTCCATCGCCCCGGTACGCCTGACCGCCTTCATCCCGGTGACCGCCTCCGCACAGGAGACGGCAGTTCTGGCCGGTCCGCGTAACCAGGAGCGCAAGGAGGCCCTCACTCGTATCCACAGCCGGGTCCTCGGCCTGCTGGGCATGGCCGGCGACGGCGTCGTCGTGGCCGTCGACCCTGCGCTCGTCGAGGCCCTGGGCGTGACCTCGGCCAGCCTAGAGGAGGCCGCCCGTAACGGCGGTTCCCGGTCTTCGGCGTCCGAGGGTGCCCCTCAGACACCTCAGGGTGGCGACTCATCATCGCCGTCCACGGCGGAGCCCTCGGCGACTGCCGGTCCGTCGCCGAAATCCTCGGCGCCGCCCTCGCCCTCGGCGAGCGCGACCGCGACATCGCCGCCGACCAAGACCCCCGACGACGTCACCCAACTCTCCGCCGCCCTTGTGCGGGCCATCGACACGGGCAGTCTCGTGGCCCTTCCGTGGGGCGACTCCGATACCGCAGCACTGGCCCATCTGCAGCAGACGAGTCTCATCGAGACCGCCACGCAGCGCACCCGGGAATCGGCCATCGTCAAGGCAGGGGCGCCGGCCTCACTGGCCTGGCCGGCCTCCAGCATCACGGACTCCGCCACGGTCGACGTGCTGCCGCAATCGACATCCACCATCATCGCCTCACCGACCTCTTTGCCGGTGGCCGATGAGCTCACCTACACCCCCTCCGGACTCGGTGCGCTCGGGGACCGCGCGGTCCTGCTCCCCGAGCAGTCCCTGTCCGAGGCACTCGCCAGTAGGACACCTGAGGTCGGCACCGCCGACCAGGCTCAACAGGCCACCCCATCCACCCAGACTCCTCAGGCCGCGGAGCTCGACACCCGCCAGCTGCTGCGCGGCGACAGCGCGATCCTGACCCGTCAGGCCCCGGCGCTCGAGCGCGACATCGTCGTGGCGATGCCCCGTCAAGCGGCCTCCAGCGCGGACCCCACCGCTCTGCAAGAGCGCGTGGACGCCCTGCACTCCACCTCTTGGGCCCAGCCCCAGTCCTTGAGCGCCCTCGAGGAGCACGCCCGGGCGGAAGTCGAGGCAGTCGATGAGGGGACCTCGGGGATCGAGCGCTCCGAGCCGCCGGACAGGGTGACCGACAACGACGAGCTGCCCACGGCGACCCTCGCCGCGGCCGCCAGCACGGCCAGCACCCTGCAATCGGTGTCCTCGGTGCTCTCCGACCCGGCTGCGCTGCTGGGCGACTACACGGATCTGGAGGCCGTCGTCTCCTCGGCGTCCTGGCGGGCCGACTCCGCCACCCGTGACGCTCAAATTCCGACCGCCGAGGCGGCCGGAGCAGGCGTCACATCCTCACTGGCCGCGGTTCCGTCGTCGACCATCAACCTCATCAGCTCCGAGGCCCAGCTGCCGGTGCGGATCACCTCGTCCCTGGACCAGAACGTCACCGTCCAGGTCTACCTGGTCTCGGACAACAAGCGCCTCCAGGTCCCACGCACCACGACCGTGACCGTTCCCGCGCACCAGCAGGCCAAGGTCACAGTGCCGATCCAAGCCGTCGGCTCGGGCGACGTGGGCCTGACGGTCCAGGTGCTCGCCACAGACGGCACCACCGTGGGCACGCCCACCACCGTCCACATGAGAGTCCGCGCCGACTGGGAGAGCCGGGGCACCGGCATCATCGTCGGCATCCTTGTCTCCATCGTGGTGATCGGTACTGTGAGGACAGTACGACGAGGCCGCCGCACCGCGGTGACCCCGGCAGCACAGGAGACGGCATGAGCATGATCAAGCACGCACGGGCCAGGCGCTCCTCCTCCCGGGGGCGCAGCCAGGCGTCGCTGGCGCGATCCTCGGCCATCATGGCCTCGGGAACCCTGGTCTCCCGCATCCTGGGCATGGTGCGCAACGCCCTCATCGTGATGGCGCTCGGCGCCACCGGCTCGGGGGCCGCCGACGCCTTCAACACGGCGAATAACCTGCCCACCTACCTGTACAACATGATGATCGGCGGGATCCTCAACGCGATCCTGGTGCCACAAATCGTTCAGGCGCTGCGACGGCGCAACGGCGAGGAGGTCGTCAACCGGCTCCTGACCGCTGCGGCCACGCTCATGCTGGTGGTCACCTGCATCGCTACCGCGGCCGCACCCCTCATCTTCGCCATCAATGCCAACTCCTTGGCCCAGGGGCAGTGGAGCACGCTGTCCTTCGCCTTCGCGTTCTGGTTCATGCCGCAGGTCTTCTTCTACGGTCTGTACGCGCTATGGGGACAGGTTCTCAACGCACGCTCGAGCTTCGGGCCCTATATGTGGTCCCCGGTGCTCAACAACATCATCTCGATCGCCTCGATCCTGGCCTACCTCCATATCTACGGCCGGTACACCACAGGCCAAGGACCCGAGGTCTGGGACGTTTCCCGGATCACGCTTATCGGGGCGACAACAACCCTGGGTATCGCCGTTCAGGCCTTGATTCTCTACATCCCTCTGGTGCGCTCCGGATTCCGGCCGCGCATTATCTTCGGGGTGCGGGGCCTGGGGCTGGGCAAGACCGTCAAGGTGGCCCTGTGGGCGCTGGCCGGAGTGGGCGTGGCCAGCCTGAGCAACTGGATCACCTCCAACCTGGGCTCCTACGCGGTCACGGCCTCCGAGCAGCCCGAGTACGCAGACGTCATCGTGCCCTCGACCACCATGTGGCTCAACGGCTATCTCATCTACATGCTGCCGCAGTCCCTGGTGGTCACCTCCATCATCACCGCCCTGTTCACCCGTATGAGTGAGAAGGCAGCGGCCGGGGACGCCGCCGGAGTGCGTGAGGATCTCTCCCTGGGACTGCGCTCGGCGGGTGTCTTCACCGTGCTGGCCACGGCGGGCATCTGCGTCCTGGCCGTCCCGGCCCTCCAGCTCTTCACGCCGTCGATCACCCTGCCCGAAGCCCAGGCCAGCGCCCCCATGCTCATCGCCCTGGCGCTGGGCATCGTCCCGCAGGGCGTCTGGTTCGGGACCCAGCGGGTCATGCTGGCCTATTCCGACACCAAGCGGCTACTCCTGGCCGACGTCGTCGTCGGCGTCATCCCGGTGGTCCTGTGCATCATGGCCTACCTCATGGCCCCGGCCAACCACTGGATGACCTGGGCGGGAGCGGCCAACACGATCAGCCAGATCGGGGGCTGCGCGGTGGTCATCCCCATGATGCGCTCCCACCTGCCCAGCCTCGATGGCCGTAAGATCATCACCACCCACTTGCGTCTGGTCATGGCGGTGGCGCCCGCGGTCGCCGCCGGGATCGTCCTCAATCTGCTCATGGGCGATGTCGATGGAGACTCCTCCTTGGGCAAGATGCTCGCGGCCTTCGGGCACATCGCCATCGTCGCGGCCGTCATGTCGATCATCTACCTGCTTATGGGGCGCGTGGTGGGGATCGGGGAGATCGCCGTCGCCTTCCGGCCCTTCTCACGGATCCTGTCCGCGATCGGTCACCGTCTGCCCGGTGCGCCCGGGAGAGTGGTCCTGGCGATCGCGGCCTGGTTGTCGCCGCCGGAGCCGACGACGCACGCCACTGCCCAGATGCCCGCAACCCAGGCCGCGCCGCCACCTCCTCCGCCGGCACGGTCCACTGCCGCCCAGTCAGATTTTTCGACAGATCCGGCCGCATATGGTGCTGTTGGCTACACCTCCGGCTCCGCCCAGGCGGCCACACCCGCACCGCCGCCCCCCTCGCAGGCGCAGACCAACCCCTGGGGACAGCCGGGTCAAATGGGTCGGCAACCCGCTGGCGGTTGGCCGTCACAGGCACCTGCGGGTTACGCCCAGGACGGACAGCCGGCCTACCCGCTCGCGCCCCGACCACCGGCACCCTCGCAGGCAGCGGCCCCACCGCCGCCCACGAGCGCCGACTACGCGGCCGACGCTTCCCGCCGTTCCCAGACTCCCGGACGCTTCCCGGGCAACACTCCCGGAAGTATCCCGCCCTCGCTGCCCGCCAGCATTCCCCCTTCCCGGGTGGCCACAGGACGGTCCGCCGCCCACCCTCCCCATGCCTCTGCCCACACGAGCCACATCACCCCGGTTCGGAGCCCTCAGACGGTTACGATGGGATCAACCGGTTCAGATGGACAACCATCTCAAGGAAGGAGACGCATGTCGGAGGCGACGCCGATCGGCAGTGGTCGCTACGGGCTCCTGGGAACGCTGTCCACCACGCTGCCGCGTATTGTCAGGCACCGTGGCGTTGACACGATCCTGGATCGAGACGTCACGATCCTGGTTCTCACCGATGCGACGCTTCACCGCGACAACGTCCTGGAGTCGGCCAGTAGAGCGGTGCTGGTCGAGGATCAGCGCCTCCAGCTGGTCTACGACGTCGAGCGCGCCGAGCCCTCGGTCATCGTCACCGAGCCGCTGACCGGACGCACGTTCTCCTCTCTGGTCTCCCGGGGCATGCCTCCCGCGCAGGCGCGCTCGATCATCGGCGAGACAGCCCAGGCGCTCGACGCCGGTGCTCGTAGGGGCCTGCACCACCTCAATCTGTCTCCCGAGTCCATCCGTGTTCTTCCCGATGGCAGGATCAAGGTCAGCGGCCTGGGGATCGAGGCCGCCGCGCTGAACCTGGAGAGTCGGGTGGCAGGCCATGACCCGTCGGCCGCCGACCGCGCCGATGCCCGCGCACTGGTGGAGATCCTCTACTACGGCCTGACCGGCCGGTGGCCGGGCAAGCGCCCCGGCATCCCCTCCGCACCGCGTCTGGGTGGCGTCCCGGTCAAGCCCTCCACGCTCGTGCCGGGGATTGACCCGATCCTGGACGAGTTGTGTGAACGCACCTGGAGCAGCCAACCACCGATCTCCGCAGCCGAGGTGGCCCGTTCACTGGGCACCTGGGACCCTGTGGTCGGCTACCACGAATCGGGCTCGATGCCGATTCCAGCAGCCTCGCAGCGTCCATCGCCGTCGGCTGGTGTTCCTGGCGGCGCTGTAAATGCCGGAGCCGCAGGAGCCGGGGTCGCCAACGCGGCACGCGGGGTTCTGGATCGGCTGCGGCGCAGCGGTGCCGGCAAGGGGGCCACGGTCGCCCCGACGGCGAACCCGTCAGCGACTGCACCCGTTCAGCCCGGCCAGGCGCCGTCGCTGCCAGCTGGCGCCGATGCGCCCGCGGACGCCACCGCAGTCATCGAGACCTCCTCGGTCAGTGCGGGCGCGACCGCACCACCCGCACCCGCATTCGACCCGCAGCACTCCGGAACTCCGGCGGCGCAGGAGCATCCGGCCGACGACACCTACGTCCAGGTCACCGGGCCCGCAAACCCGATCCCGAACGTCCTGTCGACCGCCTCCGAGACCGTCCCCGGACCCGCACCGGTTCCGGCCGAGCCCTTTACCGGTAGCTTCCCGGCCTTCGAGGATGACGACGAGGAGGAGATCGACCCCGAGGCGGCCCGCCGGGAACAGCGCACCACCGGCAGCGTGCTGGTCACGCTCGTCCTCATCGTTCTGGTCTCGCTGGGGGCGGCCAGCTACATCGTGTATCAGACAATCGGCATCCCCTTCGCGGACAAGGACCGCGCGGCCGCGGATACCGTTCCCTCGACCAGTTCCCAGAACGCCGGCGGTGGCGGGCAGCAATCCGCGCCCGCCACCGAGGCACCTGCAGTCCCACCCGAGATCGCCAGCGTGAGCGTTGTGAACAACCCGAGCTCCCAGGCTGCCAACAACCAGAAGTACCTCAATGACGGAGACACCAGTCGTCCCTGGTTCTCCCACAACACCAGCAACCCGGAGCTGGCACAGCCGATCGATATCGAGATCAAGCTCAAGTCTTCCGCCAAGGTCTCGCAGATCGACCTCCAAGGCACCAATGAGGGCGGGCAGGTCGAAGTCCGCGCCACGGACATCAACAACGCCGGTGGCGGCACGCTACTCGCCCAGGGCCCCTTCACCGCGGGAAACACCACCTTCACGATCGACAAGCCCCAAGAAGTCGACACCATCGTCGTTCGGGTGACCCAGCTTCCCAAGAACAATGTGGCCGATGAGTTCCCCTACAAAGCCACCGTGACAGAGGTTACAGTCAAATAAGCTTAGTCATGGGAACAAGCTTAATTGATTACTAGTTGTACTGGGTGTCCGCGTAACGCGGCCATCGCCCGCCTGTCAGGAGAGTCATGATTCACGACGTCGTCATTGTCGGATCCGGCCCCGCCGGCTACACGGCAGCCATCTATGCGGCCCGCGCCCAGCTCCGTCCAGTCATCCTGGCCGGTTCGGTGACCGCGGGCGGCGCCCTGATGAACACCACCGAGGTGGAGAACTACCCCGGCTTCATCCAGGGAATCATGGGCCCCGAGCTTATGAACCAGATGCAGGAGCAGGCCGAGCGCTTTGGCGCCGAGGTCCGCTACGAGGACGTCACCGGTCTCGAACTGGAGGGCGGCATCAAGCGCGTCACCACCTCCGACGGCGTCTACGAAACTCGCAGCGTCATCATCTCCACCGGTTCGGAGTACCGACACCTGGGCATCGATGGGGAGGAGCGCCTCTCCGGTCACGGTGTGTCCTACTGCGCCACCTGCGACGGGTTCTTCTTCAAAGACCAGGACATCGTGGTCGTCGGCGGTGGGGACTCGGCGATGGAGGAGGCGACCTTCCTGACCCGCTTCGCCCGCTCCGTCACCGTGGTCCACCGCCGCGACGAGCTGCGAGCCTCCGCCGTCATGGCTAAGCGCGCCCAGGAGGATCCGAAGATCTCCTTCGCCTGGAACTCGCGCGTCGTCGAGCTCCACGGCGAGGACTCGCTGACCGGCCTCACTCTGGAGGACACCGTTACCGGTGAGCGCCGCCAGCTCGAGGCCACCGGCCTGTTCGTCGCCATCGGCCAGATTCCGCGTAGCGAGCTCGTCTCCAATGTGCTTGAGCTCGACGAGGCCGGCTACATCAAGGTCGAAGTCCCCTCGCAGCGCACCCGCATCCCCGGGGTCTTCGCCTGCGGCGACGTCGCTGACCCCACCTATCAGCAGGCGATCACGGCGGCGGGGTCCGGTTGCCGCGCCGCCCTGGACGCCGAGCACTACCTGACCACTCTGCAGGCCTGACCCGACGCCGCGCACCTCAGCTCAACGGACGGCACCGGCTCCGGCGCCGTCGAAGCTCCTGCTCTCCGCCTATCCCGACTCACCCATCCACAACGTCCGAGGAGAAAACCATGTCCGAGGCTCTCGCCGTCACCGACGCCACCTTCGAGGAAGAGGTCCTCAAGTCCGACGTCCCCGTCGTCATCGACTTCTGGGCCGAATGGTGCGGCCCCTGCCGCCAGATGGCACCGATCGTGGACGAGGTCGCCGCCGATTTCGGTGACAAGGTCAAGTTCGTCAAGGTGGACGTGGACGCCAACCCGGCCACCGCCCGCTCCTACGGCGTGCGTTCCATTCCGACTTTCGCGGTGATGCGCGACGGCGAGGTCTTCCACCAGTTCAGCGGCTCGCGCCCCAAGGCCTCCTTCAAGTCGGAGGTGGAGAAGGTCCTGGCCTGACGCCGGACTCCCGCCAGCCGCCGTCTGTCGATTCGACGCCGGTCCTGCCCAGTCATCCTTCTCGGAGCAATGGGCGGGGCCGGCGTCGTCTACGAGAAATCTGATGACGTGTCTCGTCGTAGGCGGGGCTCGTCTGTCGTCCGCGGTCTCCGCCCCGTAGAATCGCTCCGGAATCGCGGCGGTTTCACGGCGCGCGACACGGCAAGAAGGCAGCACATGCAGCACACCCAGTACATCTCGACCCGCGGCCGAATGGCACCGGCCGGGTTCATGGACGTTCTTCTGGCGGGCCTGGCGCCCGACGGCGGCCTGGCGGTCCCGGATCGGCTAGAGTCTCTCACCGCGGATCGGCTGGAGAACTGGCGACCGCTGGGATACGCAGATCTGGCCACCGAGATCATCGGACTGTTCGCCACCGATGTTCCACGTGACGACCTGGCCGCACTGACCCGGGCCGCCTACGGCGAGCCCCGGTTCCCGCAGCCCGTTGTCCCAGTGACCGCGCTCGGCGACGTCGCCGACGGTCTGGTCCTCGTGGGTCTATCCGAGGGGCCGACGATGGCCTTCAAGGACCTGGCCATGCAGTTTTTGGGGCAGGCGATTCCCTATGTGCTGGCCAAGCAAGGCAGGGTCCTCAACATCCTAGGGGCCACCTCCGGAGACACGGGTTCGGCGGCCGAGCAAGCTTTCCGGGGTCAGGAGGGCGTCAGCGTCTTCATGCTCTCCCCGGCTGGCCGCATGAGCCCGGTGCAGCGAGCCCAGATGTACACCCTCCAGGACGCCAACATTCATAACATCGCAGTACGGGGCGTTTTCGACGACTGTCAGGCGCTGGTCAAGGCCCTGAGCAATGACGCGGATTTCAAGACGGCTCACCACCTCGGGGCCGTCAACTCCATCAATATCGGCCGGATCGCCGCGCAGGCCGTCTACTACGTCTGGTCCTGGCTACGAGTGACCGACGCAGTGGAGGAGGGGGCGCGCGCCGGCTATCGCGTGGACGTGTGCGTCCCCTCGGGCAACTTCGGCAACATCTACGCCGGGTTCCTAGCCCGGTCCATGGGCGTACCGATCCGCCGACTCATCCTGGCCACCAATGAGAACAACGTCCTCGAAGAGTTCTTCACCACCGGCGTCTATCGACCGCGCTCGGCGACGGACACGCTGGCCACCTCCAGCCCATCGATGGACATCTCGAAGGCCTCCAACCTGGAGCGCTTCATCTGGGCGCTGCTGGGGCCGGAGGCCTTCGAACAGCGCTGGGCGGAGCTGGAGGCCACCGGCACTCTCGATCTGCGCGATCAGCTCTCACGCCTGGGAGAGGAGTTCGGTTTCGTGGCAGGAAGGTCGTCGCACGCGGATCGGCTGGAAGCCATCCGCACCGTCAAGGAACGCTCCGGCCGTCTCATCGACCCGCACACGGCCGACGGCATCACGGTGGCACTGCGCACCATGGAACCTGGTTTTCCAACCCTCGTCATGGAAACGGCCAAGGCCGCGAAGTTCCCGCAGACCGTGGCCGAGGCACTCGGGAAGGAGCCGGAAACCCCCGTCATCATCGCAGACCTGCTCACTCGGCCTCAGAAGGTGGAGACGATCGACAATGAGGAGGCCCCCTTGCGCGCTCTCATCGAGGAGCGGGCTCTGACCTCCTGAACCGGGGTCGATCCCCTTGGGGGGCCGCACCTGACGGCACCGCGCCGTGCATCGCTTCGGTGATGCACGGCGCGTCCTCATCTGCTGCCGTCGTCTCATGAGAAGCCGGTTCGGGCTCTCCTTGTTTCACGTGAAACACTGCGGATTACTCCCGGCCTGACCGTGTCCTGCCCGATGGCTCAGCGTGGCAGACTTGGGCTTACGGACGCAGTCATAGCGACCAAGGAAGGACCGCAGGTGAGTGAGGACAACAACCAGGTGAAGGGGAACCGGCTCGATCCGTGGCTGGACAGCTATGCCGCGCGAGCTCATGGTCTGCGCGCTTCGGAGACGCGCTCGCTGTTCGCCGTCGCCTCGCGTCCGGAGGTGGTGTCGTTAGCCGGGGGGATGCCGAATCTCAAGGACCTCCCGCTGGAGCGATTGGCCGAGGCCACAGCTGAGATGATCCGCAAGGATGGCGGCAGGGCGCTGCAGTACGGCAACGGTCAGGGACTGCCGCGGCTGCGGGAGCAGATCACCGAGGTCATGGCCATAGAAGGGATCGAGGCCTATCCGGAGGATGTCATCGTCACCACCGGGTCCCAGCAGGCGGTCGACATTATCACTGAGCTCTTCGTCGATCCCGGCGACGTCGTCCTGGCCGAAGCCCCCACCTACGTCGGTTCGCTGTCGATTTTCTCGACCTACCAGGCCGATGTGCAGCAGGTGTCCATTGACGCAGACGGAGTCATTCCCGAGGCCCTGGAGGAGACGATCGTCCGGCTTGAGCGCGAGGGGCGTCGTATCAAGTTCTTCTACTGCCTGCCCAACTTCCACAATCCTGCCGGAGTGACGCTCACTGAGGAGCGCCGTTCGCAGGTCATCGAAATCTGTCGGAGCCACCATATCCTCATCGTGGAGGACAATCCTTACGGCCTGCTTGGTTTCGAGGGTCAGACCTACACGGCCCTCAAGACCCTCGCGCCCGACGACGTCGTCTACCTCGGCTCCTTTTCCAAGATCTTCGCTCCCGGTTACCGCGTGGGCTGGGCGGTGGCCCCACCGGCGGTACGGGAAAAGATGAAGCTGGCCTCGGAAGCCGCGATCCTGTGCCCGTCCTCGGTGGGTCAGTACTCGATCTCGATGTATCTGGACCAATTCGATTGGAAGCAGCAGATCAGAGAGTTCCGGACGATGTATCGGGGGCGCCGCGACGCCATGGTGGCGGCGTTGGAGGAGTTCCTGCCGATGTGCCGGTGGAACGTCCCCGATGGTGGTTTCTACGTGTGGGTGGGGCTTCCCAACGGTCTCGACGCCAAGGACATGCTGCCACGTGCAGTGACCAGCCTGGTCGCCTACGTCTCGGGGACGGCCTTCTACGCCGGCGGTAGGGCGGGGCAGGACCATTTGAGGCTTTCCTTCTGCTATCCCGAGCCCGTTGAGATCCGCGAGGGCGTGCGGCGACTGTCCGGCGTCGTGACCCGCGATCTTGAGCTGTTGGACCTGTTCGGTCCGACCAGCAGCCACCGTCCGTCCGAGGGCGTTCATGCGCCCGCTCCCGACCAGATCTGAGGTTGACGATGAATCAGTCCCCACTCCGTATCGCTGTTCTTGCCGGTGGATTGAGCCACGAGCGCGATATCTCACTGCGGTCGGGCCATCGTGTCGCCCAGGTTCTCAAACACCTGGGGCACACCGTCCTCGTCCTGGACATCGACGCACGCGCCATCGGGTCGCTCAAGACCTTCGGACCCGACGTCGTCTGGCCCTTGGTGCACGGTGGCCCCGGGGAAGACGGTGGACTGCAGAACGTGCTCATCGCCCTGGGATTGCCGTACGTGGGCACTCACTCCGACGGCTGTCAGCGGGCGTCCTTCAAACCAACAGCCAAAGCAAGTGTTCGCACCGGAGGAGTGATTACTCCTGACTCATTGACTCTTCCACATTCCTATTTCAGTCAGCTGGGAGCGCAGGAAGTGCTGACCGTCGTCGCGGGTCACCTGGGTCTTCCTGTCGTGGTGAAACCTCATCAAGGGGGCTCGGGACTCGGCGTGTCCTACGCGTCGACGGCGGACGAGCTGAGGTCGGCCATGGTCGCGTGCTTCGCCTATGACGAGCGAGCACTCATTGAACGCTACGTCCCCGGCACGGAGCTTGCTGTGTCGGTCGTGGACACGGGAGAGGGGCCACGTGCTCTTCCCCCCGTTGAGGTCGTGACCGATGGCCAGTATGACTTTGATGCCCGATACAACCCGGGACGCTCTGAATACTTCGTTCCCGCACGTCTGGATGACTCTGTCATCGACATGGTCAAGGACACTGCTATCACCGTCCACAAGACGCTTGGGCTCGGAAACCTCTCTCGAACCGATCTGATTCTCGACGAAGCGGGCTCGCCCTGGTTCATCGACGTCAATGTCATTCCAGGAATGACCGAAACATCCCTGCTACCAATCGCTGCGAAGGCGGAGGGCGATTTGGAGGACCTGTATGACGCGCTCGTGAGGAACCCGTTCGTACGCCCCTAGGCCTTGTTTCACGTGAAACAAGCGGCTCTGCTCTGAATGAGCGGAGCCGCTTGTTGTATGGAGAGGAGAGGATGGTAGAGAACGACGGTGCAGCTACTGTCCCGTGCCTCTACTGCCGTCATACCGGTGATGAATATAGCCCGCAGCCCGCACCGATGAAGGCTCCAACCACTAACCGCCCGACCAGACTTCGAGGGTGCGGAAGGCGACATCCAGGAGCCTCATAATGAATCCCGTGATGTTTCACGTGAAACCACGGATCGACATCGCAATGATGCGCTGCTCCACCGTCGCACCAGGGTCATGATCATCGGGATCAAGTACATCGCCCACGATGATGCCTGACGAACCGGAGGGGCGGCTAGCACATCTTGAGCGTCAGCTCGCTCTGCTAGCCGGCTCCAGCCGTTCAGCACAACGGGACAAGGCCAGGTTGTATCCACACGGCATACCTTCATCTCCTTGTCTGTGGCATCCTTCTGACCGTCCTTGTTCTCGTCAGGTTCTCTCCGGTCCTCCTCCTCAGGGGAGAGGGCTGCCGATGAACGCCGCATGATTGCCACTCACCCGAGTTCGAGAAACAGTCGATCTTGTTTCCACCGGTGCAGCCGCCACGATCACCGTTTCACGTGAAACATAGTCTTCCCATCCGCAATGAGTAGACCATATGGATCAGAGAAACCGCATAGCAGATGACGTCGCCCGAGTTCCCGCGAATACGAGGGCCTCTCCCGCTGGGCCATCCTGATGCCAACTTTGGCAGCGGCCTTCTTGTACCGGGCATGGTGTCTCCTGTGCGTACTCGTTTCAACTCGAGCCGGGTCCGTCCGCTGCATATGCCGGTGTGCCAGTACGAAGGGAGCATACGAAGAGGAGCCGTATGGAAGCTATTTGTTTCCCGTGCAGAAACGGACTCGTTCCAGACCAACCAGTCAACTGCGCCTCTTGCTTGCATGAGATCATCCGGTTTCACGTGAAACACGATTCAGCATGACAGCGCTGGCAATCAGCGGTCCATCCTCCTTGATCAAAGTCGAGCTCCCCACCGAGGCTTCTCAGGATGCGCATCTCGTCAGAGATCAATGAACTGGGCTCACTGCCGACTACTCCACCGACGTCATCTCGCTATTGCGTTCAACATCTTCTGCAATCACATCTGCGCCGACTCGTTCCCCACTCTCCTCGGCGAGGCAGCAACAGAGTAGGGGCGGGGTCCCGGTCGATGGTCACAACCACATCTTGGATGATGCGCAGATCAGTATCGCCAGCTCAGATCACCAAGCACTTGGCCTCCCAGATCCTGTTTCACGTGAAACCACCCCTCTCCCACGATCTCTCATCTGGTCAAGGAGCATCCACAGCGTTCACTGAAGATGCCACCAACGTAGTAGCGAGATTCTTCAGCTTCTCTTTGCGGTGCGGTGATGGGGAGATTGGGAAGGTGCTCTTCTCATGCCCCATCCCTACACGGTCCTGCGCCCGCGCATCGTCATAGAGACACCCCTCATCGTCCTGAAGAAGAGTCACATCGTCAGCGATGATGACCGCCCACTGCCGGAGTTCCTCGTCCGACCATCACATCCTGGGTATCGCTAACCCCGGCGGCACAGTTGTTCTATTCGACCGGTTTAGGAGCAGTCGTGTTTCACGTGAAACCGGAGCCCACGTCAAGAAAATCTACGTGCGCGAGCCACGTCAGACACTGCTCGTAAGCTCTAGCCCGCAGTTCGCTCTCGCGCGACGGTCGCAGATGCCGCTAGGACGCTGAACGAGCATTCCCAGTATCTTGCCTCATTGCCTCAGCGATCGAGGGTGGTGAGTCTCCAGACTGGGCAAGGGTGAACGCAAACCAACCCGACACCGATGAATTAGTCCCTCATGAGATTCACGGCGCGATCCACAACGCATGCTCGATCAGTTCAGACCCGATCATGTTTCACGTGAAACCGAAGCCGATCTGCGTCCTTTCAAACCTCGATAGACGCATGACACGCTTCGACAGCATCACTCGACCGAGCGTCCGCCGGTTGCCGCATCGACTTCAAGAGAAGTCGGAGGAAAAGTGTCACCTTCCACCTCGTGCTTCGTTCTGCCGGTCAGATCATCCTGGATGAGAGGCAGGAGGGTAAGTCACCGTGCCGTTGGCTCACCCCCTCCTCCTGCCGCCAAGTCTCGAGATGAGTAGTCATCGATCAAAGCACTACCCACGTGGAATCAAGCGACTGTTGGCCGCCGGCCGCCGTATCAAGATCTTGGGACGCCCTTTCATTTCAGGTGCTATCCGTACTCTATGCGCGCCCTCGGTTTCACGTGAAACAGCTGGTTCCGGATATCACCCGTCCTCCTTCGATATCAGGTACCCGGCCACCGTTCCCGCTTCGCAACAGCGTCTACAGATAGGCGGCCCCTCAGCGAGTGCAGCAGCGGGGCGGCGCAGTGCCTCTCACGCCGATCTGACCGCGTCGATCAGGCCAATGGCGAGGGGTTCTCCCGCGCGTTAGAAGGACGGAACTACGGAACATCTCATGTTCATCGGAGTCCAGCACTTCTCACTTCGTACCTTCGGTTTCACGTGAAACCAGCGCTGCACTCGTCCTGTGCCAGACACTCACGGAACACACCAACGGCATACGAGGTGCGATTGTACGAGGCCCAAGACAAGCAATTCAGACATCTGCTGCAATCGACGAGCAGTTCTCAACCATAGAATCGGACGACCTTCCTGCACCGGTATCGCTTCAGTCCGGCTCTCACCTTCTCTACCCTCAAGGACTATCTGTTCTCCTCCCTCCCCCGGGGGAGGATGCCAGCGTCTCGACAGTGACGTGATGACAAACGGCATGACAGGCTCGTAGGTACCGTCGGCGTCATCAACAGGGTTCATTCCCAAGACACTCGGGAACCGATTCTGTTGCCCAGTCCTTCTCCCGGCGACGCTCGGCGAGCATCTCATCGCCGATGGACAGCCAGCGGACACTCAGGTCAGGGATGAAGCGCCACTTGGTATCCGTCCCGCTAGGTCAGCCCCACCTTCCACACATTCCCGGTTCTCCTCTGTTCAGTCACCTGATTCAGAAGCTGTCCGGTCATGGCTATACACGCCTGTGTTTCACGTGAAACACGTACATCGTCGCCCACTCGACTGCAGAACAATCGCGTCCTGGTCCTCTCTCGATCAGCCGAAGAACGTGGGAAACTTCCTCAGCTGCTTGTCGTCAGACACACGATGCATCTGACGCCAGGAGTTGGCAGAGTTGGTTTAGGTGGTTGGTCGGGTTAGTGGTCTGATAGCTCGTTTGGGGCGTCTTGACAGGGGTCTGGTGGTTGAGGCGATAGCGGCTCTGGCGCCGCAGGCCAGGCGGCGATGGCTTCGGGTTGGGCGTGGTCATGGGTAGGGAGCAGACCCGGGGAAGTCCACCCAGGTGGGGATCTCGATGGCCTTAACGGTGCGCCGCACCCGCCGCTCGTGTCCGGTGTCGACCCAGGAGGTGGACGGGACGTTCTTCCACGGCAGGGCTTTGAGAGTGCGGTGCAGGGTCTTCTGGTTGCCCAGAGGCGTGAGAAGGTAGTGACCACCCCGGCCGACGATCCACTCAGCTGTGTCTACCTGGGTGTGCATCGCATCAGCGGTGACCACCACCCGGTCCAGGTCCAACGGTTCGAGCAGAACCGGTAGGGAGAGGATTTCTGGTTGGACTTGTTCTCCACCCGCTCCTGGGACAGCACGGCGCCGGTGGCGTGCTCCCATGTCATCGTCCCTACGGGACCCGCGTTTCCGTCTCAGTGACACACTATCCCGGCCAAACCGACTCAGCCGCCCTCGCCCACCGACTTTACTGCGCCCCCTTGCATCTAACTCAGAGCTCTCTATAGGGCAGAGATCTCGAGCCGGTGCATTCCTTAGTTTCACGTGAAACATCGGGCGCATATACCTTATGGGCATAAAGCAGAGTATGAACGAGGACTGGTCTCTGATCGGTAGCACGTGGGGTCGAGGCAGTACTGCCTCGACCCCACGAGTGTTCGTAAGCCTGGTACGGTCTACTCTTCGTCGAGAGACGTTCCCGGCGCCAGCGCACCGACGATGCGAGCAAGATCCTCATCACCAGCGAACTCGATGGTGATGCGCCCTTTCTTCGCCCCCCGGGTGACCTTGACGCGAGTATCAAATGCATCGGAAAGCCGTGTCGAAAGCGCGGGGAGAGGAGTACTGCGGGCACGTAGAACTCTCGGCTGATCCGAGCCCGGATCCGATTCCTCATGAAGAGCAACGAGCTCCTCCGTGGCACGAACCGAAAGGCCCTCGGCCACGACTCGCTGAGCGAGGCGCTCTATCTCCGCGGCATTCGGAAGGCCAAGGAGAGCGCGGGCGTGTCCGGCTGAGATGACATTCGCAGCAAGCCTGCGCTGAACCAGCGGCGGCAGCTTCATGAGCCGCAGCGTGTTGGAAATCTGAGAACGAGACCGTGCAATCCGCTCCGACAGTTCTGCGTGGGTGCACTGGAAGTCCTCCAGCAGCTGCTGATAGGCCGCAGCCTCTTCAAGAGGATTGAGCTGAACGCGGTGCAGATTCTCCAGCAGTGCGTCCCGCAGCATATCGACGTCGTCGGTATCCCGGACCACTGCCGGGATCTTGTCCAAGCCGGCTTCCTTAGAGGCGCGCAGGCGACGCTCACCCATGATGAGCTCGTAGCGCGGATCCTCTCCCTCAGCGGTGTGGACCTCCCTCACCACGATCGGCTGGAGGAGCCCCACTTCCGCGATGGAGGCGGCAAGTTCGGAGATGTCCTCCTCATCGAATACCTGTCGAGGCTGGCGAGGGTTCGGATGGATCAGACCGACCGGAATCTCTGCAAAATGCGCGCCGGGTACCGGAACGAGATCAGGACCATCGCTTTCAGCGGCATCGAGATCATCGTGAGTAGTGGCATGCTCGTCGACACGAGCTTCTGGTCCAGCTGGCTCCGTGCCGGTTCGAACAGCCTCGGAAGGAGAGGGCTCAGACTCCTCGCTCGAGGACTGCTTCTCCGCGGTTTCACGTGAAACAGGAAGATCCTCGGAGGTATCCATGCTCTGCGAGGCAGGCTCACCACCAGCGTTATCAACCGCATCCACGTCATCGCTCGCTGACGTCTCGGTCGCCACGGGCGCTGCTTCAACGGTCTCTGATTGTGGTCGCAGCTCGTCGGCCTTCGCCTCCTCGGCAGCCTCAGAACTTCTCTGGGTCTCCTCCAATACCTTCTTCGACGAACGCTTCTGCGTCACGGCACTGGTAGACCGACCATGCTTCGTTGACGTCCCAGCCGATGTCGCCTTTTCATCCTTCGTCTTGGAAGCACGCGTCCTACCGGCGGAATCCGCGACGGTTTCACGTGAAACGGACGTCGTCCGCTTGCTCTTCCCCGTTGTCTTGGATGATGTCGAGCGGGTCTTGGAGGCACGTTTCCGCTGAGACGGAGCCAGAAGTGCGGCAGTCAGATCGTGAGTATTTCGGCCCTCCTGTGCAGCATCAGTCTCGGGAGCAGAGTCGACGTGTACTTTCTCGCCCCCGTTGTGGGTCTCAGCTTCCCGCGACTCGGGGAAGAACACGTCCGAAGGGCGGGAAGCAGATGCCTTCTCCTTCTGCGCGTCTGGAATCAGCGCCTCCAGACCCCGTCCAAGTCCGCGCCGTTTCTGAGCCATTAGGCTTCCTCGCCTTCATTTCCGGGGGCGCCCCGTAGGGCAACCTCACGAGCCATTTTCTTATACGCAATCGCGCCGGTGGACCGGGGATCCCAGAACACCACAGGAGCGCCGAAGGAGGGGGCCTCGGCAACACGAATCGAACGCGGAACCTTAGTGTCCAGCGTCGCGTTAGGGAAATAGGAACGAACTTCGGACTCCACTTCACGAGCCAGAGTGGTACGCCCATCGAACATGGTCAGCACGATCATCGAAACACCCAGACCCGGATTGTGAATGCGAGCGATCCGATCGATGGAGCGTGTCAGCAGAGCCAGTCCCTCGAGGGCGTAGTACTCGGCCTGCATCGGAATGAGAACCTCGTCAGCGGCAACAAAGGCATTGATCGTCATAATGCCGAGACTCGGCGGGCAGTCAATGATGACGTAGTCAAGAGGGTCCTGTCCGTCGGTTTCACGTGAAACCAGGTAGTCCACCAGTGCGCGCCGCAGCCTTGACTCCCGCTCCGCAGTGGAAATCAGTTCGATCTCCACGGCGGCCACGTCGATCGTTGCAGGAACGCACCACAGCGTCTCGCAAAATCGGGTCTTGGCCACCACATCCTTGATGGCCATCCCATCGACGAGCACGTCGTATATGGATGCCTTGTCATCATCGTGCTCTACCCCCAGCGCCGTCGAGGCATTGCCCTGTGAGTCGGCATCGATGACGAGCACATGCAACCCTCCCTCGGCCAGAGCCGCGGCGAGATTGACGGCCGTCGATGTCTTTCCGACGCCGCCTTTCTGGTTTGCGACCGCAACGACGCGGGTTCGCTCGGGATGTGGGAACTCTCCACCCGCTACCTCGTCAAGGGCGAGGTGCTCGGCCTGGAGCTGATCGAAGATAGACGATCCGGACAAACCTGCTTCTCCTCGGACGACAACCCAACGGCCCGAGCCAGTCGGGCAGTTACGAGTCTACGCGAGCAGGTCGATCCTTACGCGTTACACGAACGCGCGCCGTATCTCACCGGTTCTTCGGGCGGCGAATCTCAACAACGGCAGTAGTTTCGTCACCGGCAGTAACGATCTCATGAATCACAGCAACTGATAACTTTGCCTTTTTAATCACATATTTGGCATCATCAACTTCAGCCTGTGCCCGCATTCCCTTCAGAGCGAGCAACGCGCCCCCCGGTCGCAGCAGCGGCGCCGTCAGTCTGACGAGCTTGGACAGGTTCGCGACCGCCCGAGCCGTGACCACGTCATAGCGGTCTTTAATCTCCTCGGCCCGCGCACGCCGAATGGTCACGTTGTCCAGGTCCAGCTCCTCCACGACGTCGGACAGCCACTGGGTGCGGCGCTCCATCGTCTCGATGAGCGTCACATCGAGGTCGGGTCGCAGCAGGGCGACGACGACGCCAGGAAAGCCGGCCCCGGAGCCGACGTCGGCCACGCTTCCACGAGCCGGCAGGAAGGGGACGACGGCGGCCGAGTTGATGATGTGCCGGCTCCACAAACGGGGAAGCTCACGCGGCCCCACGAGGCCGCGCAGCTCACCCTCCTCAGCGAGCATCTGCGCGAAGTGCTCCGCCGCCGCGAAGGAGACCCCGAAGATCTCCCGCATCTCCGGCGTCGGTTCCTCCACCTGCGCCCGCTGTTCCCCGGTCATGCTCAGGCCTGCTCGACAGCCGGCTCGTCTCCGGCTTCCTCGGTCTGGTCGCCGTCGTTGATGTCATCACCATCCTGGTCGTCCATCTCATCGGCCGGCAAGACCACCACGTACCGGTGCGGTTCGGCGCCCTCGGACTCGGAGACCAGTCCGGCGGCGGCGACGACGTCGTGGCACACCTTGCGTTCGAAGGGGTTCATCGGCTCCAGGCTGACGGGCTCGCCCGAGGTGAGCACCTTGGTAACCGCCTCCTGAGCAACCTTGGTGAGCTCGATCCGACGATCGGCCCGGTATCCATTGATGTCGAGCATGAGTCGGGACCGGTTGCCGGTGCGGGCCTGAACCGCGAGACGGGTCAGCTCCTGAACGGCCTCGAGGACTTCGCCGTCGCGCCCCACGAGATCGGCGAGTTCGCGCTCGTCGCCCTCCTCAGAGGCGACCACGGCGATCGAGGCACGCCCGTGGTCGACATCGATGTCGATGTCACCGCCCAGATCTGCGATGTCGAGGAGCTCCTCGAGATAGTCGGCACCGATCTCACCCTCCTCCTCAAGGCGCGAGACGGTACTACTCACAGGGTTGCCTGCGCTGTGGTGGGAGGAGTCGTTGCTGTGCTGCTCACTCATGTTGTCATCCGTATCTGTGATGGGAACCGGGTTGTCTCGCCGCTGAGCAAGTCTCAACGGTTGCGCTTCTTCTTCGCCTGAGCCTTGCGTCGGGCTGCCGCCTCGCGACGTTGACGGGCGCGGCGCTCGTAACGACGTCGAGCGATCTCCTCGTCGCTGAGGCCATGACTCTTGGACGATGCCGAGTCTTCGGAATCAGTCACCTCATCGGTTGCATCCTGCTCGACGTCGGGGCGGGCATCGCTGTTCTGACCGCCGGACTTCTTCTGCCGGTTCTTACGTACCGGCTGCACCCGCTGTCCGCCGGTGCGTCCCTCAGCCTCGGCCTTGGCGGCCGCCTCGGCTCGTTCCTCCTCCTCCAGGGAGGGCAGGCCCTTACGCGCCCGCTTGGCGTTAACCCGGGCGCGGTACCTCTTCTCGGCCTCGCTGCCGGGCGCGGGCATGTTGCGGATGGTGAAGAACTGCTGCCCCATGGTCCACAAGTTGGAAACGACCCAGTAGACGAGCACACCGATCTGGAAGTTGACGCCGGAGACGGCGAAGATCACCGGCATCACGTACATCATCATCCGCTGGGAACGGATCATGGGGTTGTCAGAGTTGAGGGACTCCGTCGACATGTTCTTCATCGACAGCTGCGCCATGGTGTACCACTGCGTCACCGACATG
>ERZ773099.983-NODE-983-length-21947-cov-28.260917_pt1 | contig 21947 bp, 20 predicted proteins | sample MGYA00511120_ERZ773099 | MGnify/ENA primary metagenome ERZ773099 (study PRJEB29015, sample SAMEA2738012) | human oral metagenome | biome: human oral; feature: human-associated habitat; material: dental | place: China | collected 2104 ...
AGAGACCCTCTGCGACCACTCCAACTCATCACCCAACCCCGACAAATCCCCTAGCAAACACGAAGAATGAAAGACTTTGCCGAGGCCCTGGGGGCTGGCCCGGTTGGCAGATCAATCCTTGACAATCCCCGCAGGGCGCTAGACGTATGGGTGGAAGGCTTCGCGAGGTTGTGGAGTGCTGCGGATGGTATTTACCGCGGTATACGCCAGCAGCCCCGCCTGTCTCTAACCTGGCTCGTTGACGATCTGCACCGTAATGATTGACTGCCCAGAGCGCAGCAGCAGAGTGCGGCCCACCGGCAGCGCCCGCGGGCGCTGGTTACCCAGCAACAGGCCCTCGGCGCGATCACCGGAGAGCATGAATCCGGTGGCTCCCGAGTCCCGCATGGTGTTCACCAGCTGGTCATACATCGCTCGTCCGGCACCGGTCATCCGCCTGGTCAGCACTACCGACAAGCCAATCTCGCCCCCCATCGGGATGTACGGCAACAGCGCCCTAAACGGTGTGGCCCCAGAACCCAGCGCGTCATAGTCGTCGATGAGAATGACAATGTGCGGTACCGGTGGCGACACCTGCGCGGCCTCATCGACGCTACTCGGCACACGCGAGTTGAGCTCCGGCACGATGGCGTTGACGAGTTTCTGGGCCAGCGCCGCGCTGGTCGCGGTCCCGCCGAGATAACCCTCCGGCACCGCGCCAGTCAGGGAACGGCGGGGATCGAACACAGCGAAAACCAGCTCGTCGGAGCTGTGGGTGCGGACCAGCTCGTTCACCACCCGCCGGATCATCGTGGTGCGTCCGGTGCCGGAGTCTCCCAACACGATTAAATGACGGTCGGCCCCCGCCATGTCCAGCACCACCGTGGATAGGTCGCTCTCGTCCAGGCCCAGCGCAACCAGAGCCTTGCCCTCAGGCAGCGACACCTCATCAGGGGCGAGATCAGGAGGCAGCATTCTGACCGCGGCTGCTCGCTCCTGCGCCCCTGCTGCGACTGTCTCCGACAGCCGTCGCAGCCCTTCAGCGGTGTCGTCATTCGAGGCGACTCCATCGATCCTGGGGAGCGCGACGTGGGCGAACAACCCACCGGCCAGGAGCACCCTGCCAGGGCGGTCCGTGGGGATGGTCTCGGCGAGTTTCCGGCCATGGGCTGACTCCATTGGGTCGGCCAGGCGCAACTCGATCTTGGTGCCGAAAAAGCTCTGCTGCGCCATGCGGACCTCATTCCAGCGGGTGCTGGTCGCGATGACATGGATGCCATGGGCAGCTCCCCGGCGCAGCAGGGAAAACACGATCTCCGCCAGCTCCTCGAACTCCTCGGCGAGCTGTCCATAACCGTCGATGAGCAGCACGATCTCCGCCAGGTTGACGGACGAGGCGTCCGGGACATTCTGCAACGCCGCCAGCGAGTCCACGCGGTATCGCTGGAACAACGCCTCCCGCTGGTGCAGCAGGCCACGCACCTCCTCCAGCGTGCGCCGCACAGCCTCCTGCTCAGCTCGCGCAGCCACCCCGCCAACGTTCACCAGGTCACGCAAGCTCAGCAGGCCCGAGCCAAGCAGGTCCAGCACGTAGACGCTGACAGCCGACGGCGAGTGGGTGAGCGCGAGCGATGCGGCGATGGTGCGCAGCAGCGTCGACTTGCCGCTGCCTGGCCCGCCTGTGATCTGGGTGTGGCCGCCGGACGCGAGAAGGTCCATCTCCCAGGTGTCCTGCCACTGACGGGTGGGGTCGTCAATGATGCCGATCGGGAACCGCAGCGGGGCGCTGGCCCGAATCCGCAACCCCGAACTGGTGGGACGGGGCTCCCCGGCGATCAGGTCGAGGGTGGTCGCCTCAGGCAGCGGTGGCAGCCAGATCGGTTGCGTGGCACGCTGCTGCAGGCGCAACTGGTCCATGATCGTGCTGAGGACCGTCGGGCCGGTCGTCTTCGTGCTGGTGCGTGCCTGCGCAGGCATGTCGTCATCCGCCTCAGCCCGGGTGACCAGGTAGGCGGGCATCGGCAGCGCCACCGGATCCGCCTTGACTGGAGCCTCGCCGGCCGGGTCCTCAGGCAGGGGACCGGAGACGAAGCCGGACCGGAAACGGGTGTAGGTGGTGGTGTCCACCTTGAGATATCCGTATCCCGGCACAGGCGGCAGGTGGAAGGCGTCGGTGGTCTCAAGGATCGTGCGGGACTCGCTCTCCGAGAGGGTCCTCAGCCCGATCCGGTAAGACAGGTAGGTGTCCAGGCCGCGCAACTTGCCGCTTTCGATCCGCTGGCTCGACAGCATCAGATGCACCCCGATGGACCGGCCAATGCGGCCGATGGACAGGAACAGCTCAATGAAGTCGGGACGGGCCGTGAGCAGCTCACCGAACTCGTCAATGATGACCATCAGGTGTGGGAACGGCGCCAAGCCCAGCTCCGGGCGCTCGGCGCGCAGGGCGCGGTAGGTGGTGATGTCGGCGATGTTGCCGGCGTCGCGCAGCACCTGCTGGCGGCGCTGCACCTCCCCGGACAGGCTCGCGTAGACACGTTCGATGAGGCTGGCGTCGTCGGAAAGGTTCGTGATGATGCCCGACACCTGGGGCGCTCCCTCGAAGGGAGCGAAGGTGGCGCCGCCCTTGTAGTCGACGAGCACCATCGCGAGGTCCTCCGGATCGTGACTGACCAGCAGCCCCAGGACCAGGGTGCGCAGCATCTCGCTCTTGCCGGAGCCCGTGGCGCCGACGCACAGGCCATGGGGTCCCATGCCGTACTGTGCGGCCTCCTTCAGGTCCAGCATTACTGGGTCGCCGGCCTCGTCGGTGCCGATGGCCACGCGCAGGAAACCCGTCTCGCCGCGAGGCGCCCAGGCGCGGGAGAAGTCGACATCGCGGTAGTCCGGCACACCCAGTAGCTCGGCGAAGCTCATGGCCTCGCGGGAGGCGTCGTGCTCGTGAGAGTCGGGGGAGAGCCGTAGCGGGCTGAGCAGGTGGGCCAGCGCCGACACCGAGTCGGAGGTCAGATCGTCCAAGGTCCCCGTGACGACCGTGGGTGCGACGTCAGGCCGCGGGTAGCGTTCCACCACGAAACTGCCCGGCTCGCCGCCCTCGCTGATCCGCATGGTGATCGAGCCCGGCTCAGCCCTGCGGTCATCCAGCAGGTACACGACCGTGGTGGCCACCTGCCCGAGTGCGATCTGCGGGTCTGACGGCGTCAGGGCATCGGACTCCTTCCCGTAGTGGTCGACCAGAACCAGGATGCGTCCATTCTGTATCTCGGACCTGGTCAGCAGCATCCTCCGGGCCTCCGCCGCGCTGGGTGAGCGGGCATCGAGCTCAGGGCCGAGGATGGTGCGCAGTCGCGCCACGGTCGGGACGATGATCCTGCCTGGCCCGAACGGTCCTTGCACCTTCTGCGCGGCCAGCTGCGGCAGCCAGGAGAACCAGTCCCATTCCCCCCGGTACCTGTCATCGACTGCGAGCGCCAGCTGCAGGTCCTCAGGCGAATGGAAGACAGCTGCTTGCGCCGCGATGAGCCGGGCCACCTGCGTCACAAAACCGCGGCTGCCAACGACGCTGACCGCTCCCGTAGAGTCGAGGTCAGCCAGGATCGGCATACCGGGTGTGCTGCCGAAACGGGAACTGACCAGTTGCGCCTCGCTCGCCATGAACGGGTCGCGCCGGGCCCTCACGTTCTCCTCGGACTTCACCGTTATATTGCGGGCAGGCACGGTTCCGGTGCCGAGCCGGATGGACAGGAAGTCGCTGTCGCCGCGGCGCCGCTCCCATAGCCGGTCGGGTGACCTGGCGATGCTCAGCAGCTCCTCAGGTGCTGGGTGAATGCGCCGGGCGGCGGTGAGCTGCCTGGCCTCGGTGGCCCTCAGGTCCTCGCGTTGTGTCTCCAGGTATTCGAGATAGATGTCGCGGGCCTCGCGTCTGCTTCTGGCGGCCTTGCCGCGCTGGCCGAGCATCATGATGGCCGATGCCAGGACGGTGACGATCATCATGAGCGCGCCGACCGCGGCGAAACTGGAGCGCCTGAACAGCATCATGACAGTCATGGAGGCTCCAGCGCCGAGCAGCGGCAGGATGCGCAGCGCGGCGGCGCCCGCCCCGTCGGCTCCTTCCGCGAGGGTGGGTGGGCTCTCAAGGAACACCTCCGGCAGCGCCTGCAACGCGGGGGTGGTGCGGGCGGGGCGATGAACGATGCGAATGCTCATCAGGTCACCTGGCGGAGGTCATCGCAGCCGCGGCCAGCTCCCCCAGCGCCACCTGCGTCTCCTCGCTGGCCAGATTCAGGCGCAGCGCGGCGCCACCAGCGATATGCCGGTCGTATGGAATCACCGCCGCCGGCAGGCCAAGGGCGCGGAGACGCTGCGCCGGTGGGCCCGGTTTCTCGCGGGGTGTGCGCGGTATCAAAGCAACAAGGATCGTCTGGGGGTTCGCACCTGCTCCCCGCAGCCTGGCGGCGCACCTGACCGCAGCAGCCTCTCCCGACGCGCTGGCAGAGCCTACGACCACGAGTGCGTGCGCCTCGCGGACAAGCTGCTCAGACGGCTCCCGCCCGGCGTCGACGACGGTGATGGCGAAGTATCTGCCAAGGCTCCGGGACATCGCGGCGGTATCCGAGTGAGGCCTGACGGCAGCGAGCCTTCCATTCTGGGGCACCGACATCCCAGCCAGCTGGTTGTCGAAGCTGTTGGTCGGCAGGTCGGATGAGGCGCGGGGAAGCGGAGCGATGTTCAGCCGGGCCTCTAGGTCGTCGCTTGCCCCGGAGGCCACGAAAGCCACCAGTGCGTTGCGCACTGCAGCCAAGGTCATCGCCAGGCCGGTAGCGACGCTGGTGGATCCCACCCCTCCGCTGGCTCCGACGATCACTATCCGCCGGCCGGTGGTGACGGGCCGCTGGGCGCCGGCTGAGGCACGCGCCACCCGGGAGGCCGTGTCGTCGCTGCGGAAGACCCGGGCGAACCACGTGAAGAACCGGCGCCACCTGGGAACGGCATGACGTCCAGACAAGTGCTCGTACTCGCGATGACTGCGCAGGGAGCCCGAAGCCATCGGGGTGGCTTGCGCGAGTGGCAGGGTGGTCTGCGCGAGTGGCGGGGTGGTCTGCGCGAGTGGCGGGGTGGTCTGCGCGAGTGGCGGGGTGGCCACAGTCTGAGGTGGGTGGAGCGGCAGCGGATTCTGCGCGGGAACCGCGCCCCGTGGCATGACCCGCGTAGTCTGCTCGTCCTTGACGATCCGCCGCGTAGTCTGCGGGTCTGTGAAGGCCCGCCGGGTAGTCTGCGGCTCCATGTTCTGGGGCGCGCGGTGTGGCCCGGGCTGTGGGCGGTGTGTATCGGGCTCTGGCTTGTCAGATTGCTGCAGGCGCCCGAGAATCTCATTACTCCATGGCTGGGCTATTCCACGCCGCGGTAGAGGCGGCGGGGTGGGAGAGGATTGTGGGAATTCACCAGGTTCGCTCATTTGAAGCTTCCCAACAGCTGCGTGTAGAGGTCGAACATACCGACGAGAACGGGAATGGTGGCGACCACAGCGAGGGTCTCCAGCCAGGTGCCGATCCTGCGCAACTGGGCGGCAGCCAAGTCTGAGACGTTGATGAACAGCATCCCAGCCAGTGCCAGGGCCAGGACCACGAGCCCTATCACCGCCCATACCGTCGCCCTCTGAGACCAAGCGACAGCACCCAGGCCGGCGATCGCTGCGACGTAGATTGCAGTCCGCTCCGCGGCCAGGGGAAAGTGACGGCCTCGCAGCGTCCACGCCACCACCAGTGCCGCAGTCATCCCAAGCGTCCATGTACTGCCGATCGCGGCACCTGCCAGCGGCAGCATGCCGAGCAACCACAGCAGCGACACCAGCCCCACCGCCACAGACAACACCTGGTGAGCACGATCCAGCCGGCCGACGACCTCGCTGAGCGCCAGACTGGTCCCATTCCCGACATCGGCGTCTGCCTTGAAAACTCCCGCCAGGGTGAGCGCAAGACGCGGCGTCAGCCCGAGCAGTAGAAGCGCGAGCGTCGAGACAACGGCTCCGGCCCTGACCTGATCCGCCACGAAGTAGTGAACCAGGCACCACAGCCCCGCGCCGATGGCAAGTATCCCCAGCCCCAGAGAATAGGCGAAGCGCTGACGGGTGTGGACGATCAACGCCAGGAGCTGGACCGCCAGCCAGATGAAAAGGACCAGCAGCGGAGGCCACCCGGCCGCCAGCTGCAGCCAGACCCACCACAGGCCGACAATCCCTGCGACGGTGAGGTAGGCCCAGGCCAGATCCTGCCGGATGAACCTGAGGCACATGCTGATTGCGTACAGCCCCGCGGCGGCGGCACCCACATCGGTGACGTCGGACCCGCGGCCCTGAAGGAGGAGGACCAGAGCGGCAAGCATGACCAGCGCTGAGCAGAAGCCCAGGGCCCAGCCACGTGCCGCTCCGGCCCATTTTCCGGCGGGATCATGCTCAGCGGTGACGTCCACCAGGTCCGAGACGACCGGCACCGGGGGCGTGTCCGTCGCCACCGACAGCCTCAGCACGCTGCCGTCCTCAAGTCCGAGGCCGCCCATCGGATGTTCCAGGTCAACGGGTTCGCCTAGCGCGGTGGTCAGCATGTAGGCGCCCTGGGGGCCCTGGGACTCGCCGAGTAGGCCGAGGATCTGAGGCAGCAGGGCGGAAAGAGACTGATCGGCAGGGAGCACGAGATCCGCGTTGCGGACGGTGCCCAACACACTGAGCCGGAGGAACGGGTCGTTTGTCATGGCGTTGCTGACGTGCTGACGGGGGCGTAGCGCTGCTGTTGTTGCTGTTGCTTGAGGGCCTCCGCCTGGAAGAGGTACATCACGAAGGCGATGGCCACGCATACCGTGCAGATGACTACGGCCAACACCAGGCTGCCGATGAAAGTCGACACCCGGTCCTGCCATGTGAAGCGGATGCGCTGCTTCCCGAACAGGAAGCCCGCGAGAAGACGCTTCCGGCGCACGGCAACGGCGTCGATGAGCTGGTCGTCGTAGACGTAGGGCACGCTTGCTTCCTTGTCATCATCGGTGGTCGGGCTGTCGCCTGCGGCAGCCAGCCTAGTCACTTCCGGCGACCCTGTGGAGGGTCAGACCTGACAAAAGACATGCCGCAGCATAGGGGCCCGTATGAGGTTGTTTGACCGGAGAACTTATTCACGGATACAGACGAAATCGCTCTGGCAAGGGAATTTGCCTCGTCAAGGCTCTCGTGAACGGCTTCTTGAGATGTCGACAACGAGGATAGCGGAGAGCGGGTGCACAGAAATAGTCAAGTATTTAACTAGAATTACAATCCTAATCATCTTCAATTTTGAACCACCTGTTCGCTGGGGTGGAGCGGTAGGTCTTGATTATTGCCGTGAAGTATGTAAGGTTAACGGCACGGTCGAGAGGCTGCTGGTGACGATGGCTGTACCACTAGTGTTTGTGACCCCTCGGGCGTGTAGAGTGCGATTTGGGCCCTGGGGCCCGTGGTGTGAATAGGTGTTCATTTACCCTGCTGTTTAGCTGTATGGGGTAGATGTCAAAATATCAAGGAAGGGTGTACGATGTATTTCAAAATGACAGATTCGGCCATACCTGGCCTGAACAAGCAGACCTGCAATTCTCATGACAACATTGGCTCGCTTATCACTCGGCTCGTCAATGCTGTTACTCCTCTCGAAGGTAAGTTCTCGGGTGAGGGCTACGTCCAGTTCCAGAACTTCAAGAACAATGCCGACCAGATCACGGTAGATCTACAGAATGCCTTTGGCTCCGTCACTGAGGGGCAGGCTGGCATGAACCAGGCCTTCCTTAACGGTACTGATGAGATGGTCACCAATGCCCGCACCGCCGAGGGCGGCGCCGACTACAGCACGGCGAATTTCCACGGCGCCTGAGTTTTACATTAAGGAATCGAGAGGAGAAGATCATGGCCACAGGAATGAATGCTTACGACACCGAGGTCTCTGCCAGTGTCCAGAGCGAGATCAACAGCGTCTGCAACGAGCTCATGTCAGTTCTCACGGGGCATAGCAGTGATGTGAGCGCCTTCCAGGGCGAGTTCGAGGCCACGGAAGTAGCCGACATGTACGCCGATGTGGAAAGCCGCCTCGGGAAATCCGGCACAGCCGTTGTCGACATCATCAACCTCGTCCGGAACACCCTGAACCTCAACGATGAAACCGCGACCCAGACCATAGGCAACGCCAGGAACTGTGTCGCAAGCATTCGTTGATCATTAGAATTGATATTCTCTGGTTTCCCTATAGTTTCTGCATAATATGAGGGCTATTCAGTAATCACCCCTTCCGTAACATCCCCTCTTGCCGGTCACAGGTTGGTAGGGGTCTGGCTGTATTGCTGAATAAGCGTTGGTGTCTTCTTGATCTAGCGAGCTGTGTGGTGATCAGGATCTCGTCGCCCTTGAGCTTAAAATTACCTGGAATAAGAGGGGTTGCGTCAGGATTTATAGGGGCCGGAGCATATCAAAGCTAGCAGAAGAGATATGCGATGGAAGTCAGCGGTACAGCTTTTTCATTTGAGATATCGGATTCATGGGAGATTATCCCATCCGAGGGTATGGTTGTAGTTAGCGCAGAACCAGGCTATCTAAATTTCCGGCCAACGTTTGTGCTTCGAGAATTTCGGATTGATGACTTTCGTCCCGATGTCCTCGCGTCTATCTCTCAAGCTAATCTGCGCGGCCTTCCTGAAACTATGCAAGGGGCTTATGCCGTCCAGGTTGAGGCTATCCCCGATGGGAACGCCGGACCAGGTCCACGCGAGAGGCGGCGGATTACGGCTCTGGCACCAATGTTGCCTCCGAATAAGGATGCTCTTGGGCTTCTCATGATCCAAGATCTATTGGTAGTCGGTGAAGCTGTAGCGGAACTCACGCTTACTGTTCCAGTCATGTCTTGGCAACCAGACGGCCTCATTCAGCAAACGCTGAACACGCTCCGACCTCTTCCTAGGCCTGGTCTACCTGAAACGGTGGTACAGGTACCAAACGCTGAACTCGACCAGTGGGCAACGGCTCGCGATGGTGCACCTCGTGAAAAAGTTGCTGTGCAGGGGCATCTTCCACTTGCGCTTCTGGGAAAGGTTTTCGCGCTTTCAATCACCGCGATGAGTGAGCTCAAAGATCTGGCGCCGTCTAGGTTCTTTGGGCGCAAGGTGCGGCAACCAGCGCTGCGTGATGAGCTAGCTGCGGCTGGTATCGTTGATGCCGACGGAAAGCCGACGGAAGTTGGTACGTCACTCCTCGATATCATTCAGCACGGAAACGCATGGTCGCTGGAAGTATCGGGCCTCATGGAAGATGCACGCAGCATTGAGGGCTGGGGGGTTGAGGATGCTTCGCTACTGTTTGTTGGACCATCACCAAAAGACCCAATCGATGGTATGGGTTTTGTCGGCTATTGCTCCACTGACGATCTGCCACGGGTATTGCTTATGTGGTCAGGCACACAGCCCGGGTGGCAAATGTCTTTCCGGCTTCCGGAACTGAGCGCAAGAGACGTTGCTGGTCGCCTAATTGATGTGCCAATTTCATATCAACTTGACGATGATGCGGCTGAATTCGAGAGTCAGCCGTGGAGATGTTTTAGCTACAGTGATGTGACAGGTAAGGAAGGTGTCACATGGGTCACGACGCCAGATCGTGGTGCGGCGTTATGCACCCAAGGAGCTGAACATGATCATTGGGTACTAACTTCCTTTGACAGACAGCCGCTCTGGGCTTATCTTGCAGCGGCTGCTATGACAATTAGCTACGGAGAAAACGATGGACTATAGCGTCGATGCTGCGACCTGCAATTCTATCTTCGATGACGTAGATGGCTACGTTACAGAAGCCAGTACTGCTCATGACTCGGTGTCAACGGATATTGACAACATGGCAGCAGCCTGCTCCACTGGGAAGGCAGCATCCATAGGGCCTGCCTTGAACGATGTCTATAACCGTCTACTAGCTTCAGCTATGTGCACGGCTGAGCAACAGACTACCAATGCTGCTGCTGGTGGCCGGGAAGCCGTATCTGCCATTCAAAATGGCGATGAGGAGATGTCAAATAATGCTGAAACTGCTGCAAACTCAATGGATGAAGTTACGGTTGATTGGAAGGAATAATGATCGTCACTACTACTGATCTCGACAACTGGGCTGACTCCGGTACGCTTGAAAGCGAAGCGAGTAATCTCAAAACGCATGGATCAGACTTTAAGACTGCTGTCAGTAATGCCAAGTCTAGCTGGGATGGGTTGAGTTCGTGCTACCACACGCCACATGAGGATCTGCTTTACTCCGCACTTGATGTCCCTGTGACCGCCTCCCAGGACGTCGGAACCGGAACCGAAACTATTAAAACGGCCATTACCACCTTCACTTCCACCGCTAGTGCGTTGGAAACTGAACGTACTTCGCTGTTGGCTGAGGTAGAGGCGCACAACGCAACGCCCGAAGCGTGGACGAACAATAGTGATGGAACTGAGCCTATCTGTAAACCTGTTACAGATAATGAAGCATACCCCGATGTAGACAGCGAAGGACTGGACCTGCAAAGGAGGGTCGATAATCTGGCTCAGCGGTACCAGGACGCTGTTGATACCTGTGTGAATAGCTTAAATGCGATCCAAGAGGATGGAACTCAAGGCGATCCTCTCAGTCCTCTTCTTAAATATGTCCGAGGTAGGATTATGGCTGCCGCTGGGATTGCTGCTGAGGGTATAAAGGTAGTCAAGACCCGCTACTATAGTCAACAGACTATTCAGTTTGGTGAGCGCTCTGTCAAACTCAAGCCAGCCTTAGTAAGGGAATCTTCTGAGTACTTTTTTGATATTTTCAATAAGCATCGCGTTGGACCTGAGCCACAAGGTTTTTGGGGTAGATTTGGATCAAGGTTTAAGTCTTCTTTCGTTGGTCCTTCTCGGGGTGTGTGGTCTGAGCCGAAATTTTTGTCTTCGGTAACTCGTGACGGAGCAACAGATGCGTGGTCTTCTACTACGAAGGTTGGTGTCTCTGCGGTCGGAAGAACGTTGGGTCGTGGCTTGTTTGTGGCAGGTGCTCTGCTCAATTATAAGAGTGAATATGATTCTGCCAAGACGCGATACGAGAATCAGCCGGGCCTAACTACTGGGCAGGCTAATGCGAAGGCCAGGGAGAGCGCAGTCGTCCGGACGGCTGGGCAGATCGGGACAACGGCAGCTGTAACTGCAGCAGCCTGTTCTTTTGTTCCTGGAGTTGGTACTGCTGCGGGTTTTGCTATTGGCGCAGCGGTTGGTGCAGTCACGATGATTCCTACTGGAGGCGGTAAGAACGTCGGTGACCGAATTGGGGATGCTTCGGAGGGGATCTACAATGGAGGCAAGAAGCTTTTCAAGAAGGTCTTCGGGTAGCTAGCCCGATTCGGGCGGATGTTCCGAATATAGCTGACTGTTTGAGTGCCGTTCTCTCTGCACATCTGCTCTTTGATTTATTGGACTGCTGGCTTTCAGTGCGAGGCGGTGCCTTCTGGGCTGGTTCGCTGTTGAGCGCTTTTGGCTGGGCCATGGTGATGGTCTGGCTGGCCGTTAGTGTCGTTGGCCACGATCCCGTCGAGGATGGCGTCGATTTGTGCGGTATCCAGGGGAGTGTGAAGGATCGCGAGGCGGTATATGGCTCCGCCGATGAGCAGGTCGGCCAGGTCTTCTGGGGCGGTCATCACGTTCAGGAGGCCTGCTTCCCGCGCTCGGGTGAGGGCGTCGGTGAGCAGCCGCCGTGGCGGGTCGATGATGCATTCCCGGTAGCGGGTGCGCAGCTCCTCGTCGGGTTGCCGGTGGATGTCCAGCGCGGCGGCCAGCCAAGAGTTCGCCCCGGCGCTGACCGACTCGGTCAGCATCGCGCAGATCCGGCGGAGGTCCGCCACCGGGTCGTGGGTGGGGGTGAAACTCCGGTCCCCGATGTTCTGCGCCATGGTGTCGACGACCAGGTGGGCCAGCGACGACCAGCGCCGGTAGATCGTCGTCTTGGCCACCCCGGACAGGCGGGCGACGTCGTCAATGCGCAGACCCGAATAGCCCTTCTGCGTGAGCAGGGCCAAGACGGCCTGCATGATGCGTCCCTCGGCGTCCGGGTTACGGGGGCGTCCCCGCGAGGATCCCGTCGGACGGGGCCGGCTGACGTGCGGCGTCCAGCTGCTGCTTCCGGCTTGCGGATCGTCGTCACACACTCTACGGCGTCTTTCATCGCCTCGCTGGGACGATACCTGGGTATCGCCTGTCTCGCCATCCCCGCCGGTGGTTTCTCTCGGTGGCATCGGTTTCCTCCTGCTGGAAATGTTACGCTACTGATAGTAGCGTAATAGCACGCGCAGAGGAGGTTGTGTCATGGACGGAAGGCTTGATGACCGGGACCGGTGGATCGTCCCGCTCTCGCTGGCGGCGTCCTTCCTCGCCAACGATGGGGAGGAACTGCTCACGATGGCCCCTACGTTTCAGAAGACCCTCGATGCGCTGCCGTCATGGCTCCGGCTCCCGCTTCCCCGGGACCTCGACCAGCGGCATGTGAACGTCGGTATCGCGATGATGGGAGGGCTGTGCGTGGCAGCGGTGGCCAACGGCATCCGGACCCGCGGCCGGGGGCGGCTTTACCAGGACTTCCAATGGGGTTTCGGGCTTCATGGGTTTGGGCATCTCCTGGCGGCTGCGGCGGCTAGGAGATACACCACCGGGTCGGCCACGTCGCCCTTGGTTGTGATTCCCCAGCTGATCTATGCTCTGCGTGCCCTGCACCGGGCTGGCGTCCCCCGGACGATGCGTCCGCTGCGAGCCATGGGGGTCCTGGGTGGGTGGCTGGTGTTGTCGCACGTGATGGGCGCTGTGGTGTCGTCGCACCACCTGAGGAAACGCGATGACGAACAACGACCGGGCGTGAATCCTCACCGCGGCGCTCCTGGGTGAGGGGGTGTGGTCTCCGTCGAAAACCGCCTCGGTGTCTGAGTGAATAGTCTGATATTTTTGTATGCATGAGTCGTACGACTATTGCTGTCAGGGAAGAGACGCGTGCCCGCATCAAGACCGGTGCCGCCAGCGAGTCAAAGACCATCGACGCGTATCTGCGCATGCTGCTGGACGAGTATGAGCGCCGCCGGTTCTGGGCGTCGTTTGAGGACGTCACCCCGCGGTCCTACGCTGCGGCGGTCTCCAGCGACGGCGATGCGCTGGACGAGGGGTACAGCGCTGAGGACCGCGCTCTCGCAGCTGAGGAAGCGTGACGATGGCAACTGCGGTGCCTGGTCGCGGCGACGTGGTGTGGTTGTCGATGGATCCGACCCAAGGGCATGAGCAGCGTGGTCACCGCCCGCACCTGGTGCTGTCGGATGAGCGTTTGGCGCAGCGTATGGGCTTGGTGATCGTTGTCCCGATGACCAGCGCACACCGGCCGTGGGCGACCCGGGTGAAACTCGCCGAGAATTCTTACGCCATTGGCGAGCAACCCCGGACGGTCTCGATCGCGCGTATCACCCGCACTGATCGTGCGGGATACGACGTCACGGACGTGGTCCGCGTCATCACCACTCTCCTTGAGAACTGACCCGCCCGGGGGCGCCGAGATTGCCAGCGGGCGGGGTAATAGCAACAAATCGACAGGCCCCAGCTCAGGTTTTAGGCGATAACATGTTGGCCCTGTTGCTGGTTTGCTGGCCTTATTCGCGTTTGCCTGTGCTGTGAGGCCAGCAAACAGCGATAAGGCCAGCAAACCGGGGCGTGAGTGTGCGGTGGGTGCGGCGACCGTGACCCTCAGCGGGGCAGCAGGCCCATCGACCGGACCTCCTCCGCCTCCGACTTCAGCTCGTCGACGGAGGCGTTGAAGCGGGTCCTGGCGAAGGCGTTCAGCGGCAGGCCCTGGACGATCTGCCAGTCGCCGCCGGCGCAGCGGACCGGGAACGACGAGACCAGGCCCGCCGGGACGCCGTAAGAGCCGTCGCTGACGACCGCCATCGACGTCCAGTCGTCCTGGGGTGTGCCGAGCAGCCAGTCGCGGACGTGGGCGATGGTGGCATTCGCCGCCGACGCCGCACTCGACTTGCCCCGGGCCATGATCACCGCGGCTCCTCGCCTAGCGACGGTGGGCAGGAAGTCGAAGGCGATCCAGGCGTCGTCCGCGATCCACTCCGCCGCCGGCCTGCCGCAGATCCGCGCATTGAAGGCGTCCGCGTACTGCGTCGCCGAGTGGTTGCCCCAGATCGTCACGTGCGTCACATCCGCGACCGGGCGGCGGGCCTTCGCCGCCAGCTGCGCCCGGGCCCGGTTGTGGTCTAGGCGGGTCAGCGCCGTGAACCGCTCCGCCGGGATCCCGTCGGCATGCCGCGAAGTGATCAATGCGTTCGTATTGGCCGGGTTGCCCGTCACCACCACCCGGACGTTAGGGGCAGCCGACGAGGCCAGAGCCCGGCCCTGCTCGGCGAAGATGGCGGCGTTGGCCTCCAGCAGGTCGGCGCGCTCCATCCCCGCCTTGCGCGGCGAGGCGCCGACCAGCATCGCGACATTCGCGTTGTCGAACGCCACCCGAGGATCGGAGGTGACCTCAATGCCCTTCAACTGCGGGAACGCACAGTCGAGGAGTTCCATCGCCACCCCATCGAGGGCCCGCACCGCGGCGGGCACCTCCAGCAGCCGCAACTCGACGGGCTCGTCGCCCAGCAGGTCGCCGGAAGCCAGCCGGTAGACCAGCGCGTAGCCGATCTGCCCGGCCGCTCCCGTGACAGCTATCCGCTTGGTCATCGCTCAGCGGACGTTCAGGTCGCCGACGAGCACGCAGCGGCGCCTCCGGGTGAAGCTGCGCGCCGACGTGAGGCCCTCACCGGTGGGCCCGGCGATGGTGAACGTCGGGTAGCCCTCGCCACCGATGCCGAGGCCGTTGAACGACGGCCCGTTCTTCACGAAGATCGTGGTCTGGATCAGCTTGCCCATCTTCGTCAGCTTGTTGACGTTCAAGCTGTGCATGACGGCGGTGTGACGGTTGCCGTGCTCCAGCTCGACGGCCAGGTCGATGGCGGCGTCCACGTCCGGCACCCGGACCAGGCCGATCACCGGCATCATCAGCTCATGCACCACGAACGGGTGGTCAGCGGAGGCCTCGCACACGATCAGCCGCACCCCAGCCGGCGGGGTGACGCCGATCGCCTCCAGGATCTTCGCGGCCGGCTTGCCCACCCACTCGGTGCGGGGCTTGCCGTTCGCCACCAGGAGGTTCTCCAGTGCCGTGATCTCCGCGCCCGTCGCCTCGTAGGCGCCGTTCTTCAGCATGCAGAACTTCAGCATGTCCGCGATGGAGTCGACCGCGATGATCTCCTTCTCCGCGGTGCAGGGCAGGTTGTTGTCGAAGGTCGCGCCGTCGACGATGCACCGGGCGGCATGCTCGATGTCGGCGCTCTCGTCGACCACGGCGGGCGGGTTGCCCGCACCGGCGCCGATGGCCTTCTTCCCGGAGCTCAGCACCGCCTTGACGATGCCCGGGCCGCCCGTGGCGACCAGCATGTTGATGCGGGGATGGGCCATCATCGCGTTGGTGTTCTCCAGCGACGGCGCCGTCACCGTCACCACCAGGTTGTCGGGTGCCCCAGCCTCGCGCAGCGCCCGGTTGATGCGACGGACCTGCCAGCACGACAGCCGTGCGACGCGCGGGTGCGGGCTGAACACCACCGAGTTGCCGGCCGCCAGCATCCCGATGGAATTGCAGGTGATGGTCTCGGTGGGGTTGGTGGTGGGGGTGATGGCCCCGATCACGCCGTAGGGCGAGTACTCGACGGTGGTCAGGCCGTCATCACCCGACCACGCCTCCGTGAGGAGATCCTCCACGCCCGGCGTCTCGGCGGCCGCCACCTTGTTTTTCAGGTACTTGTGGCCGGCATCACCCATCCCCGACTGCGCCACGGCCTGCTCCGACATGTAGTCGAGGGCCTCGGGCGCCAGCATCGCCTCGCGGATTGCGGCGACGTAGCGGCGCCGGTCCGCCATCGTGTGCGTCATGTACTCGCGCTGGGCGCGGTAGGCGGCCTCCACCGCCGAGTCCATGTCCGCGAACACGCCGTCGCCGGTCGGCTCGTCCTGGGCCGGGGCCGGCACCGGGCATGCGGCAGGCGCGGGGGAGGACGCCGCGGACTGGTTGGGGACCATCGCCGCGAGGACCTCGCGGATGGTGGCCTCTAGCTTGTCTGAATCGATCTTCATTGACTATCTCCCATTGTTGTTCCAGTCCTGCAGCGCGCAGGTAGCAATCTCAATATCTTCCTCAGAGGAGCCGCCGGAGACCCCAAGGCCTCCGACCAGTCTCTGGTTCACAAAAACGGGCCTGCCGCCCCCGAACAGGACCACCCGCCCGGAGTTGGTGTCGGCCAGGCCCGGGAAGGCGCCGTCCTCCCTGGCCAGGGGGCCGAGGGACTCGGTCGGGGCCTTGAAGGCGACGGCGCTCCACGCCTTGTTGATGCCCACCTCGGTGGCGGCCAGCAGCGCACCGGGCATCCGGTGCAGCAGCATCAGGTTCCCGCCGGAGTCCACGGTCGTCACCACGACCGCGACCCCCAGCCGTGCCGCATGCGCCTCCGCGCACTCCGCCAGCCGCTTCGCCGACGCCAGCCCGAACTCCTCGGTGCTGGGCGACGGCAGCGCCGCCGGGGCCTCCTGCCCGCTCAGGGAGCGGGTGACGACATCACGCACGATCTGTTCCACCTCTTCATCACGCCAGGTCTCAGTCAGCCTCGACAGCGCATAGACGGCGTCGGAGAGGCGGTTTAAATATTTGATGACCTCTGGCCTCACGGGCTCCGCCTCAGCCAGGGTCAGGACGCGCCGCTCTGCGCGGCGCACGATGGTGCGAGCCGTGTGGAAGGCGCCGGAGCGGCGGTCGCGCCCCGGGACTACGAACTCGCGCTGCGGCCCGGTGACCGCCAGGCAGTCGTCGATCAGGTGCTCCAGGTCGACCACGTCGTCAGCATCGACCTTGCCCGCCAGGATCTCGGCGCCCTCGGCGTCGCTGGCCAGCTCGGCGGCCAGCACGAACAGCCGCTGCTGCACGTCATGGACGCGGCGCCGCCACTCCCCAGGGGGGAGCTGCGCCTTCGCCTGGCCGAGCGCGGCATTCGCCTCATCGACGGTGCCGTAGGCCTCGACGCGCATGCTCTGCTTGGCGACCCGGGAGCCACCGAACAGCCCCGTGTCGCCCTTGTCGCCGGTGCGCGTGTAAACGTTTGGCATGTGTTGTAAGCCTTCAAACTCTATGCCGTCGGCGATACCGGCGGCGGTGCCAGCTGGGGGAGTGACGGGTCGACCAGGGTGATCCGGTGCTTGCGTGCCCTGTCGCGGGCCAGGGCCGTCACCAGGGCGCGCGGCCGCAACCTGACGGTGGCGCCGTCCGGGATGCCCATGACGTCGGACTCCGTCAGGAGCCGCTTGTCGCAGTCAATGACGCCCGTATTGGCCGCCGGCTCAGGGGGAATGTTGGTGGCCCGGCGGGGCGGGCTCACCGGTGCCTCGGCGAGCTTCTGCGACGGGTCCAGGGCTGCGCCGACGGCGCTGTCCAGGAACTCGGGCCGCGTCAGGTGCACCCCGAACGACCGCAGCGCATCCAGGTTGCCCCGCAGCATCTCCTGGTAGCCCGCCGGCATGGCCGGGAACCACTCCTGCTTCTCCGGGGCATCCGGGCAGACCCCGACCTCGGAGACGACCACCGGCTTGTTCAGCATGATGAACTCCGCCATCACGTTGCTGGCCAGGCAGTCGCCGATGCCGTGCGCGACCTTCGCCGCCAGATTCGCTGTGAGCGTCGGCACGATCAGCAGGTCGTGGGCCTGCACCAGCGACTCCGCCGCCGGCGTCATGCCCAGCTCCTCGATGCGCGCCTGGTCCAAGATGCGTGACGCCGAGTCGGTCTGCCGCCAGTCGAGGTTGACGTGCTCCTTGAGCCGTCCGAGCGCCTCCAGGGCCGCGTCGAAGCCGAGCAGTGCCCCCGAGAACAGCACCAGCGCATTGGGCTTGTCGGATTCGCCGGCGGCCGGGGCCGGCTGCTGTTGCTCCGCCCCGGCGAACATCTCGCGCACGATCCGGGTCACCAGCTCACGTAGCTGCGTTTCATTCATCGGACACTCCTCATGGCCGCACCCAAGGGGGTTGGGAACAGGGGCTCCTCGGGCCGGTGGACCTCGACTCCGAGCACCTGCTCAAACACCTTAGGCGCATCCGGCAGGGAAGCGGAACCACCGACCAGATACACCTGGCCGGGATCGGTGCCACCGAGCGCCTGGGCTGCGATGGTGGCCATCTTCTCCAGGGTCGGGCGCACGATCGGGAACGTCGTGCGGACGTTGACCGGGTTGCACTTGTACGCCTCGGCGTCGTCGTATTCGATGCCCAGCGCACCCGAGAGCACCAGCGTCATGTGGTGGCCGCCGGTAGCCTCGTCGATGGAGAAGTCGACGACCCCGTCGCGCAGCCGCGATACCCCGGTGGTGCCGTGGCCGACGTCGATGATGGTGCCGTCGGTGACGCCGAGGGCTCGGGCCGCGGCCACCGGCTCGTCGACCACCTCGGCCGGTGTCAGCTCGCAGGCGTCGAGCACATTGGTGAACACCTTCACGGTGCCCTCGCTGATGCCCGGCGGGATGGTGACGGCGGCCTCGTCGAAAGTGTGGTCCAGTGTGGGCTGGATCTCCTCCAGGATCTCCCGGACGTTGGTGACCGCCCCAAACCAGTCGACGACGACGCCGTCACGCACCACGTTCGCCCGCCGCAGGCCGCCCGCGACGGGACGGTTGCTGCCGTCGACCACCGCGAGCACGATGTTGGCCGTGCCCAGGTCGACAGCCAGCCGCAGCCCGCTGCGCTTGGCGTTCTTGTGCGCTACCCTCCCAGTCCGCACGAGCTGTGCGAACTGGGCGAGCCTGGCCTGGGGATTGGTGCTCATGCGTGCGGCAGGATCTTCTCGACGTCGTTGTGGGGACGCGGGATGACGTGCTGGGAGACCAGCTCGCCGACCCTCGCAGCGGCGGCTGCGCCGGCGTCGACGGCGGCCTTCACCGCGCCGACGTCACCGCGGACCATCACGGTGACCAGACCGGAGCCGATCTGCTCCTTGCCGATCAGGGTCACGTTGGCGGCCTTGACCATGGCGTCAGCGGCCTCGATGGAACCGACGAGACCCTTGGTCTCGATCATTCCGAGAGCGTTCATGATTGCTTCCTTCTCCTGTTCGATGTCCGGGGAGCGGGTTTCCTCTCCCCGGGTTTCTTGGCGTCCGTGCCCCTCGGCTGGCTGGCCTTCGGGGTAGAACGCGGCTTCTGGCCCGGTTCAGGGGACGTAGGCTGGTCCGGCTCGGGCGGCGTCGGCGCCAGCTGTGGCTTCTCCCCGGGTTTCGTGATGGCCTTCGGGTCGGGCGTGGCCGAGGCCGTGACCTGCTTCTGCTCCTTATCCCTGGCGGGCGGGGTCACCTGTCGCTGCGTCTTGGCGGGTCCGGACGAGGCCGTGGCCGCCGCGGAACGGGACGGCTGTTTCCTCTCCGGTTTCTTGTCCGGCTCTGGCGTGCTCTCCAGCTCGACGGTCGGCTCCTGGTCCTCGTCGAGAACCAGGGTGGGCTCCGGCTCTGTCAGGGCGTCCTCCAGCGCCTCGTCCGCCAGCGCCTCCGTCACCGCCGGCTCCTCAGGCTCCGGGACGGACCCGGGCTTGGTCTTCGCCGACGGCCGCCGCCTGGCGGCAGGCGCGTCAGGTGCGGGCGGGGTGCAGCCGACGGTGGTGGCCGAGAAGACGATCTGCTCCAGCTCCGGGTGGGGCCTGGGAATCACCAGCTTGCTGACGACCCGGCTCACCTTCGCCGCGGCTGCCTCAGCGGCGTCGATGGCTGCGTTCACAGCTCCCACCTGGCCCTCCACCTTGACGGTGACGTAACCGCCACCCTTGGTCAGCTCGTAGCCGATGAGGGAGATGTCGGCGGTCTTGCAGGCGACGTCGGCGGCCTCGATGCCAGCGACGAGGCCGACTACTTCAATGCTCCCCAGTGCTTGCATCACTGGCTCCTTTCAGGTTCCCGGAGGGGAAGTCTCTTCACCAGGCGGGCGGCGTTGGACCCGATGATCCGGTCCGCCTGCTCGCTGCGCCCCAGGAAATGCGCCAGGTAGGGGCGCTCCTTAGGGAGTTTCTCGGTGGTGATCACCACGTAGTCGAGGGCGATTCCCAGCCCGATCCCAAGCCGCGACGAGGTCGCGGCCCGGTGTGCCAGGACCAGGGGATTCATCTCGGACAGGCGCTCGACGCGGCTCGGCACACCCTCCTCCTCCATGCCGAGGAGCACCTGGGTGAGCTGCCCATCGCCGATGCCCTCGTGGACGGCGATGTTGATGGTGGGACGCTCAGGACTCGCGACGGGATTCACGACGCGCCTCCCAGCACCAGTCCGGTGGCGACGGCGTTGCGGGGACCCTCCACGCCGCGGATGTTGGCGCGCCCGGCCACCACCCGGTAGTCCGCCAGGGCTCTGGTGACCAGCTGCGGGATCTCGAAGTCGAGGGCGGAACCGCCGACGAGCACCACGAAGTCGATGCCGCGGACCTCCGAGGTGGGGGAGACCCGCTTCAGGGCCCGGACCGCGTTGGTCACGAAGACCTGCTCCTTCGCGCGGACCCGGACCTGGCGGATGGTCTCGACCGGCAGGTCCACGTCGAGCGGGACCATGCCGTCGGGTTTGAGCACCACGGTGCGGGCGTAGACGTGCCCCGGCAGCGGGTCCTCGAAGAACTGCACCGTGCCGTCCTCGTGGCGGATGTTGAACACCGACTCCACCTTCGCCAGGGGATAGCGTTTGATGTCCTCGGCGGCGTCGAACGACTCCAGGCCCAGCTCCGACTGGATCATCAACGTCACCATGTTTCCGGCGCCGGCCAGGTGGATCGATGTGCCGGTGCCATCGGGGCGCATCACGGAGGCGTCGGTGGAGCCGGCCCCCATGTCGAGGATCGCGATCGGGGCGGCGGTGCCGGGCGTGGTCAGCGCCCCGCGGATCGCCATGTCGGCCTCCACGCCCCCCACCTCGACGGGCACGCCGATCTCAGTGGCCAGCTCGGAGGCGATCCGCTCCATCTGGAGCCGGTCGGTCTTGACCATGACGGCGATCCCGACGGCCGCCTCCATGGAGAACTCGTTGGCGATGCCGCCCGCGACCTGCTGCGGCACCTGGGTGTCGACGGCGAGCAGGTCGGTGATGCGAATGTCGCGGGGATGCTGGGCAGTCAGCTGCCCCATCGTGACGCGTACCTTCTCCATCATGCCGCCGACGTTGGTGCCCGGCTCGCCTGTGATGTCGCTGAGCTCCCGGATGCGGGAGGCGACGCCCATGATCTCGGCGGCCCCCAGGTCGACGTCCACGTCGAGCGTATTGGAGCCGTGGAAGGTCAGCCGTCCCGCGGGGATGCGGCGCTCCTGCACGTCGCCTTTCGGGGTCTTGATCACGACGGCGGACCGGTTGCCGACCAGCGACCGCGCCAGCGGCACCACGGACCGGGTGTCGTCGGGGTCGAGGTCGAAGAGGGTCGCGATCCCGAACGGGTTGGACAGGGTCTCGACAATACGTCCGACTTCCGCCACCTCGATGGCAGCCAGCATTCCGAGCGGCACCTTCTCGATCAGGCGGACCTCGTCGACGATGGGGATCTTGCGGCTCAGCCGGTTGTGCACCAGCACGCCGTCGTCGGCCTGCAGGATCGCGCCGGTGATCTCCAGGCGGCCGGAGACGGCGTTGAGCTCGGCCGCCACCTTGTCGTAGGGGTGGCTCTTCGGCGCGACGACGATGTAGGGCTGCCCGGCGGGGGCGGCGGGCAGCGAGTCAATGTCTATGGTGGTCCCCACCCCGATGCCGAGACCACCGGGGGTGGAGGGGTTGTGTCCGATCATCGTGGACTCGGTGATGATCGTCTCGGTGATGGTCTCCATCGCGACGTCGCCGATCACGGGGG
>ERZ773099.984-NODE-984-length-21936-cov-6.224761_pt1 | contig 21936 bp, 15 predicted proteins | sample MGYA00511120_ERZ773099 | MGnify/ENA primary metagenome ERZ773099 (study PRJEB29015, sample SAMEA2738012) | human oral metagenome | biome: human oral; feature: human-associated habitat; material: dental | place: China | collected 2104 ...
TGCCGTGCTTGTAGTCCACGATGCAGACGGTCTTGCCGGAGATGATGAGCGTGTCCGCCGTGCCGAATCCATCGGGCACGAAGTCCGAGAAATCCACACGCTGCTCCACGGACACCATTGTGTCTGCTCTTTCCTCGCGGAACTGTGCCACAAGCCCCATAACGAACTGGACGTAGAATTCCGCACACTCTTCCATCTCGCTGTTATAAGAGGACAGCTTCTTGGTCGGATCGCGTACCCGCTCACCCAGAGCCTTGCGGAGTTTGTACTCACAGAGCGTGTGTGCGTCTGTTCCTTGGGCAGCATACTCGCTCGGCGTGTCGGATTTCTCCGCATTGAGCCGTGCCGACGGTGGACAGGCAATCCATCGTGCGGCAGAAGATGCAGAGAGGACGGCGTGCTTACGTGCCAATGCGCTCAGCCTCCTTCAAGAGTGCCGCATATTGCTCCGGTGCAATGTCGCTGAGTTTGTTTGCGCCGAACTTTGCGATCAGCGACTTGACGGCGGCACTGTGTCCTGCAACGGAGAGTTTGGCAAGCGAAGCACGCACCTCATCAAGTGTCGGCACGGACTTCTCCGGCTCTGCCATCCTAGAGAGCGTACCGGCGATACGGCTGAGCGTCGCGGCACACGCTCGCAGTTCTTCGATGACCTTTTCCATGCGTCTTTCCCCCTTTGTCGGTCTGCGCGTGACGGATGATCTTCCCCGCCAGTCGCTTCGATACCACGCTGATTGCCGTCAGAAGACCAATCAGCTCTGCGTTATGATTGCTCATGGGAGCGTCCTCCTTTCCGGGGAGCTTTTCCGCTCCCTCTACTACCCCACTGGACACTTTGGGGCAATATGGCCGAAAGTTTTTCAAAAAAATCTCCCGATGCCGGAAAACATCGGGAGAGTCTTGTCAATCAGCGATAGGGCTTGAGCTTCTGAGCAAGCCTTGCCCGAAGCTGCGCCCACTGGTAAGCGAACGTGTTCCTCGGAATGCCCATCTGTTTTGCCGCCTCACGCTCGGAAACGGTAGATGCCAGTTCCAAAATCCTGCGCTCACGAGCACTCAACTGCTCAAGCTCTCGAAGGAGCGCAGAGAGCAGTTCCGCATCGGCAACGATGTCCTCCGGCAGAGGTCCGCCATCAGCAATGATGTCAATCAATGCGATGTTCTCGTCCACTCCGGAGGGAGCGTGCAGATGAAGCAGCAACGGATCCGGGACGTGATAGCGGCAACGATCACAATCGCCATCGCACTTCCACATCTTATTTCGTGGGCAGCGACACGCACCGCTGCGTTGAAGCCGCTTCCGCTTGCGGTTGATTTCCCGTGTGGCTTTAATGTAGAAATCCCTAGAAACAGGGACGAGCGTCACCTTGTCGGCATCGACTGCGTCACGGACGGGAAAGAGAAACGTACTTTTTTTGACTGTGTTGGACATAAAATCAGGCCTCCACCTTACAACCGCCGAGGTTGTGAAGGGACGGAGACCCGCTGTTGATGCCGGCGGTCGTGCAAGATGCAGAAATACACCCGTTGCGGGAATAGACTCCCCGCCCCAGATTGCACCTGCCGTTCGCTGGCATGGCTTCCATATTTAGTTGTGCCACCGCTTCCGAGTCGAACTTGCCCGATTATGTGCACATGGGCAACACTTCCACGATGACGGGCAGTTTAACGTCATGTCCGGGACAAGAGGATTAGCAATGGTTTGATTTCTTAACTAAACGAAATATGGAGTAATAGTTCTGTTTCTGCTTCCATTCAATAGCGGACACATACATCCGATTTGATCATTGGATTTCTTTCTTGATTAGAAATTTTTCTGTTTTTTCTCACAAAAGTGAGAAAAGAAACTCTTGCTCGTGTTATAATTTAGACATCAACGGCTCTTGGGTTGCCTCTAGTATAAACAATGAGTTCGGTACAATCGGGGACGCCATGGTACGCTTCGGTACACTTTGGTACGCTTCGGCAGAAAGGCTCGAATATGACATTTTCAGAATTCGTAAATCGCCTTCATGGCATTATTGGAGGAGGCGAGAACACTGTTGCATTTACAAGATCCATGCTTGATGCCATCACCACAGATGAGGCCGATGAACTCCTCAAAAAATATAAAAATGATGCCTATAAGTCATATTTCAACGGAAACAGATCCATCGGCAATTTTGCGAAGGAGTTCGCACCTTTCATTGAACCGGAGATATTTGCCAGCTTCATTGCAGATCTTCCCTCGGATGCATTGAGAGAGGCTTTGTGCAAAGAGTTCGCGGATATACTCCCCGATGCAACTCCCTTCACTATTGACAAAGAACTTTCTTCCCTGTTTGCCGATATTCTCCGAGAAGAAGCCTCAACAAAAAGAAAACCCCCTCAGAGACAAATCTCTGAAGAGCAGAAAGAATCCTCGAATAATGGAAGGACAACGGTTCTGGATGATTGGGACAATAAAATAACCGTCATTCATCATCAGACAAATGTGGTTCAAAGCGGAACCAACAATGTCAATCTGACAAATAACGGTACGATGACTTTTAATCTGTGAGGTTGTCTATGAACGAACTGTCACGCATTTCTCCCGTGCAACAGATTTCCTATAACGTGAACCAACCCGGTGATAAAAACATCAATATATTCAATCATGCCAATGGTGTAATTAATCTTGTATCCCCAGCTCCGTTACAGCTTCCAGAGCATAATACGGAGCAGCTCATTGCCATACAAAACTTCAGCAAAGATTACTATCAGTTGATTGTCACAGTGGCAGAAGATGTTTTTACGAGCAACGAAGTCATCATTCCCATCGACCAAGCTTTGACACAAAACCATGCTCCTTCAGAAATATATGACCGCTGTTCATCCTTATCCGAGACTGGCATTGATGAATTAAAAACATTCCCGGCTCTGATATGCAACCAAAACACAGACTACCTCGGTCTGACAGATGATAAACAACATGCCATATACAGCTATATCAAACGAATAAAAAAAGAAGGCAGAAATATCAAAATCTCATTTTGTCCCATAGCTGTATTTCCCCAACATAAGCTCTGCAAAAAGAGTACATATGTTTACTTTGATCTTAATATGGAATGTGCCATTACAGATCTGAATCAAAGTGCATGGTCAGTCCATAAGGTCAATCTTTTTGAAGCATTTGCTGTCGCCAATCTTTCAAATATGCCGAGGCCATGTTAATGAGGGAGGAAGAGTTATGTCAACGAAACTTCCATGTGAGATTACCAAAATAGTGTTGGATGACGCGAGCTACAAAGGAACGAAAGTAGAGGTTACTCCCACATATATCAACTACTTCTTCGGCAACAACGGAACAGGAAAATCTACGCTTGCGGATGTAATCGGAAAAGGACGCGGTCTCTCTTACAGAGCCGGAAAGGGTTCCTCTGATTATACGACCTATGTATTTGACCAGAACTTCATCAACAAAAATATGAATCTCTACCATAATCTTCCAGGTGTTTTCACGATCAATGAAATCAATGTTGAAATACAACAGCAGCTTGATCAAAATACAAAAGAACAAACTGCCGCAAACAATCTCATTTCTACTGCTGCGAAAAAGAAAGAGGAATATACCAAGCAAAAAGATGAGCTAATCACTCGGCTGCATAAGGATTGTTGGAAAAAAACAGCAGAGCTTCGAACCTCTTTTGAAAAGACACAGGAAGGAAAGAAAAAAGCAAAACTGTTCACCGATGCCGTAAAAACACATTCTCCGGTCGAGCATGATATTGATGAAATGAGACGAATGTATAAATCTGTGTTTTCGGCATCCGCAAAGAAATATGAACGCTTCAAAGAAGTCAATGATCCTACAGTCCTCGATTCTGTAACGGGATGTGAAATTCTCAGCCAAGCCATTGTAAACACATCAAATACAAAATTTGCAGAGTTTCTGAAAAAGGTAGGTTCCATACAGTGGGTTCGTCAGGGACATGATGAATATCACGCAGCAGCAGAGGGACGTTGCCCCTATTGTATGCAGGAACTTCCCGCAAATTTTGAAGAGCTGCTGTCCGCAAGTTTTGATGACCAATACAACGAAAGCCTCTCAAAGCTGAGCACCTTCCTGTCGGCATACAGGGAGTCCGCAAATGAACTCTTCGTACCATTAAGTACGTTGCCGACCGAAGTATATCCTTCGATTGATATAAAGCCCTATAATGAGAAGCTCTCAGTTATACAAGCGAGGATCCAATCAAACATTGACAAGATCAAAGCGAAAATGGAATCCCCCTCCTTGATCGTTACTCTTGAAGAAACAGCTCCCCTGCTCCGTGAATTATCGGCAATCATTCAAGGCTACAATAAGCTCATAGATGCAAATAACGAACTCGTTGCGGCAGGCCCCCAAAAGAAGACTGACTGCACGAAAGCGGTCTTTGAGCATATTGCCTTTATTCTCAAAGATGTCCTTGAGGCATATGTCAGAAGCGAGAAAAATCTTGATCTTGAGCTGAAAAAACAACAAAAGATAATAAATGAACAAAACGATATTCTACAGAGCCTTCGAAGGGAATACCGCACGCTCAGCAGTAAGACTGTGGAAACCGAAACCGCCATGAACACCATCAATATGATGCTCCGTGATACCGGCTTCCAAGGATTTGAAGTGCGCCCCCATAAGGAAGCCAATAAGGCAACCATCAATTATGAGGTCATCCGCACCAATACGGGCGAAATTGCCGAAAATCTCAGTGAAGGTGAGAAGAACTTCATTGCCTTCCTGTATTTTCAGCAACTCGTATTCGGTAGTTCCAATGCGGACGGAGAGTTCAAGGATAAGATCGTTGTTATTGATGACCCTGTTTCCAGTATGGACAGCAAGGCTCTGTTTGTCGTGGGCGCACTGGTCAGAAAGATGATCGAGATTTGCCGAAACAATGCGGATAACAGGAATGCCCTTGTTGCGGGTAATTTCATCAAACAAATCTTTATACTCACGCACAATGCCTATTTTCACAGGGAGGTCTCCTACTCTCATGTGAAGCATTATGCATTTGTGTCCTTCTATCTCATTCAGAAGCGGGACGGAAAATCATCCATTCGTCTGTGTGAGTGTCAAAATCCCAACTGCCCTTCAGAGCAGATGAACGTAAACCCGGTCAAAAATTCCTACGCAGCATTGTGGGAGGAATACAAAGAGGTCTCCTCTCCTATCCCGCTGATGAATATCATCCGTCGAATTTTGGAGTATTACTTCCTTCAGCTTTGCGGATATGAAGGAGAGTCGCTGCGAAAGCGTATTCTTGAGGATCACAAGGAAGATTTCATATGCGACGATGATTACACGAAATTCGATATGGCTTCGTCCATGCTCTCCTATATTTCAAGCACAGCACACGGCATCAATGATGATATGCATTATGTGGATGATTGCTCTGATCCCAGCGTGTGTCGTGATACCTTCAGAATGATCTTCCGGCACATGGGGCAGGAGCAACATTTTGAGATGATGATAGGAAACAGCGAAGAAAATCCTTGCGCTCAACGCCTATAAATTTAATTGAGTAAAATTTGTAAGTGTATTATATTCTACACAAACTAGAAAAGAGGTTCATATGAGAAAGGAAGTCAATGACCATGTAACGCTTATCCTGCTTGATTCAATGGAAGAAATCAAATGCTTTTTTGAAAAGTATCAAAGTAAATATATGTGGTATCGAGGGGTTTCTAACGCTTCCTACAGACTAATCCCCAAAGCTTATCGAAATATTGAGCCATTTGCTGATCAATATGGACGATCTATAGAGGGCTTTATTCCAAGTACCAGTGGAACACAATACCTTCTACATAATTACACTGGCATGCTAAAAAAATTCAAAGCTATATTAAAAGATAAGGTGCCGTCAACAATAAAAAGCAATTTTGACTGGATGTTTTTGGCACAGCATTTTGGACTAGCCACGCCACTATTAGATTGGACAGAAGACTATCGTGTTGCTCTTTGGTTTGCAAGCGATTGTCCCTCAAGAATATTTAAGCCTGACGAAATAACGTATGGAGAGGATCATCTAAGCCACTATGAATTCTCAAAAAATTATATTGCAGTTTATCAAATGTCACCAGTAAAATTTAATCGAATGTTTATAGGAGAAAAATGTCTAGAAAATCCAATTGATGTCGATACCCATATGGAATATATGGAGATCTACTATCTTCCATCTTCTCCATATCAAGAGTATTCACCAGCCTGTCTCAAAGGGAAATGGGAGTTAGATAACCGCCTCTTACACCAAAAAGGCCATTTCACAATTCATGGTACAAACATTTGGGCATTAGATTATTACATTATCAGCAAAAGAATAATCAAAAAAATATTAATCCCAGTATACTTATTGGATGGAATACACAATTTCTTAGATAATGAAGGTATTACACAACAGTATATATATCAAGGAGAAGATATGAAAGATGAAATCACAAAAAAACTTAACAAAGATGAATTCAAGTTATACGAAATAACTTTAAAAGAACTGAAAAAAATAGCAAAAGAGGAAGATACCCTATTCTAGAGCACAAATACGCTCCTGAGGTCATTAGTAGTCGTGTTAAGCGTATATAAAGATTCGACGTATGTGGTCTGACTAAGACCATCAATAACCACATCGACAAGAGGAGACTCAAGGTCAAAAGCACCTATCTGCACCACTGAGTACGCTGCAAGCACAAGAGAAGAAGACCGCTACTATCTCTCCTAAGGGACGCATTGATCTGCGTGATCCACTCAGTGGCGAGCGCTCTACCTTTGGAAATGGAAAGTTTAACACCATCGTCGGAAAAATGATAGAAACACAGGTCCCTCCATAGACGAGCGAACGTCGAGGAAGAAACATCTCTCGTAAAGATTCGGACAAAGCGCGATTAACAATCCCTTATAGCAACTGTTAAAGGGACATAATCCCCTAGCCTAATATCAATTTCCATGCAAAAGAAAAACCGCCCGTAGGCGGTCATCATACTAAAGGCCATCAGCTTTTAGGCACTCTGAAGAGAACTCGAGTGTGTGAAAGAAACTCTGTAAAAAACTTCACACTCGAAGAAACAGGTCTTCTATGATAAAATCTAATCACAGGAGGCCTTTGATTATGGCAACACATCAAAAAGAAGTTCACAAAGTCAAAATGACCGATGGGAAAAGAGCGATCATTCAGCAGCTCTTTCAAGAGTATGATATTGAGAGCACATCCGACATCCAAGACGCACTAAAAGACCTGCTGGGCGGAACCATCAAGGAAATGATGGAGGCGGAAATGAACAGCCATTTAGGCTACGAAAAATCCCAACGCTCCGCCAATGAGAACGCTCGCAATGGGTACAAATCCAAGACATTAAACAGCAGCTATGGGAGCGTTCGGATTGAAGTCCCCAAAGACCGACAGTCTTCTTTTGAACCACAGGTGGTAAAAAAGCGGCAGAAGGATATCTCTGCGATTGATCAGAAAATCATATCCATGTATGCCAAGGGAATGACTACGAGACAGATTTCCGAAACGATCAATGACATCTACGGTTTTGAAGCATCGGAAGGATTTGTATCCGACGTAACCGATAAGATTCTGCCCCACATTGAGGAATGACAGAACCGCTGTCTTGTCAGCGTTTACTCGATCGTTTTCATTGATGCCATCCATTTTTCCGTGAGCCAGGACAGCATCGTAAGCAAACTTGCGGCCTACGTCGTTGTCGGGATTAACGATGCCGGGCGAAAAGAAGTCTTAACCATCGAAATTGGTGAAAATGAGAGCAGCAAATATTGGCTTGGCGTTCTTAACAGCCTAAAAAATCGAGGGGTTCAAGATGTTCTTATCCTTTGCTCTGACGGGCTCAGCGGGCTCAAGGAAGCGGTAGAGGCGGCCTTTCCGGAAACGGAGCATCAGCGCTGCATCGTACACATGGTACGCAATACCCTGAAATATGTGGCGCATAAGGACATGAAATTCTTTGCCAAGGATCTTCGCAGCATATACACGGCTCCTGATGAAAAGACCGCCCTCAAAAGACTAGAAGAGGCAGATAAAAAATGGAGTCCCCATTATCCGGCGGTCATGCAGAGATGGTATGATCATTGGGACGTCATAACACCGATATTCAAGTTCTCTATGGGGGTTCGCACCGCATTTTATACCACGAATATCATAGAGAGTCTTAACGCATCGCACCGCAGATTAAACCGGCAGCGGAGTGTATTTCCAAGTGCTCAGGCGTTATTAAAGGTTCTTTATTTGGCGACGTATGAAGCCACTAAGAAATGGTCGATGCCGATAAAGAACTGGGGTAAAATCCGAGGCGAACTGGCGATTATGTATCCTGGCAGATTGCCTGATTAACACTTACACACATCATAGAAGATCCGATTTACAGACTTTTCTTCACAGACTCGCTTGCACGGAGAAACAGAGAGTATAACAATTTTCCTATGCGTCCCTTAGGCTGGAAGTCTCCTCGTGAGGCTCTTTCTCTTTTTCTCTCTCGTGTAACATATGATTGACAAACCTACATTCTTAAGACGTTATATTACAACAGTCTTTAGTTCCCCTTGCAGTCGAACCAACTAACTCATATCAAAAATCGAAAGTTGTGTGTATTTATATACCTTTCCGTTATCAATAAAAAAATCTGTTATATAGTTTTTGAACTCTGCTAACTCCATTGTCCCGAATCTCTCGCATTTAGAACACACCTTAATATAACTCTCAAGAATAGTATAACTTCGAATATTGAGGAGCTCATTCATAGCACTTACTACGGCATCTTTTAGCTGCTCTGTTTCCTCCCGAAATTCATCCTTAAGAGTATACATTCCTTCTTTGGGAGAAAAATCAAATATACCCTCTATAATATCATCCTTTTCCTCAAGCATATTATGGTCAATGTTGTTTCTCAACCAGGAAATAATAAATTCTCTGTCAAGAACAGTCCGTGGAATAATGCCATTTCTTGCATTTGCAATAAAGCGAAGATGTGATAAAAGCGACGAACAATCTCTTGTCATCTTCGCTCCTGGACAAAGCACGTATACAGAATACACATCACTAATATAACTTGATTTCAGTGACATTTGCGCTTTGGATGAAATGACCGCAGGAATTTGATAAAAAACTCGTTGGCAAACGAATCCATTATTCTGCAATGACGCAATCAATGCAGTCCATGCTCTCATATCATTATTGTTAAAGGTAATAAGAAGTTTCCCCTTATCCGTTAAATGATCAGTAAAACATCGCATATACTTATCTAACGACTCATTATATTTTCTCCATGACTCTATCTTTTCGATCCTATCACTCACACTGATATCATCATCAGAGGAAGGTATATTCTTTAAAAAACTATTCCATATATTTGAAAACTCAGTATAAGGAACACTATCACCATAAGGCGGATCCAAAAAAATCAAATCAGCCTTCAATGATGCAGCTCCAGCAGATTTTAAGATATCTAATGAGTTTCCACGAACAATTCGCGCTTTAGTTATAGTCGGATGCGCTGTAAGAGCCTCTATTGCTTTTTTGAACTTGGAAAGACGTGCTTTGAAGTGAACAAATGGATTGGTCTCAAGATGTTCTTGTGGCACCCAGAATCCGGGAACACTCCATGCAGGACCTCCAGTTGATAAGTTGTTTCTACTCGCAATCAATCTCGAACACTGTGCGGCAGACGACGTTAATAACAACAATGCACAATTTCTTATTGTCTCATTTTCTATCTCCCAAATAAAATCAGCAAAATAGGATAATATAGAATAATTTCGTTTGGTAAAAAAAGATGATGTCTTAATGCCATTGAACGCTAGAATTCTTCTGTTTTCAGGAAAATCAAAATCATACGCACTTGTATTAGCCTTTTCGCAGCTAAACTCAGAATATGCCTTTTGGCGGATTAATTCCGACTCACTTGGCGTGTAGTTTCTGTCGTTTTGAACGGTGATATTGAGCACTTCAGTATCAACAAGTTTTTCCAAATTAAATCGAACGACACTACCACACCGGGGGCAAAAGAATTTTTTTCCTTTTTTATTGCATCCTCCCTGTTTTAGTACAGATCCACAAGTGCATTTTGCAATAATACGATGAGATAAGTACTTTATATTTTTATCATCTTCAGTCTGATATAGATACCCAAGTTCTGCATATACCTCGTCGTATATCTTTTCAAAGCTGTTAACAAATTCATTTGCTTTAGGAGGGTTAATCAGAACACTACTGATAAGTACTGCCACTGGGTTTAAATCATACCCAATACAGTTTCTCCCTAGAAGAGCTCCTTCCCTCATGGTTACTCCACTGCCACAAAATGGGTCTATAATGGTATCCCCTAAAGTAGTCAGCGCTGCTATACATTCGTTAATAACATTATGCGGCTTTCTGGCCCAGTATTTATGCATTAAATACTCTGGTGTATGCGTTTTTGCTTTTATAAACCCAATATCAAAAGCCATTTAAGCCTCCCTCCTAAATACAACAATAAAATCATTTAGGCTTATTCCAACCTTATCACTCGTTCGTCGCTGACTCGCAGACCACGATGCTTCTGTGTATTTAGGGACGCGAAGAACAATTTTTTCGATTTGTATCCGAGGATTCCCCATAAGGAACTTATCAAGAAGCAACTTTGTGCTACGAATGTATTCGCCTTTTATTATAGTATCTCCTATCATAAGGCTCATAGTACCGCCAGGTTTTAATGTAGTCACAACATTATCAAGAGATCGCTTCATGTCTTCAACATAAAGTTCAACCTTCTCAGCTTTTCCAACTTTGAAAAACTCTCTAACTTCTATTTTTCTTACGTCTGCATGATTAATCTGCATCCATGAAAGTTCAAGAGAGTTAACTGAGCTGTATTTATATGAGTTAAAATACGGAGGGTGGACAATTATCAAATCATTCGTCTCCCCAATATCAAATTCAGCACAAGCATCATGAATTCCAATTTCCAAGTTGGAGGTTCTTTCCGGTAATGCAGCTACAGCATCGATAGCTTTTGTTGCCTTCTTCACAAAAGTATCTAAGCAATCTTCTTTCGCTGTAACTACATCAAGGAAAAGTCGCCCCTGCTGTGTTGTGGCTCTTGAAACTGGTCGTATGGTTGCGGCGAGGCAAATTTGAAAGAACGATCTAATGTTCTCATCTTGGATATTGTTAATTAAATAAATCAACCCTCTTATAGAATTTTGTGTTTCAGAAAGAAACCAATGATCTATATTCCTTATACCTATTGGTATCCAATCAAATTCGCAGGGGTTCAGTGGTTTATATGCTGAGCAAAGCTCATCCAAAGTGTTTTGAAGAACCTCACCATCAATATGTGTTGTTTTAACTTTTTGAAGCAAAATAGAAAGCGGATTAACATCATAAGATCTGCAATTTCTATTGGAAAAAAGGGATTCGAGAACAGCTGTTCCGCTTCCTCCCATTGGATCCATGACCCAGTCCTGCTCTTTTGTATACTGCATGATCAAGTGTGTTCCGATAGTAGAGGGGAACTTCCCATAGTATCTAAAAAGACCATGCGTTGAATAGCTAATTTGATTGTTAGTTCCTAAAGCTGTCCACGCTTCTAAAAGTGAATATCTATCCAATCCAGCTTGTTGTATAAGGAAAAGTTCATTTTTAGTCATTTCCTCCTGTTTTCTAACTTCAACTCCTGCATTCTTGTTATCTACAGGATTCGGATATGTGTAATGAAATATCTCCAAGAATGGCCTCCAATATATTGTTTTTATGTCTAAAGCAACTGTTTTCGAATGTAAGCAGCATAAAGTATATTTGCATACTCTAGCCTATAAGTCAAGGCTACATTCAAGTTCATTCAAGGGTCTTGATAGGCTCTTGATAAGCTCTTGTCCATATATAACCTCTGATTCAGAATAGGTCTTAAAAAAAATGGCACACGTAAGTTTTCCACGAGAGTACAATGTTTCCACCCCAACAATAATATCCTTGTACACAGACGCTTCATCTTGAATCAGAGAATGATAATGGTCATACAGCCGATTCTTTTCGTCATCACTTTCTGGACTATCTGTACTCCCCCAAAGTAATCCTAGGATAACTTTATAAGTCTCTCTGCCATTCCAAAAAGCATTCCCACTCTTTCTTTGCAGCAGGTCAGCAAGTTTCACTACCACAGCTGCACTTTTAACAGCTTGTTTTCTATTGAGTAATTTTTCCAAACTATCTTTTGCTTCAAATATTATTACAGATTCAAGCACATCATTATATATAATGATGTCTGGACGATCTTCTTCCAAAATAAAGCGATATACCTCTCCTTCATTCCCAGTAAATTTTGAGTCTGCTTTTATTGTCTTCCAAGGTCCCGCAGTAGGATTTGTAAAGGCGATTTTCCATGAACAACTAGTTTTAAATATTATCTCGAACGCCCAGCGAGCAATTTCCTCATTTAATCTCTTTATTGTCCTCATTATAAAACCCTCATATCTCTTAACGAAACAGCAACACCGGCATTAAAAATCAAATAATCAGTAAGTTCTTCATACAAGGTTATTCCCTTATTTCGAGACATTCTTCCATTCTTCACAAAAGCCTGGGTGTGTACCTGATGCGGGAAATAGGCAACAACCGCTCTGTCTCGTATGTCAAATTTCCCAAAACAAATTGAATATGCGGTTAATTGTCCTGTATAAGGATCTCCAAACAATCGACCTGGTTTGAGCGAATTACTTACATACATAAATACAGGTTTGTGATCCGGGATGTCTGTTAGCTTACCAGCAAGGCGAGGATATACCTTTTCAACAGATCTTCTCAAATCCAGCCATCTATCGTATAAATAGACAATATTCTTTGATGTTGTAATATGTATATTTCCGTTATCAGTTTCCGGAAAGTCATCAATATCCATTGTAAAACATGCTGGAGGGGTTAATCTGTCACTTTTTTCGAATAGCTTTCTTTGTTCGTCAATCCAAGCTGTCACCTTCTCTTTTCCTGTAGGTTTACCAGAACCCGCATTATTTGACAAAACATAGCATCTATTATTTGAAACATCCTGTTCCAAAAGCTTAGCTAAATTATCATGTTTTATTAAATTCCGCCCTTTTTGTCGCTCTAACACATCTTTTGGTACATCTCTAGTTAACGGCCATACAAGAACTTGCCTTTGAAGGCTAATTTCAGATACGTTAACTTTATCAAGAGCAAAACGTGCTATTGAGAGTGCGATATCGTCATTAACGAGCATACTCCGCGACGGAATAAAATCAACTACATTTGACCATTGAGACAAGATGAATTCGATCATTTCTTTATATTGCTCTGCCAACATTGTTTCAAGACCATGCAATTCATCTCTCCCGTTAACATAATTATCCATAATCATGGATAGAGATGAAAACAATAATCCTAATCCACTGCCAGAGTTATAATCCTCAACATTATCAATATCCGAATAATGGAGAACAACACACGGAGTTTTCTTTGTTATAGAGAGCTTTATAGCAGCTATTGATGGCCAGATATTATCTCTTCGTACTCCACCATCAATATGCTCTCCATATTCAGAAACAAAATACCAATATGGAACTCTAAGTCGAGCACTTCCATACTGTCTCTCACATCTCTGCATAGTCTGATTTCCTGTAGGGGTTGCAGCGGTCTCTTCAACAGCGAATAGAATTTTATTAGCTGTAGCATCAAATGCAATAAAGTCAGGTTTCCCCCAGACAATCAGTTCTTGGATTTTTTCAGGCATAGGATTCCAGGATTTATATGATCCATATACGATCAACTCAAGGACTTTTACTGTGCCTTTCTTTATGACATAATGTGGAATAAAGCCATTTAAATAATTACTCTCGTATGAGTACCCAAAAGCTCTCAAAACTCTACAAATATTATCGCAACACCAGACACCTTCATGAAAACTATCAGCCCAAATTTCAATCTCTTTCATCTTCTATCCTCCTAAATATTCTTCAATCCACTTCCATCCATCATTTACAATGCAGGACTATCTCGAAATGTAGAACAGCACGACCCCCAAATACCTTTTTCTAATGTGCTTATAGATTGATTGCTTAATTTAATGGAACCTTTCATTTCATAGTTTTCCATAATTTACTTCTCGAAATATCTGAACAGACTACTGTGCATATTCTAGCATGCCTAATATACATTTACAATGATTAGGGAATCGCTGATAAAATGAGGTCTGCCATATTGACGTAGATTTTTTGTCCGATTGAGGCAGCAAACCGGACGCATAGCAAAGGCTATGTGGAGGATTTGCTAACGAAAAGCGGGCGAAAAAGATGCGTTAAGATGGTAGTGCCGAATTTATCAGTGCTTCCTTAGATACTACGTATTGATATTTTCCAATTTCTTTAACACCTTGTTACATCTAGTGTTTCTCATCAACGAAAACCATCGTTCCAGACTCACAGCCATTAAAAAAGATTCCAATAGTGCTCCATTATTGAAAGCCCTACTAGAATCCCTTTGTTTTACACTGTTACAGTTTGGATAGCGCCTAACTTACACATCTTGATGATTACGCCAATCTACCGCTATTTGAGAATTCATATGAGAAATACTGAGAGAAACACGCCCCCCATTAAAGCTTTCAATTTCTCCTCAAACAATTTAACGATTCCTCCAACCTTTTAATTATTCTCTGCCCGCTCCCCGGAGAAGGCTCGTTTTCGGGTAAGCAGAGGCGAACTTTCCGCTGCTCGCCGCGAGAAAAACGCTAGCCACAAAGCTCAAAAAGCCCGAAGCCGCTTGTACCATGCGGTTTCGGGCTTTTTGAGCAATATGCGATTGTATTAAAGACGGTAGGAATATATCATACACCTTATTCACCTGCGTTTTCCCGATGACGGTGAGGCGGGTGAGGAGTTCGGAAACCTCCTGTGGGGTGTAGTATTCGCCGCCGCTCTTGCCTGCATTCGATGCGTACATGCCCATGAGGAACTCGTAGGCGTCGCCGAATGCATCGATGGTGTTGTCCTGATAGTGTCCGAGACTCATATCCCCGATGCCATTGAGCAGCTTGACGAGTTTTGCGTTGCGCTCGGCAACGGTCGCGCCGAGCTTGTTGCTGTTCACGTCGAGATCCTCGAAGAGTCCCGCCAGATCCCCCTCGCTCGCCGTGCCCGCCGCCGAGCGTTCGATGTTATGAAAGGCGCGCTCCAATGTTTCGTTGAGGTTTTCGTTCGTGGGCGCATTTCGCCGCACATTGGCAAAAAGCTCGCTCGGCGGGATGAAGTAGCCCTGCTCCGTGACAAGGCTCTCGCGCTCCGTCTCCGCCTCGGCATCAGGCAGCACAGCATAGTCAAAGTCCGCATCCCCTGCCTCACGCGCCTCGGCATTGAGGTAGTTCGTCAGCTTCTCCGAGATGTAGCGGTAAAACAGTGTGCCGAGCACATACTGCTTGAAGTCCCACCCGTCCACACTTCCGCGCAGGTCATTCGCAATCTGCCAGATCGTCCGATGCAGTTCCGCCCGCTCCATTTCCTTCTTGTTGTCCATGTTTTTCCTCCATCATCAGTCTTCTCTCATAATTCGCGTAATACTGACTTTTATCCTGCTCCCTCGAACAAATGATTGAAGTTATTTCAAAAGCATAGTATCATATACAGTAAATTGCTATCGTTTCATGGAGGTGATCTAAATGGCAACAGCAGAACAGATAAAAAGTCTTGTACGGGCATATGTCGATCATGACGATGCAAGGTTCAAGACCATCGTTTTACAAATCGCCGCCCATGAAGCAAAACTAGGTCATGAAGCTGTTGCACGCGACTTAAAAGCACAGATCGATAAACTGGGGAACCGTGTGGCTAGTATTGTTCAGCTCACACCACAAACCCCCATGCTTTTACTATCACTTCCCAAATATGATTTATCAGAGCTTATTGTGCCGGACGAGATGTCCGAGAAGATTCAACGCATTCTGAACGAATACCGCAATCGCAACAAGCTTCATTCCTACGGATTGATGAACCGACGCAAAATCTTGATCGAAGGATGCCCCGGGACAGGAAAGACTTTCACCGCTTCGGTCATCGCATCCGAGCTGTCTCTTCCGCTTTATACGGTGCAAATGGATAAGCTTGTCACCAAGTTTATGGGAGAAACCAGCGTAAAGTTGCGTCAGATCTTCGACAGTATCAATTCACTCACCGGAGTGTACTTTTTTGATGAGTTTGACGCCATCGGAGCAGACAGGAGCCTCGATAATGAAGTCGGGGAAATGCGTCGCATCCTGAACTCCTTCCTCCAATTCATCGATCAGGACACATCCGACAGCATCATCATTGCAGCAACAAATAACCAAAAGCTGTTAGATCAGGCCCTGTTCCGCCGCTTTGACGATGTACTTCACTATACGCTTCCAACAGAAAGCGAAATTCGTCGCCTCTTGGAATCCAGGCTCATCAGCTATGACAATCATTTCAAGATAACAAAGATGTTGACCAACGCCGCCGACGGTCTTAGTCATGCAGAAATTGTTAAAGTCTGCGACGATGCCATAAAAACCTCCATCCTAACGGATCAACCTTTTACTGCAAAACAGATTACCCATCTATTGCAGGAAAGGAGAACCGTCTATTCCTATAAGGAGGCGTAAGACAAATGGCTGTAGACAAAAAGAACATCTTTCTATCTGATACGGTTACACCGTCCCCCTATTCGTCTGCATCCCATCCTGTGAAAAAGAACTATCCTCAGCGAAATCCCGTGGCCCACGCGGCTTACATTCGCCGAAGGCTCTCCGCTTGCTATACCGCGCATACCCTTACACAGCGTCAAGTGGCAGCGATTCGATATAAGGACGGCATTTACCTCGAGGTATCCGGCGCTGCCGGACATGATTTAGAAACGCAGGGATTGGAAAGCCCCAGACAGGGCATCCGCCTCGTGAATATAAAAAAAGATTCTCAGACACGAACAGAAACAGCACTCGTCTACATCCCCGCGGGAAAAGAATCTTATCTCATCAAAAAAATCGAAAGCTATGCCAACAAAAAAACACCGAAAAATCATCCCAGATACAACGACTTAGTCAGCAGTATCGAGGACATCAAGTTAGCCCTATTTGAATCCTTTTGGCTCGATTCCCATACGATGCTCCCACGAGAAGAACCCGTTTGGTGTGAGCTTTGGCTGCGCTTTGACGAACGGGACGAGTCCATCAAAACTTGGCATAAGGTCGAAAATGACATCAACGCCATGTGTCAGGCGCTTAACATCCCCATCGACAAGAACCACATCATATTCCCAGAACGCCTCGTAAAGCTCATATATGCAAATGCCAACGATCTAAGATCACTCGTCGAAAGCTGTTCTTTCATCGCCGAGATGCATCGTGCACCCGAGCCCACAGCCTTCTTTACAGAGCTGTCAAGTTCCGATCAAAAAGACTGGGCAGACGAGCCATTATCCCGCACAACATTTGAACGCGGAAACGTTGCCGTATGTCTATTGGATACAGGTCTGAATTCTGCGCATCCATTATTAACCTCTGCTGCAGATAAAGACCATATTCAATCGGTCGATGCCTCTTGGCGAACAACCGACCATCACGGACACGGCACCGAAATGGCCGGCGTTTCACTATACTATGATTTGAAACAAGCACTGCTCTCAAAATCTCCGCTGAAGATAGCACACGAAATTGAATCCGTAAAAATATTACCGCCGACAGGAGAAAATCCACCTGAACTATACGGTGCCATAACAGCGCAGGCCGTCGCACTTGCCGAAATCGCGAATCCAATGGCAAAGCGTGTCCTATGTATGGCAGTGACCGCTCCCACCTATAACACCAGAGACGGCAGCCCGACCTCTTGGTCTGCCGCAATCGACAACATCACATCCGGTGCAGAGGAAAATGATGAAAAACGCCTATTTGTAATCAGTGCCGGAAATGTGCAGCCGAACGAGTTCGACTCAAGCCCATACCCGGAGACAAACAGATTGCACAGCGTCGAAAGTCCGGGGCAATCATGGAATGCCATCACCGTCGGTGCTTACTCCGATGACAGCACGATCAGCGATCCTGTTTTTCACGGGTTCACACCTCTTGCCAAAGTTGGAGCACTATCCCCCTACAGCTCAACGTCTTCTACTTGGGACAAAAAATGGCCGATAAAGCCGGAAGTTCTATTCAATGGCGGCAATGTTGCATCCAACGGCACCGACTATGATGCCTGCTCCGACCTTTCATTGCTGACAACGAATTATCAGCCGCTCAGAAAACTATTTTCAACCATCTGGGCAACAAGTGCCGCCACAGCACAAGCTGCGTATTTCTGTGCACAGCTGCTCAGTGAATATCCCGATCTATGGCCGGAAACCGCTCGTGCCCTGATGATCTACTCTGCTTCCTGGACACAGGAAATGAAAGCGCAATTTTGCACCGAGGATACCAAAAGTAAAGGCAGACGTGACCTCCTGCACACGTGCGGCTATGGCATCCCAAACCTCGCTAAGGCAATGCAGTGCATGAACAACAGTGTCAACATGGTGATCCAGGGAGAACTGCAGCCCTTTGACAAGAAAAGTATGCACGAGATGCACCTGCATACCCTTCCTTGGCCAAAAGAAGTTCTGGAAGAGCTAGGCGAGACTCCTGTTACATTGAAATTGACCCTGTCCTACTTTATCGAACCGGGGCCGGGCGAGGTCGGTTGGAAGGACAAATATCGCTATCCGTCCTGTGGACTTCGTTTCGATGTCATCAACTCCAACGAAACCGAAGAGGACTTCAAAAAGCGCATCAACATGAAGATGCGCGGCGAAGATAAAAAAGACAAAGGCGATGGATCAAGCGGCAGTGACCGCTGGTACTTAGGCTCAAACAATCGCGATGTTGGTTCCATTCACTCCGACTTTTGCGAGTTGAGTGCTGTAGAGTTATCTGGCTGTAACCTCATTGCAGTGTACCCCGTTATCGGATGGTGGAGAGAACGCGATTATCTGAAGCGTTATGACAAGAGCGTTCGATATTCGCTTGTCGTCTCCCTATCTACACCGAGCACAGACGTAGATTTATACACACCTATTATCACGCAGATTACTCCTGCGATTGAGATTCCAATTCCGACACGTCCCCCCGCATAACACAAGAGCTGTATATCCAGTCTTCCTCGGATATACAGCTCTTGTGTTTTTATTCGCTCAAGAATATTCCTCCAAAGGATCTCTATTCTCATCCCGCTCGGCATCCTCATCATATTGATCAGCCAACGCACGCATTGTCGCCGCAAAACGGACAAAGCCTGCCATTTCAACAGCCTTGGCTTTTTCTCTGTATCCGCGCGCCAGTTCCCTCTCTTGAACCCCATGAGAAAAACTGTGAACACCACGCTGATTCATAAGCGCAATCATAAAGTTACGCCTCATTATCTCTGAGCCTCGCTCATTCAAAACGTCAGCAACAGATTTGTGAATCCAAAGTCCACAGGGATCTGCCGGCGCGTAGGTCAGTACTTTCCCAATCTCCACTTGTGCAATTTCATAATGTCCGCTTTCTTCTGTGAGCCGGCGCGCCTCCGTAATCCAATTACGAAAGACTTCTTCGTTGAACGAACCGTCCTTTTGGAGCCCCAGACAGGTACGCCAACGATCCAAGAGCGTATATGCGTGTTCAGCAAGTGATTGTTTCTGCTCATCCAGTTTCTCAATGGTATCAGCAGAATCATTCTTCGAGCGAAATGCATATTTTATCATCTCTGCAAAGAATGCCGGATCAGCGGCAAGACGTTTCTCAAGAGCAACTGGAACATCTCCTGAAAGGCAGTCAAACCAAGGAAGAAAATTCCATTCAATCTGATACAGAGCCTCTATATCGACAGAGGTTGATGATTGAAGCCGCTTAATTAGCTCAATCGTATCATAACGCCCCAATTGCTTGATCTCTTGAGGATGCTCTAACACCGCTATCAACGCACGTGTCACAATGTCCGGATCAAAGCCCTCCTCATCATCGAGCGCATAGGTAAAGCAGGTCACGGCTGCACCTGCACGACCATATGCAATGAGTTTCTCTATGACAAATACGTCCTCCCATTTCCATACCCCCGTTCGCACATCTACATGCTTCCAATACAGCTCTTCATGCGATTTGCCCAAATACGATGATACACGTTCCCAAATTTCCCCTTGAAATGGTAAAAGCAGGAGAAACTCTGCACGAAGTGGCGTCTCCCAATTTCGCTTAAGCAACTCATCGAGCCATTGAATCCCCCGTTGCCAAAATCGTGCCCAGACAAATCCTGCAACAACACGTTTCACCACTTCATCATCAGCAGTCAACTGACTTGGCAATATCTCATCTTCAACGCGATCAGACGCGATCCCCCCCAGCGTTTGACCGACTTTATACGGCATCGCGGTCTTTTGTGCAAAGTCTAAACATCGAGCAAAATCTCCATCGCCCATAATTTCAGCAAGTGCTAAACGACGCTTTTCGTCAAGGCGCTCCCTCTGTTCCTCATACTTTCCTTTCTCATCAAACAGATCATGATCACTCTCTGAAAAAAGATAGCAGTATCGCAGCATTAGGTCAGCAGGCGTGATATCGTTTGCGATCTTCTCAATCTTTACAAGGGATTCTTCAGGAAGAGCCCACTGTGCATCTCGAAATTTTCGATGATGCCGCACAAGGCTGTTCATTTTCTCCCAAACAATCACACGCTCCGATAGAGGCAGTCGGATAATATGCTCCGATGCAAAATGTTTCAAGATCTCCTCTTGCGTCTCCTGAGGCAAGTCAGAAAGACGATCCATCAGTTCCATAAGTCTTTCAACATCCGAATGCGCCATCTCTGCGGCGAATTCTGCCAACATATGGATTTGTGCCCAGTACTCACTGACAAGCACACCATCTTCCCAATCCGCTGGAATAAAGTTACGCCACACGGGGCGATAGCACCCACTGGTAGAGCCAAGGCTATGTGGAAGTAGCGAAAGCAATAGTTTCCACCCAACATTGGGCTGTTCCTTTAAAACAACTTTGATCGCAGCCATTCTCTGATCAAGGGATGCCGTTGTCTGTACATGCCAAGGAAGAAAAATATCGGCAAGCGATTGTGCCGGTCTATTGCTATACCGCCCTCCGGGATCGATGGATGCAAGATCCGCCAAAATGACAGCAACTCTGGCAAGATAGTCATGACTCCATGCGAGACATTCCAAGCCCCAAAGCAGCCCGGTCATATAATTGCCGCCAAACAGGCCATCCCCCTCTTGCATGAATATAGCACGAAACGGTGTATTTTCCAGATCTCCAAGAGCTTCTTCCACAGCATCCAGGAATGCTTTCGGTGCTGCTTCAGCAAGGAGTGGCATAAGTGTATCAAGACCTGACCATCGCACCCAGTCGGCCTCATGTAGGAGTGTGCGAACCACATGTGTTGCAACAGCTTCTGCCTTTCCATGAGAGCACTGCTCCAACTTTTCGGGTCGACTCCCCATAAGTGCAAGGGTTTCAGCAATTCCCTTTCGAAGTCTCACAGAATACTTAAGTTCCTTACCTAGAACATTAGCGGCATAACGCTCTTCCTTCGGCAGATCAAATTTCGGATCTCGTTCACCGAGAACCAAAAGTGCCATTTCTTGGAAATGCTCCAAATCCTCATCTGAAAGTCTGTTTCCTAGTGTGTTCCATGCTTCCCCACGTGGAACGATCCGCCATTTTCCATCAAGCCGAGCCAGCGGGGTATCTGCATGAGATAAGATAGATCTCAGTTTTCCAAGCCCTTTGCGCCCTTCTATCTCCAATATGTTTTCCAGCACTTGAACATCTGCTGAATTTCTGTCACTCCATCGCCCCAGCAGATTTACTCTTGCAATATCATCCGCACAATCCCATTTTGCATAGCGTGGAACAGAGCCCCCCAAAATATATCGCCGCAGTGCAGACAATCTTCGATTCCCGATTTGTGCA
>ERZ773099.985-NODE-985-length-21934-cov-6.978427_pt1 | contig 21934 bp, 19 predicted proteins | sample MGYA00511120_ERZ773099 | MGnify/ENA primary metagenome ERZ773099 (study PRJEB29015, sample SAMEA2738012) | human oral metagenome | biome: human oral; feature: human-associated habitat; material: dental | place: China | collected 2104 ...
TTATATATTTAAACTCTGCTAATTATAACACATCTTTACAAAGCTTTATAGCATAATTATTATGACCTTACCAAAATCAAATGCAAGGGTACTAAAATCCCTATATAGGCAAATATTTTATATAATCCGCTTAAAGTGTGTATAGAGTTTATATAGTGATAAACCGGCACAGTACACTGTAACAAAGGTCTTGACAAATCTATAAATATAGGACTTAAAATTACGCTCACTATCAAAATAACAGGTATGAATGCACTGTATATGTATATATTGTTAAATATAACTCTTAGTATATTGCTTACTAAGGCAAGCGCGATCACATAGAAAAACAAACTCACAACTTCTTTATACAAAGCAATACCAAGACCCGATACATATATCGCTACAAGCATTATCAAGGCTGCCGTAGATGTTATAGCAATTATGTATAAAAAAGAAAAAGCTGATTTAAGCCTTCTGTCAATCCATACCCAAAGCCCTGCATCTATATCCTTTTTATAAAACATAGCCGATATCATTGCCACAAGAAAAAGCCATATAGCCAAAAAACCTCTTAAGGGGCTTAGAATAAAACTCTTATCCGTTTTTTTCTCTATGTAACCATCTTTGTCAAGACTTACGAACTCTATAATATCATCATTTATCTTTCTTGCTTCATAGTATGCATCCAGTTCTTCTTCTCCCTCTTTATTATCTTTTAAATAAGGGAACTTTTCTTCCATGTATTTTTTATATAAAGCCTTGGAAATATAAGGATATAGCTTTGCAAAAAGCTTTTCTCTCGATATACCCAGTATGCTGCTTTTTCTTGCTTCTATAACTTTAACAACATGCTTTTTCTTATATAGATTATTATTTATAGCCTCTACTAAATCATCCGGTAAAATCCACAGGGCATCAAGCTTAACTTGCAGATCTTCATAGGCACTCTCCTCATCCTTATACTCTATAAAATTTATAATACTGTCTTCTTTGATAAGCTCCTTAATAATATCCTTTGATAATCCTGAATTTGCATCTGTATACAGTCCCACTTTAAGTACCGAACTGTCCCTTAAACTTATTATCTTTAGCGAAAAAGCAAGCAAGGGAAGCAGCAAAAACAGTACTATATAACTATAATTTTTTAAAGTTCTTTTATTAAGCAGGTAGTACCATGTAAATATTTTACGCATATCTTATATCCCTATCTTGTTAATGTGTGGCAATTTTTGAAACAGTGAACTTTGTAAAATTTATAAAAACTGATTTCCGATATTTTGCAGTTTTTATAAATTATACTGCTCGGTTGCTGCGATATTTTTTTCAACTGTTATCAAGAATATAATTGAATTTTCTTATTATTATTTTGCAGCTTTTATAAATTATATTGCCGAGTTTCTATTTTTTCACAAAGTTGTGTTGGTATATTATTTAGGAAATAATCTAAACAAATTTATCTGTGCGAACGATCCATTTGATTAATTTACTTAAAAAACTATATCAAGCACTTTTTAGTATACGCCTTCTTCTTATAACTATACTAAGGAGTATTGCAATAAGGCTATAAAATACAAGCAAGGCTACATTCCCACCTTTTTGCTGTGATAAAAATACTCCCTGCATTATCTCAAGCCCCGAATTTATTGGCAAAAACTTAATAAACAGCTTAATCTCATCGGCAAAAAAACTTGCAGGGTAAAATACTCCCGACAGATATGCCATACTAAGCATAAGTACAAAGGAAGTACTGATTGCCGCAATAAAGTCTGATATCAGCTCATATATAAGCTGATATATGGCAGTTAAAACCATTACCAAAGGTAAGCTTGCCATAAGAAGACTTACAGGCTCTATATCCATATAGTCAAAATTGTAAAGTGCTATAAGTACAATAAATGGCAAAGCTAGGCTAAGGCACATATATACAAATGCCACCGCAAATTCGCTTATAACTTGATAAATAAAAGAAAACCCCTTACTTTGCAAGATTTTATAAAGCTCCATATCCTTTTTTATAAGCAAAAGACTTAAACCTATTCCTGAAAGTATTATAAAAAAAGCAAACATTGACGATATGTAATAGCTTTTTATATCAATTTCCTTATAATAATCCATTACCTCTATATCATACAGGTTATTTCTGGCAAATATCTTATTAATAAAGACCTTGTTCATATCTACAGTTATTTCACTAAGCTCGGACTTTTTTTTATCTATCACAAAATCCTGCATAGCATATATAGCTCTTTCCGAATTAAACAAAGCAACTGATAACACTTGCGCCGCTTCTTTTAATATATTATCCGCAAGACCTAAGTTATACCTGCTCACAAACTTAAGTTTTTCATGCTCTCCTCTGCCTAGGGCTTCCAAAAACTCATCAGATATAATAATATAACCTGCAATCTGAGCCTTTTGAAGCTTTTGCCTTGCTTCTTTTTCCGACAACTTTACAAAGTTAATACTGTATCTTGAACTGTCCAGTCTGTCCAAGGCACTTATACCTAATCCTATATAACTATCCTTGGGATCTCCTACTATTCCTACTTTTATTTTTTGATCGTCTTCGTTTGAATTATCAAGGCTTATAGCAATATAGCTTACCAAGGTTGCCGCAATTAAAATAATAACGGCGGAAATAAATGAGAACTTACTTAGCTTAAGAGCTTTTTTTATATTCAAAACCGTATATCTAAAAATCATATTCATAGAGCCAGCACCTTCTTTTTATCTAAAATACATCTCTAAAGCTTTTTTATAAGTTCATCTACATTATCCTTGTATTCAAACGGACTCAATACACCTGATTTAAGTACATAATACTCATCGCATACTGTAAAATCCCCTACATCATGGCTAACCAGTATTATACTTCCGCCCTGTCTTTTATGCTCACTTATATATCGGTGTATATCCGCTTTACATATTATATCAAGGTAGGCTGAAGGCTCGTCCATTAAAAGTATCTTCGGCTTATTTGCAACAGCACAGGCTATACTGAGCCTCTTCTTCATACCCATACTAAGTGCTGACACCGGTTTTTTCAAAAACTCGTCAACTCCAAGCAAGGATATAACACCTGAGGATATCTCTTTTTTAAGCTCTTCTTTATCATACCAGAGCTTGAGATTATCTAAAGCATTTAATTCTTCTATTAACGGAGATTTTTGCGGTATATAAGCTATAAGCTTTCTTCTTAAAGTCTGATTTTTAAGCAGGTCTACATCACTATACATAACTTTTCCCGAATTCGGCTTCAAAACTCCTGCCAAAATGGAAAGAAGTGTGGTCTTTCCACTGCCATTGACACCCAGAATTCCCACACATCTTTCCTCATTAAGTTTCATATGTATATCTTTCAGTACCCACTTATCTTTATATCTTTTTGATATATTAATAAGTTCCAACATTATAACTCCTAATTACCTAAAAATCCCAAAGATGCCTCTATAGCATCAACCCACTCCTGTGGAAGATCCGTCTCACCTAGTTGATCTATAAACTTATCGGTATCAAAAGTTTCAACCCACTCTGTTACCCCGTCATCTTCTATATCATAAGTTTCCATATCCTCAGGAATACTTATCTTCTTGGTAGCTTCTACCTTCTCGGTTCCTGTGATAGTAACTAGAGGAGATTCTTCGTCAAGTATAGTAATGACAGACTTTGACTTATTCTCTTCCAGTTTTAAAGCATAACCTGACAACATACTCATTCCATAGTACACATCACCTATTCCATCCTCTGCCTTGATAGTTAAAGCCATCTCTTGATTTTCATCACCAAGCTTTGCAAGGTTAAGCTTTTCAACATCAACAACAAATAGGGTAGTTTCATCATCGTCATTTCCTTGAACAAGACTAAACTCACCACTTAGATTAGTTCCTGAAAGCTTTCCTTTACCTGAAAATTCTATCGAACTTCCATCATAATCATATGAATAAAGTATACCTACATCTTTACCCTTTTTAGTAAATGCATATTTCATAACGATCTCTGATTCATCAGAAGCAAAGTTTATATCTCTTCCTACGATATTGCCGCCATCATCAACATAGATAGTCATGGTAAATGTTAATCCGTCAAAGTCAGCATCTTCAAGACTATCAAGCATTTCTTCTAACGAACTGTCATAATCATCCATCAGATCATCTGCTGTAACACCTAAACGTTTAGCATTAGATCCCATTGAAGCCACTGAAAGCTGAACAAAAGCACGAATTACATCTTTAAGTTCATCATCACCTTTAGCCTGCTTGGCCAGTGCATCTAACATATCCTTTATTTTATCATCTTCTAAGGTATAGCTTAATTTATATACCGACTGTGATACTTCTGCAGCCTCAAGCTTTGTTCTTTCCTTCTTTACTCCTGATACATTCTTCAAATATGTGTTAAGATACTTTGTTGTAAGTGTTTTTAACTTATCTTTACTTGGTAAAGACTCGTATGATGACATATTGGCATCAAAATCAAAACCGTTATCGCTTAAATATTCTTTTGAAACTTGAATATAATCATCTGTCAGATCAGGTATGGTAACATAAAAATTCTCATCATCTGCATAAGCTTTAAAACTTACCACATCCTTATCATTGACCTTTGAGCTCATTGACATCTCATAGTTTTTATCTTTTGCCGCAAATTCCACATCAACATCAAGCTTTTCAAACCATGACAGATCCAACTCTGTAGACAGATTGCTTATAAGTTCCTTAGCATCATCTGAAAGTTCAATACTTATATTTTGAGTATATTTGCTTGAATTTATAGATGATAAGCTTTTTACATAGGTATCATAAGACTTCCAGTTGGCATTGTTATTAATATTCTTTTTTTCAACATACTTGTAATAATCAGTAGCTGAAGAAAAAGTCCTCTTAAAGAAATTCTGACCTGCAAATACCGCAAAACCTATTATGGCTATCAATGCTACTAATGCTACTCCCAAACCTATAAAAATAGGTGCCTTACTTTTCTTTTTTGGAGGCTGTTCATTATTACCCGCTGAGTTTACATTAACTTGAGTTTGCCTTCCTGACTGAGTGTTGGAAGAAAAGTCAGGGTTTGTCTGACTCATATTGAGATCCGAGTTTGTCTGACTCATATTATCTATCAGAGGCTGACTTGGTGTAACTATAGACTCTCCTCCTGATAACAGGCTTTCTTTTTCACTTTCTGCAAGATCTACAGTAGCCTCAGAAGGCTTGCTAAGTTCAACCGGTGCGGTTTGATTGGCTTCCCCCGAACTTACCATCTTATCACCGCAATTAGGACAGAACTTATTATCATCACCTACTTCACTGCCACAATTAGCACATTTCATAAACACTCTCTCCCTTCTTTAAATTAACTTAGCTTAACTATAAAGCAATTCTTACAATGCGTCAACATTAATTATAAAACTTTAAGTAATTATATAAAAATATTGCTAAATATCTAAATAAAAACCCTCTAAACATATAAAATAAATACATTTAGAGGGTTTTAACACTTAGTTTTAATTATTTATCAACTTGTCTTCTTCATTGTTCCAACTGTAAAGTTTGCGTATCTCTTTACCTACTTTTTCTGAAGGATGCTCAGCCGCAATTTTTCTCATTGCCTTAAAGTGTGCCTGACGACCTGCAGCTGACATATCAAGAAGGAATTCCTTAGCAAAACTTCCATCCTGTATATCGGCAAGTATTTTCTTCATGGCATCCTTTGTTTCCTTGGTAATTATCTTAGGTCCGCTTATATAATCTCCATACTCGGCAGTATTTGAAATAGAATGTCTCATGCCTTCAAATCCTGACTGATATATCAAATCTACTATAAGCTTCATCTCGTGTATACATTCAAAGTATGCATTGGTAGGATCGTAACCTGCCTCTACCAAAGTCTCATAACCTGTCTGCATCAGAGCACATACACCACCGCAAAGTATAGCCTGTTCTCCGAAAAGATCGGTTTCAGTTTCAGTTCTGAAGTTTGTCTCAAGTACTCCGGCTCTTGCTCCACCTATAGCAAGTGCATAGGCAAGTGCCTTTTCAAGTGCCTTACCGCTTGGGTTTTGCTCTACAGCCACAAGACAAGGAACTCCTTTGCCTGCCAGATACTCACTTCTTACTGTATGTCCGGGTCCCTTAGGTGCAACCATTGAAACATCTACATAGCTTGGCGGCTCTATACAACCGAAGTGTATATTAAAACCATGCGAAAACATCAACATATTTCCTTCTGAAAGATTAGGCTCTATATCCTTCTTATACATATCAGCCTGAAGTTCATCATTTATCAGTATCATGATGATATCCGCTTTCTTAGCAGCTTCTGCAGCCGTATAAACTTCAAATCCCTGTTTCTTTGCCTTTTCCCATGACTTACTGTTCTCATACAAACCAATTATAACATTGCAGCCGCTTTCTTTAGCGTTGAGTGCTTGTGCATGTCCCTGACTTCCATAACCTATAATAGCTATCGTCTGATCCTTTAACAAAGATAAGTTACAATCATTTTCATAATAAATTTTAGACATATCTTTTCCCCCTTAGGTATATTATTATAGTGTTTAGACAAAACTCTAAACTAATACTCACCCTCTGCAAAACATATATAAATTTGTAAAACAAATATTGCCAAGGAATGTATTACGCAATATATTAGCAAGGCTTATATGTCTTGTCAATAAAAGCCTTGCTTTATAAGGGGCATTAATCCATATCAAATATTTATGACTTATATAACAAAAGTTAGTGTACCGGCTCAATGATATTTAAACTAATTACTTTTTTCATATATTTTAAAGCTATAGTATTAGTTTAAGTATCAACAGACTGCTATATTTAGTACATTCTTTTATAAGCATAGCACAGCCTATATTTTTTCCTTATCACACTTAATTTATTCGTATAATGCCGAGCTATATAATCTTATGTCTTTACCTTGAGTAAATTCATTGTTAGCTAAATGTCATTAATAATGAACTTTTCTATTACATCCACCACTCCGTCATCATCATTGGACTTTGTAATATAATCCGCTGCCTCTTTTAATTCATCTACCGCCTCTTCCATAGCAACTCCAAGTCCGGCAAATTTAATCATACTTATATCATTAAAGCTGTCTCCGCAAGCAATCATTTCAGCCGGATCAAGACTTGCAAGCTCAGACAGCTTTGCCAAGGCATTTCCTTTATTCACTCCCTTAGGCATTACTTCTAAAAAGCAGGACTCCGATCTGTATATATCAAGTTTATCGCCCATTCTTTTTTGCATATCTTTTTCAATCCACTCAAGTTTTATCGGGTCTTGCATAAATAAAAACTTTGCCACGGGAAAGTCAAGCTCCTTTTCAAAATCCTTAAGCTCTACCAAAGGTATATAATTATTGATCTGTGCATCTATGATTGCATAAATATCTTTTTCGTCTCCGGTATACATTTTATTAATTTCTCTGTTGTATGTTAAAATATTGACACCATATTCTCTCCACAACTTAAAAATCTCCGGATACAATGAAGGGTCAATATTTTGCTCATATAACAGTTTGTCATTGTACAAATCCCTTATCCTTGATCCGTTGAAAGATATCATATAATTTTTGTACTTTGCAAGTTCAAGCTCTTTTGCAATATGATTCATCCCGTAATCAGACCTGCCGCTTGCCAAAATCACCCTTATTCCCATCTCCTGTATATTCATAATTGCAGATTTAGTCTTTTTGCTTACTTTCTTTTCACTGTTTGTAAGTGTACCGTCCAAATCAAGTGCCAATGTCTTATATGCCATAACTACCCCTTCAAATCATTTTAATACATGCTATTTCTTTTTGTTTCCATAATAAAAACCTTTTTTTGTTTCTTTTTTATTTTCTGTTTTTATATAAGTAGAACTTATTGTCTGATTTTTTTCTATTTTCTTGTCCGTCCTTCTTTTCACAATAGTTCTTATTGATAAAGACAGCGCAAACCCTCCCAGAAAAAATGCAGTCAGGATAGAAGATACGGCAAAGGCATTATTAGTTACATTCTCATAGAGAATATAGCTATACATCATACCTACACCTCCGCTGCCCGCCATTAAAAGCATATTCTTTTCAAAATCACTTAATTTATTTATCATAGCTCTCCTTTTACTTCAAGTTTTAAAAATCACACTATATGTTTTAAGTATAATATTACAACAAATGAACAAATAACTCAAACTTCCCACACTCAAAATTTGGTCAGTATATTAAAAAAACAATGAAAGTTTTAGCAAATAATTAAACCGGCACCAAGACTAGTCTATGACTAATTTTGATGCCGGCATTTTTTTTCAGTACAAAGCAGTAATTTATTATATTTTATTACTCGACCAACTTATTAAGTGACTTTGATAACAAGAACAGTATTCCCATGGTTATAAATGAAACTACAGCAAATGTTACCATTATTGTCATAAATCCTAAGTTCTCAATAAATCCTTGAACATAGCCTGAAAGCTTATTTGATGCAAATGTAGCAAGTATCCATACACCGAGTAAAAGTGAAAGATATTTCTTAGGAGCAACTTTACTTACAAATGAGTTTCCAAGAGGTGAGAAGCATATTTCACCTACTGTAAGCAGTATGCCGAAGAACAACAGCCAAAGTACGGATGCCTTATGCTCACCGCCTCCTCTTGTAAGTTCCATAAAAATAAGCACTGTATAAGAAAAACCTAAGAATCCAAATGAAAGTGCAACTTTCTGGAACATAGTAAGGTCTCCCTGTGGTCTTTTAGCAAGTGTAGCCCAAAGCTTTGCAGCGGCAAGGCTTAAGAATATACAAAGCAGACCGTTCCATGCAGTAAATACATGGGCAGATGAAAGCGTTACACCTGCAAGACTCATATCGACATGCTTCTCGGCATATAAAGGCAATGCACCTGATTGCTGCTCATAGAAGGTCCAGAATATGATTGATACAAATGAAACAAAGCAAATTGCCCAAATTCCGTTCCACTCTTTCTTTGTAAGTTTATCTGATGAAACATCTTCTTTTTTAAGTGTTTTAGAGGTGTCCTCTATAACATTACCCTGTGCATCTGTACGGAACTTAAACGGAAGCTTTCCTTGTCCATGGAGCTTTCCGTATGAAGCTGTGAAAAGTAGTCCTCCTAAGATAACCAGTATTCCACAAACTAGAAATACCTGCCTGAATCCATAAACATCTCCATTCTTAAAGAAGCTCAAGTAAGCGGCACCCATTATAGCGGAACCGAAAAAGGCTCCTACATTAACAAAGGCATATTGAACTGAGAAAGCTGAATCCATTTGATCATCATTATCAAACATTCTTCCCATAAGTCCGGCAAGGTTGCCCTTAAATAAACCTGTACCTATTGAAACTACATAGATCATAAGGTTAACTGTATTTAAGTCATGAGACTGCCAACCTATCAAATACCCGAGACCCATTATAACACAACCGATACTTACCGCATACCTGGCTCCCAGCCATTTATCACATATATATCCACCGATAAGCGGTGCTATGTATGTATAAGCAGTAAAGTTTGCAGCTATTATAGCCGCCTCTGCTGTAGGGATTGCAAGTCCACCCTCTGCCACAAGCTTAGTAAGATAAAGTACAAGCAAGGGCTTGGTGCCATAGAAAGCAAATCTTTCAAAAGCATAGGTCATACACCCAACAAAAAAGCCTAAAGGATACTTGGGCTTTGTTGCACTAGAATTTTCCATTAACTAATCCTCCTAATTAATTTACTGTAGACACAATCTTCAGGCAAAAAAACTATTGTTTATTTCTCTATTACTGTTCTTGTGTCTTAAAATACCTACTCACTATAACTGTAAATCCCTCATAAAATACTTAACACTGCCTTGTCTTTCATTTCTTATTAATTAATATTTTATGTCAGTAAACATTGTATCATAAAATCTTAAATATGTATATAAAAATTAGTTTATTTATAAAATGATATTCCTTCAGTCAAACATACTGTTTATTAATATTCTACTACTTAGATTTATTATATTTAGATTTTCTTATTATTTTTTTAAGCATTGATATAAAAGTCTGTGTGTTTTTTAATACAATTTGAAACTTTTTAAGTTTTAGTTTTTTCATTTGCAGAAGTATAGTTATATATTACTTTAACTTTAGCCTATAAGTATTAACCTGCTTATATAAAATTGATTTTACTATATAAGGCTATATCTTCTTACCCTTATAGTAAGATCACTTCATATGAAATATTTATTTGATTTTATTTATTAATTTACAAGGCATTTTTTTAATTGCATTAAAATATAATGGAATAAGTAATATAATAATAATAACTATAGAACAACATATAGGATATCCCAATAAACTTTTAAGCAAAGGGTGACAGTTTTTATCTGCATTATAATACGATGCTATACTGAACACAGTTGCCACAACCGATATACAAGAAAAAACAAATCCTAATATTGAAAGTTTCTGTGTTCTGTCTACATTGGATTTTTCATACAAAATCTGTAAGTTTTTCTCTAAAGACTCTACTTCCTTTTCCACATAAAGTTGCTTTCTTACCAGTTCATATAACTCTATTCCCTGTTCCTGTGAACTTACTTCAAAAAAGTGTAACTGATTTCTATAATTTATATACTTTGCCTGCAGTTTTTTAATTTTACCATCACTTAAATCCCCACTGCTTTTCCTTTGAAAACTCAGTATAGAGGCTCTTTGTACTAAAGCCAAAATCGAAATCTCCACATACTGAGTCAGGAAAGGTCTGATGATTATATCATCCAGTCCCTCTCCTGTTATAGCCACCAAGGAAGTATGTGATGCACCATATACAGTTCCGAATTCAGTCCAACGATGATACATTGACTCATTTAATATATTTTTTCTAAAACTGAAGGTAGGCGCAGTACAGACTTTCTCTTTGTCTATATAAATATACTCATACAAGCTTTCAGATAATTTATTATATTCATCTGAATCCTTCTCCGCTTCTTTAATATAATCCAAAGTATATGATTCGCTCAAACTGTTGTTTTGAATTATACAGCATGTAAACATTCTGTCATCCAAAGATGTTTTTACTTCATGAGTGTTCTTATACTTAGGGCTAATAAGCATATCATTCAAAAAATCCACCACATATATATCTTTTTCGCTATCTGCATCCCAAAACGAATTGCTTTTCTCTCTAAAATTATAACTCAGTTTGTCGGAGTCTTTTAAGAAGTTCCAACTAATCCTTTCGGCGCATAACATAAACGGCTTTTCGCCCGCTTTCCCTTTTTCGGCACCCGCTTGTTCTCCTTTGGCAATAAAAGGGAGGCTGATACGACGAGCCAACTCATTAATTTCCTTTACACTCTTAAGATCCCTATATTCATCATTATATAATTCCAGAATCAAAATTCCAATCCCCGTGTTATACACTTTCAGCCGAACATTGGATACTTTTAAAGTGTATTTAAATGCTTCATTCTCTTTATCGGAAGAATTCTTATCATCAGTTTTCTCTATCACTCTACTTGTTTCTAATTCAATGTATTTGTTATCATTTGAGAATTTATACTCATACTCCCTTACAATATTGTCTTCTCCATCATTATGTATTGCCCTCATTACATTTTCATGAAAATACTGTTTTTGGGCATACTTAACAGCACTTAAAGCCTTCTTTTTGTCTTTGTCTTCTTCAGACAACAGCACTGCACCAAATGAAGATAAACTGTTTTTCTCCAATTCTTTCCAATTCTCTTCATTAATAAATTTTTCCAAATCGTCTTCAAACAAACCTTCTGTATTTTTAATTTCAAAAGGTAAAAGAAAAGTATGATAACTGTACGGTCCAACCTTCGCTTCTGCCATTATTTCTCCTCCTCTAAACTACCATAGCCTATATTAGTTCTTGCTCCAACACCTAAGTCCAACAGTAAGTTCTTGTATAGATTAAACCTTTTATTACTGTCCAAACCTCCTATCTTATCTTTTCTTATAATAAAATAAAACATTATTTTCACATCCGGTCTTAATGCTAAAATATGTATAGGTACGGGATCTGCAAATTCCGAATGCGGTGTAATATAATCATCTTTTAATATATACCTACCATTATCCCCTTCTACTATTATGGCATCCAAAAAGACATCTCTTTTTGAGGTATTCGTATAAGAATATCCCTCATCCTCCTGCGTATCTCCAAATAACTCTTTAACCAAATCGGCAATTTTATCATCGCTTTCTAAATCTTCTTTAAGATATTCCATTACATCTTCCTGATATTTTCGCACAGCATCTCTTAAAATTCCTTTTATAGATGAGCCCGGAATATATGGCAAGCCGCTGGTATAATCAAAGGTAAAGCCTGTCTTAAAGTCTTTATTCTTATTATTCTTATTATTGTCACTTTCCTGTACAGTGTTTGCTGTCGGATTGGACATCCCTATAAGCAGTCCCGGATACATGGTCTTTGCTGTAAATGAGTACACACTTGAACCGTCACTTACCTTAGCGGATAAATCCTGCATTTCTTTTTTTCTGTTTTCAATAAATTTTACTATATTACCTTTAAGCTTATAATTGATAATATTCGCTATATTATTCCTACTATTACAAAATCCGTCTTTACTCTTGTAATAATCTCGAGATTGAAAAGCATAGCCCAAATTTACAAATTCTTTACCATTTTTTTTACTATCTTTATATTCTCCGCCCATTTACTGTTTTCCTTTATCAGAGTCATCAATAAGTTCATAAAAATTCATTGCAAGTTTTACAGCAATAGCTGCATTTAATATATCTTCTTTTACTCTATTGTAAGCAAGTCTATTTTTACTTTTTTCGTATTCCTCATATTTCCTTTTAACATATTCCAGCAGTTTTCTATTTTCTGCATTATTAGGATATTGTTTTGTTTTATCAGTGCTTTCATCATTTTTTATAACTTTATAAATCGCATCCATCAACAAAGAACGCTCTACACTTGAAGACCCGTTGTCTGAAAAAAATGCTACAGCCGAAAGCAAACTGCTTGTTGATACGGCAACCGCAAAAGTTGCTATCTGACCTGAAAAAGTTTTATTAATCTTGCCATTTTCAACTATTTTTTTATTTTCGTTATTATGTACTGAGTTTAAAGCATTAATTGCCTTAGGGATATACTCATCAATTTTTCTTTTATTCTCCATTGCATCCTTCCTTCTTCAGTTCATATTCTTTTATACTGCAATATCCGTTTCCTACCGAATTATTTCCGCCAAATGACACAGGTGTTTTGCAAATTTCTTTTTTCATAACCTCATACAGCTCATCATCTCCGGCTTCCCATATTGTTATAAAATAAAATCTACTTTGATGAGGGACTATTTCCTCATACCATAAGTTGTTGCTTTTTCCGTCAACCAAGTGGTTTCTTGCCACAATAGGTAAATCAATAGTGTTAAAAATATCCGATTTCACTATAGCAATCGGTACCCCTTCCGATAATTCAAACAGCATCTTGTAAATTTCTTCTATTTCCTTATTTTTAGTATCTTTATTGCCGACTGTTTTAACGCAATAACCTTCTATCTCTTCTATCTGTCCGTTCGGATAATAAACAATACCTGCAATATCCCCTTTACATTCTTCAAAAATACTGCTAAAAATATCTTTTTTACTATAAGTTTCTGTACTTATTCCTCTGTACTTCTTAATACCGAAAGCGTTGAATGTGGCAAGCATGGTAATTATTAAATCCGGTGTGGTAACCAGACAATAAGCATAATCTCCAAATGATACTCTCATAGGTCTAAATATTAATTGGGCATTTAAGAACTTACATTTGCCTTTTTTTATCTTATCCCTTTCTTTAGTATCCGTTCCGAATATTTCCACTTCATGTTCTTTTTTATTCTGCCTCCAATAGTCTCTTAAGGCTCCTTTGATACCTGATGCCGGCAGCATCGGTGTATTTAAAACCGCGTCCTTTTCCACCTCGTTTTTTATTACCCCATAAGCATTCCCGCTTGTACCGATATGTAAATTCGTAATGCACTTTACTTCAAAAATTGACGCTTTCACTATACTTTACCTCCTATATAATAATGATTATAACCTATTTGTTTTAAGCCCTTAAACTCCAAATCCGATCTGATTTCATCTTTATTTTCATCTTCTGCTATAAGTATACTTCCGGCATCCAACATGGTATAAAGAGTTTGTTCTTTTTTCCATTTATAACCGTCTTTACTTACAAGTTGGCGGTTAGATATAGTTTCTATTGATGAAAATAAACATTTATCTAAAATTTCCTGAGGTCTTTCAATAAAGCATGTCGAGATACAATAAATTATATTTTCTTTTTGAGTATGCTTTTCAAAAATCCTGCTAACATTTAACACCAAATCATCCTGTAATCTCTCGGTTTTCTCGCAAGCACGTATCCTCTTTGCCGTCACTTTAAATGGAGTACTGCCCAAGCCCATACCTACTATTCCTGTAAGTTTTTTTTCTACATCATCACCTTCTATTTCCGCATATACTCCGAAACTATATTCCTTCTTTCCCGGATCTTGTTTCAACTTAATGTATTTCTTTTTAAACAAAGAACTTATAGGTTCTTTGTTTTTTTCATCTTCTATATCCCTGTTAAGCTTTATAGCCCCCTTTACTCTAGGCTCAAAAACAGAATTTATAATTTCTAAATCATCCCCGCTTTCTACACTGTCATCAGCTTTTATACCTTTATCTATGCTGATAAAACCCTTTTTTATGCCCTTTTTGGCATTATAATCAGGTATCAGCTTTTTTCCTTTAATAGTTTCAACCATCTCCTTACTATCACTGATAAAAGAACTATACCCACTACTACTTTCATAAGAAGCATCTTTAGGTAAGGGAACATAAATTTTATTTATTTGGGTTTTTATATTGTCTTCATTAAGAAATACCGAGCTGATTCCCTTTATAAGTCCGAAATCCGCAACTTTATCCTTTTCTTCTATTGCTCCTTCCATAGAAAATCCGGAGCTTCCCACCGCTTTTTTATTATCTTCCCAGTCTTTTTTCAAATACTTTTCCCAGTCTTTTTTATGTATCAGGTTTAGATAGCGAAGTATCCCGAAAATAGTTGTCTGACTCGGAAATTCTCTTGAAGAAATAAAGTACTCCGCATTTTCCAATCCTTCACGAAATGAGCCGTCAGCTCCAAAGAAATATTCACCTAAAGGTTGAAATAAAACTTTATATATAGCCATTTATTCCGTCTCCTTTTCATTATAAAAACTTAGCAAACCGATAATTGTTTCTATCTCTTTTAAACTTTCCTCTTCTTTCTTATCGTTGACCTTATATATTTCTTCAAGTATTTCAATAATTCGTCCTATATACTTAGCTTCCTCGGAAATACCACTATCATTTTCATTAAATATCCCGGGGTACTCTTCAAAAAGATTTTCTGTAACCCTATGTAAATACAAAAAATCTTTCTCACCGCTTTTTTTCAAAGCTTCTATAAATACCGATTTGTACAAGTCAAGTTTTTTTCCTACAGACCTTAAAAAATCTACACCGGTTTCTGATTTTGTATGCTTATCAAGTAATTCTAAAACATTGCCCAAAATACTATGATTTGTAAAATCTTTAAATTGCAAACTTCTCTGCTTTCCTGAATGTTTTTCAAAATGAACACTTATAGTATTTTTTCCGGTAACTTTTTTGGAATTTTGAAGTTGATTTAAAACTCCACCTAAGGCTTCATTTAAAGGGTATTTATAGTAGCAAAGCAGAACTCCGGCTGAAAAGCCCATTTTCTTTTTATTATTATCTTCCATAAAAGAAAATTTCTCAAAGCATTTTGCAAATTCTTCTCCCAAGCTTTTTAACAAGCTGAAAATATTATGCTTATCATCTTCCGGCTTTACTACAGGGGCGATAAACAAAAGGTCATCTCCACCCGCATAAATCATTTTACCACCGTACTTTTCAACTATTTCAAAAGCTTCTTTGGCATACCGAAAACATTGTGTAGAGAATTCTTTTATTCGTTCAGCCAATTCTTTTTCATTCGAACACTCTTCATTCATTGCTGACAAAACTTTACCCAAATTATCTCCATCCGCATTGACAAGAGCATAATATCTTTTTCTTTGAGCATTCGACTTTACTTCGGTTTGTCCGACACCAACAATATCATCAATTGTCAATATTGAATTTTCCTTTTTATTATCCAGAAAATGCCATCTGATATCAGTGTTGGTTTTAGTATCAGAATTATTTTTTATTAGAAACGAGTTCTTTATTACACTATTTCTGTCTTCACCCTTCTTACCTTGCAAACTATCTCTGTTCTCCAGAAATTTGAGAATATAGTTAATTTCTTCCTTTGGAACATAGCCTTGCTGAAGTTCCAAAACATCTAAAGACTTGCCAAGCTCGATTATAGGATTTTTTTCCACCTCTTTTAGTACTGCATGAACCTGTATATAATCATTTATATAATCTTTTATTTTTTTACTTGACGAAGGATTTTCTTTTTCCAGATCGTTGGCTAATTCCTTAGCCAGTTCTTCCTTAACTTCATCAATACAGCCCTTTACCTTCTCTAAAATACCCTCTTCACTTTCTATTTCAAAAATAATTCTGTCATGATACAGACCTGCCCAGGGACATTCACTTACTATCTTTTCAACTTCATCATTCTGTGCCGGTACTAAAAATTTCTCCTTATCTATATAACCCCTTAATTTTTCCACCAGTTTTTTTGTGAAATATGAAAATATATAACTTGCTCCCCATGAACCTGCCGGAGTAGTTGTCAACATTAATGTTTTTACAATCGGTCCAATAGTAATACCTATATACTTTTTAGCCATTATCCACCTGCCTTATTCTATCCTTAAGTTCTCCCTCATATTTAAAACCCTTACATTTAGGTATGCATTTAATATTATTGTTATATTTATCTAAAAATTTCTTCAGTACACCATCCTCTTTAAAAATTTTATATATACTGTATTCTTCTTCATTTGGTATACTTGCCTGAAAGTGTTTGTTTTTGTTTTTATCTTTGTTTTTGTCTTCGTTTTTTATAACAAAATCAACTTCTCCTGCCTGTTTTCTAAACCTATTTATTCTTTCATAATCAATAAGCATCAAAAAATAACCCTGAGCAGGAAAAGGAATATATGTAATTGGAGATGCAAATCTCGTTATCTTATTTCCTTTTATGTTATTTTCTTTTATGTCAATTATAAATCGGTCAAAGTCATCTTTTTCTGAAGTCACTCCTCGAAAACTGTAGAACGGCGCCAGCCCTAAAAGCCCCCTTACATAATACACTTCACCATCTATGTTCTTAAATTCCTCTTCCGGTTTAACACCCCCCTTTCTTGTCAGATTAGAGATATCATAGCCTTCTTTTTTTAAAAACAATTTAAACGCCTTCTTTTCAAAAGTCATGTTTTCTTTGTTTTTATCTTTTGAAAATTCCTTATACCCTTTCAGCATCAATGAAGGAATGTAGATTTCTTCATCATTCGAGTAATTAAATCGATGTCTCTTTTCATTATTTGCTTTCTTTTTCAAATTATATCCTGATTTTACAATTTGATGAAAAATCTTAATTTGATTCAAGGTATTTTTTATTCTTTCAGCCCCATCATTTTCCTTTACTTCAATTCCTATTTTATAGACTCCTATATCATTGACGATTTTTTTATATTTTTTGATATCTTCAACTATATAAACATCTTTCTTATCCTTTATCTTAAAATATCCATAGCCCTTATTATTTCTCAAACCAAAACTGTTTACCGATATAAATATCGGAAAATACTTTTCAATAATTCCCCTTAGTTTTTTGTCTTTTCCTCTATCCGCTATAATAAAAGTTACCTCTATCGATTCATAAAATACAGTCTCTGAACTTAGCCCTAACTCGGCATAGCAGGCACCGTATCCAATTATACCTTTTTCAGTACCTTTTTTGTTTTTTTTCTTAAGTTCGGCAGCAATTTTTGAAGGTGTTATATTATTTATTCTGATCTTATAATCAAAAGCCTTTTTACTGTTTCCTTGATTTTCATTGTTTACAGGTAATACATAGGCTTTTAACTCATCTTTTGTATATCTTGATAAAAAAGCATCAAACCTTGGTTTTAAGTCACTTGCTCTTATTACTGCACCATTTTCAGTACCCTGAAAATGAATCATCGGTGTTACTTGTTCTAACTTAAATTTCAATTCCACTTTTTTTAGGACTTTCATCTCCAACATTCCAAACTCCCCTTCAATCATTATATTAATAGTCTTATATTAAAAATAAATTTGTTAAATATTTTATTATTTTAACCATATGTATTGTAAATACTTCCATTTTCAACTAAATATTGTATTTCTTAACATAGCATATTTTTACATATTTCACAATGCACTTTAGGGTTATTGTATTTTATTTTTTTACGCTTAAGTTTGAAATTATGCTGAATATATAAAAAACACCCTATAAGGGTGCTTTTTATATATTTATAGAATTCTACTTGTAAACGATTAACATATAGGCAGACAGCACTTTGTAATGCTCTATATTACAATATTTCTCATTCCAATTTGCCTGTTTTTATATTGGCGTATATATTGACATACCCCTATATTAATTATCCCTACTAAAATTATACAAATAGCCTGTACTCATATTGACAATACTCAAAGTTTTACCGTCTTCCGACAAAAATCCGTAATAAGAATTTTTTGTTTCTTGTGATAACTTTTCCACACCATCCAGCAAATATGTATTGTAAGTAGTATCTATGTATAAGGAGTCTTCTACTTTATAATCATCCGCATTATTAAATCCTTTTAATAATTCCTCTTGTGTAATCCCCGCTAAATAAGGATCAACATCACCTATAGAGTCAAAAACAGCCTCTCCCGAATATGACTTATAGCTGCCGCCAAAGTAATTATCATCTGTAACACCCTTATCCTTATACCAATAGAAAGTTCCATCTTCATTAAAAACCCAATACGAATTGTCATTATCGGAATTCCAAGCTGTTCCTGCGAGAACATCTTTCTCGACTTTTGCTTCCTCGGTTGATTCTAACTCTTTATTTTCTTGCTTTTCTTTTTTATCCTTATTTTCTTTATTTTTCTTTTTTTCTTTTTTATCCTTTGTTGTTTTTTTCTTTTTCTTTGTCTTGCTCTCTTTCTTATCTTCTTTGCTTTTTTCTACCTTTGTCTCTTCCTCTTTTTGTTTTTGTCCGGTACAAGCCGTTACACATAATATTGCACATAAGATAGCTAACAAAATCATTTTTATTTTTCTCATAAGACCTCTTTCTTCTCTTTTAGAGATATCTTCTTAATATGACCTGTTACATTGGAATTTCTTTAATTTTCTATTATCATCACTTCTTTTTTTAATGCAGGTATTATCTTGTTTAGAAAATCCTCGGTTTTTATCTTCAGCGTGGAGGTATTTACGCAGGGGTGGCATCTTATATGATCTTGCTGTATTACATCCCTATCTATTACAAGCTCCACCTTATTATCGGTGTCATTTAAAAGTGCAAGCACACTTACAGAGCCTGAGCTTACATTCAAAAATTCTTTTAAATGTTTTTCCTTTGCAAATGAAAGCCTTGACATTCCGATTTTCTTGGAAAACTCTTTAGTTACATACTTTTTATCTCCCGACATCATGAAAATAAAAAATCGGCTCTCCTGCCTGTTGCAAAGCATGATATTTTTGCAAATTTTTACTCCCAATACGCTTTCTATTTCTCTGCATCTGTCCATGTCCGAAGCTTCTTCATGGTCAACAACCTCATAGTCTATGCCAAGCTTGCCAAGAAAATCATAGCACTTTCTTTCCTTTTCCTGCCTACTGTCAATATCCTTTGGTACTCCCCTATACACTTGTGAAATATACATCTATACCCGCCTTAAAAAATATACTTATTTTCACTTACATGCCTACATCAAAATGAATTTAATTCTTTTATAAACACCCTAATAAGCATTGATTTATTTATCTTAGCCTTAATAATACCTTACCTACAGCAGCCCCAACATTTCTTCAGGGTTTTCAGCCGCCTTTACCTTATCCATCGCCTTTATTATAACTCCATTCTCATCAAGTAAATATGTGGTTCTTACTATTCCCATAGAGGTTTTTCCGTAAAGCTTCTTTTCCTTCCACACATCATAAGCCTGTATAGTCTGAAGCTCGGTATCCGACAATATTGTAAACGGCAAGGAATACTTTTCCTTAAATTTCTTATGAGATGCCACGCTGTCCTTGCTTATACCTATTATCTCTACACCCTTTTCACTAAACTGCGGATAAAGATCGGCAAAGCCGCAAGCCTGCTTGGTACAGCCAGGTGTATTGTCCCTTGGATAAAAATACAGTATGAGTTTTTTTCCTTTATAATCTGACAGATTTCTAATTTCACCGTTTTCATCAGGCAGCGAAAATTCCGGTGCCTTTGTTCCTTTTTCTAACATAATTCTCCTTTAACTAATTTATTATTTTATCGATTCCTTTACTCCCAATAATACATCACATATATCATAACTCTCCTAATCTGTGCAATATACAGTTTTTTCAACTTGTAACTATACACTGATATCAGCAAAGAGCTACAAAATATCGTAAAGTAAAGCCTATGTCTTGATTACGATATTTGACAATATGTTTCGTAAATAATTTGGGTTTAGTGTAAAATGCTCACTTTTATATTTTATATAAAATCTGTATTTACTTATTCAGATTTTTTGCCCATTCTTTAAGTTCCGACGCACTTTTTACCAACTTAGCCTCTATTATTTTTGCGCCCTCGGTAACGGCTTGTACTTTCTGCATCGTTTTACCGATTCCGCCACCACCGGAAGTTGTAAAAATATAGATATTCTTATTTACCCAATTATATTGTTTACAAAAACTGTATACCACCTTTGGAGCCGCCCCATACCATATAGGAAAGCCTAAGTACACCGTATCGTATTTTTTAAAATCTTCTACCTTGCCTGATATGGCTACATCCTCTTTTGAAAGCTGCTCCCTATTGCATCTTGCAAAGGGATTTATCCAGTTTATATCCGCTGCCGTATAAACTTCCCTAGGAACTATTTCAAAAATATCCGCCTCCATAGATGCTTTAAGTTCTTTAGCTACGCCTGCCGTTCTACCGCCGGCACTGAAATAAATTATTACTGCGCTCATAAGATACCTCCCTGTTTTATTCAGTATACTATTTGTACTAATGTATAGTATCATTGATATTTAATTACTATAGACAATAGCAGAGTAACTTTCAAATTTCTTTATTATGTTTATGTTACAATCTATTGACAAAGTAGTGGTAAAGCCGGATATCAACGATACGCTACACTGACTTAATATATTTTCTTCTATTATATCACAATAGGTACTATGTCAAGCAAAAAATAGAATAAATACTATTTCTTTATAAGCCATATATGATAAAGTCCTACTATACCACAAATAAAAATGTCCTGTTTATGGTAGAATACTTTTTTCCTATTCTATCAGACAGGAGGAAGAGACTTATCAGAAAGGTAGTTTTATCAATGAATGAACAAAAGAAGTATGAGGTTATCAAAAGCCTAGCGGACCACCCGGAAACTGCTAACAAGGACAGAGCAGCTCTTATTCTGGGTTGTACCAAGAGACATATAAATCGTATGCTACAGGGATATGCCGTAAGTGGCAAGGATTTTTTTATTCATGGTAATAGAGGCAAAAAACCGGCTACCGCAATCTCTATAGGGATTCGCCAAAAAGTCATAGACCTATACAGAAATAAATACTTTGAGGCAAACTTTGAACACTATACAGAGCTTCTCAAAAAGAATGAAGGTATAAGCATTTCTGCTTCTTCCGTCATGAGTATTTTGGAGTCTGAATACATCCTCTCTCCCAAAGCTACCAAAGCAAAGCGTAGACGAATTAAGCAAAAGCTCAAAGAACAAAAG
>ERZ773099.990-NODE-990-length-21887-cov-7.235526_pt1 | contig 21887 bp, 19 predicted proteins | sample MGYA00511120_ERZ773099 | MGnify/ENA primary metagenome ERZ773099 (study PRJEB29015, sample SAMEA2738012) | human oral metagenome | biome: human oral; feature: human-associated habitat; material: dental | place: China | collected 2104 ...
CTTCACAATAAATATGACTTCGTACAATCTCACGAAATCACCTCCTCTTCGGTCTGTGGCCATCACTTGACGTGTGGCAGAGTTATTCTTTGCGAGCGCGCACGAAAGACGCTCACGCTCACGCGACAGGGGTTAGTATAACATGTTTGAACGTCACACGCAAGACTTTTGTTTCATTTGCGGGCAATCTATGATATACTTCTTTATATTTATCAGACGCAGGAGGGAATCATTGTGCGTATCGTAATTGCGGGAGCGGGGAGGCTTGGCTACAGCATTGCCGCGCTGCTCTCAGAGGAGGGCATGGATGTCGTCGTGGTGGACGGCGAGGAAAGCCAGCTCGAGGCGGCAAAGACGACGCTCGACGTGCTGACGATCGAGGCGAATATCGCCAGCCCGCTCACGATGAACGATCCCGATATCAGGAGCGCGGACATCCTCATCGCCGTCACAGACAGCGACGAGGTGAACATTGTCGCCTGTGTGCTCGCAAAGAAGCACGGCATCACGCATACGATTGCACGCATCCGCGACATGAATGTCACGGTACAGGCAGGACAGTATCTCAAAGAAAATTTTGATATCGATCTTGTACTCAATCCGGAGCTCATCACGGCAAATGAAATCAACCGCATTCTCATGACGCCCGCCGCACTCAACGTGGAGGATTTCGCGCAGGGTAAGGTGCGCCTCTTCGAGACACGCATACGCCGCCGCTCGGTCATCGCTCGCAAGTCGCTCAAGGATCTGAAACTCCCACACGGCGTACTCGCGGGACTGATCTTCCGCGATCACCGCATGATTATTCCACACGGTGATGACATGTTCCTCCCCGGGGACAATGCCTATTTCATCGGTCTGCCCGACCGCATCGAAGAGTTCAGTCAGAGCCTCGTACCGAGCGACACGCACAAATTGAAACGTGCCGCCATCATCGGCGCAGGACGAACGGGGCGTGGGCTCGCTCTCCTCCTCGAACGGCAGGGAGTGCAGGTAAAGGTGATCGACCGAAATCGCGAGCGCTGCGAGATGCTCGCGGAAAAGCTGACCACGGGGCTTGCGATCTGCGGGGACGGGACAGATATCGACCTGCTGACGGAGGAGGGCGTCGCCGAGGCGGATGTCATCGTCTGCCTGACGGAGGATGACAAGCTGAACCTGATGCTTGCCCTCCTCGCGCGCCACCTCTCGGACAATAAGATCAAGACGGTCGTGCGCGTCGACCGCAATGAGTACATCGATCTCATGGAGAAGGTCGGCGTCAACATCGCGCTTTCGGCGCGTTTGCTCTCGGCGAGCGAGGTGCTTGCCTACGCGCGCGGCGGCGATGTGACGCGCGTGACTCTCCTTGAGGGAGCCCGTGCGGAGGCGCTCGAGGTGATTGTCAGTTCCGGCGCTTCCGTCGTCGGAAAGAAATTGATGAATGCGAATCTCCCGCGTGAATGCCTCGTCTGTGCCTATGTACGCAACGAGGAGGCAGCGATCCCGAACGGCATGACGGAGCTCCTGCCGGGTGACCGCGTGATCCTTTTCGTCCTTAAGAGTTTCGCGAAAAAGGCGCTTGCCTATTTTGGAGACGACTGATGCGTTTCGATTTGTTCTGGGTGCTCATGGGACGTACGGCATATGTCTTTGCGCCGATCTACCTCATCCCGTTCGGCTATGGCTTTGTGCTCGGCGATCCGCTTGCGGGATCGTTTCTCGCGCTCGGCGTTCTGACCGCGATCCTCGGCATGGTGTTCGGCAATATGGGGCGCAGCCATATGCGTCAGCTCTCGGTCGAGGAGGGGACGCTCTTCCTCCTTTCCGTCTGGTTCCTGCTCGCTGTGCTCGGCATGCTGCCGTTTCATCTGGCGGGGCTGCACCTCTCGCCCGTGGACACGTTCTTCGAGTGCATCTCCGCGCTCACGACAACGGGCATGACGGCGCTCAACGAGACGCTTCCGCCCTCACTCATCCTTTGGCGTGCACTGATAAGCTGGTTCGGTGGTCTGCTCTTCATCGTAATCCTCGTATCGGTGCTGCCCGTCGTGAGCGGCTGTTTCGGCGTTGACTTCACCGTACGGCAGGAACGACTCTTCAGTCCGCTCTGGAACCGAATGATGCGCCCCATGTGCGAGATGACGCTGATCTACATTGCAATCACAGTCATCGCTGTCATCATCTACCTCGCGGCGGGCGATGAGATTTTTCCCGCGCTCATCCTCGCGCTCTTTACCATCTCCTCGGGCGCGGGTCCGGTTACCGGCGGACTTCCTCCCACTCCGCTGCTCATGCTGGGCAGCGGTCTCGTCGCCCTGCTCTCGGCGCTGCCGCTCCTCACACTCTGGCAGATGCTGCACCGCAGGTCGAACACCGAACTCACACAGCATATGGAGCTGCGCTCCTTTTTCGCGCTCTTTCTCTGTGCGGGAACATTGCTTTCAATTCTGCCCATATTACACGGTACGCAGACGATTGCGCGTGCCGTCAGCTATGGTTTCTTCTACGCCATTTCCTTTCTTTCGACGAACGGGCTCATGTTGCAGGAGGAAATCTCGTTTCATAGTGGCTCCGAACTGCTGCTCATCCTGCTCGCCGTCATCGGCGGCTGCATGGGTTCTTCGGCGGGCGGTTTCCGCATATCGCGCGTGCTCGTCCTCATCTCACTTTCGTGGACGGAACTGCTGCGGACACTGCATCCGCGCATGGTGTTTGCCGTGCGGCAGGGCGGTGGAATTGTACCTCTGCACTCTGCGGGGCGCATTCTCGTGCTTGCATTCATCTCCGCGACGGTCTTTTCCATCAGCAGCCTTTTCATCGCCCTCGCCGGACTCAGCCCCATCGAAACGATCACTCTGACGGTCTCCTGCCTGACGACAACGGGCGGCGTCGCCTCGCTCGCAGATCTGGATACGGTCACGAGCCTGCCCATCTGGACGAAGCTCCTCTGCGCTCTCCTCATGATCCTCGGGCGCATCGAGATCTTTGCTTTCTTTCTCTTCATCGGCTCCCTCCTCGAAGACACGGGACACAGGTGGTAGAACGCTATGAATATCTACACCGTCAACTACATTCTCTCGCGCCTCTCATTTGCAATGGCGGCGGCGCTTGTGATCCCGCTCATTCTTGCAGTCGCAGGCGACGAGCCCACCCGTGAGGCGTTCACGCTGTCCGTCCTCGTCAGCGCATTTGTCGGCGTCGGCTTCCGCCGCTACGGAAAGCCTGCCGAGGAGCTGACGGCGCGCGAGGGCATCGCCATCACGGCGTTCGGTTGGTTCACGGGGACGTTTCTCGGTATGCTCCCCTACCTGCTCGGCAATTATCTCGGCTTTCTCGACGCGCTCTTTGAAAGCATCTCCGGTTTCACGGGAACGGGGGCAACGGTCTTTGCCTCGCTCGGCTCCCTCCCCTACAGCCTCCTCTTCTGGCGCATGATGACGGCGTGGATTGGGGGCCTCGGTATCATCGTGATCTTTATCGCGCTCCTGCCGCAGTCCGGCGCAAGTACCATCTATATGTATAACGCCGAGGGTGCGGGCCCGACGATGGATCGCGTCATGCCGCGCCTGCGCGATATGACGATGGCACTCTTCAAGATTTACCTCATATTTACGACGTTTACAACAGCGATCTTCATGCTCTGCGGCGTGGACTTCAGCATCGCCCTCACACACGCAATGTCGACGATTGGGACGTGCGGTTTTTCGACATACGACGACAGCACAATGCACTTTCACAGTCTGCCGTTCGAACTGTGGACTGCCCTCTTCATGTTCCTTGCAGGCGGCAGCTTCTCCCTCTACTACCGTGCGTGGGTCAAGGGCCCGTCCGTCATCCTCCGGAATACGGAGTTCCGCACCTATCTCTGCATGATCCTCGTTGCCATGCTGCTCGTCGCGCTCAACCTCATCATTGAGATGGGGATGGATTTCGCGACAGCTGTACGCTTCGCCATATTTCAGGTGACATCGCTCTCCACGACAGGCTTTGTATCGGCAGACTTTGAAACGTGGCCGACATTCTCGAAACTCCTCCTGCTCCTCCTCATGACGATCGGCGGCTGTGCAGGATCGACGGCAAGCGGCATCAAGGTTGCGCGCATCATCCTTCTCGTACGCAATGCGCGCGCTGTCATCCTCCAGAAGCTGAACCCGCATCGCGTTGTCGATATCTCGCTCGGCGGCGCACATGTGGACAGTGCGATGCTCCTGCGCGTGGGGACGTTCTTCTTCCTCTACTTCGCGATCATCTTCGTGACCGCGTTCCTCCTCACGATGGACGGTCTGCTCCCGTTCGACGCGATTGCCGTCGCCATCACAACCATCGGCAACATCGGCCCCGCGTTTGGCATCGTAAGCGCGACCTCCACCTATGCGCCGCTCTCCGACTTTGTAAAGGCGGTGCTCTGTATCTCCATGCTGCTCGGCCGCCTTGAAATATTCACTCTGCTGATCCTCCTGCGCCCCTCGTTCTGGCGCAAGACGAAGCGGTGGTAAGCACATATACAAAAACTCTTTGAACCGTTTATGTTTCAAAGAGTTTTTGTATTTCGCTTCTTATTTCCCCCGCCGCAGTTCTTCAAGGCGTGCGAGTGTGTCGCTGTCGATTCGCTCGTGCAGTTCGCTGCGCGCAAGCGGCTGAATGTGCGGATTCATGTACTCCGCCTTCATCAGCTTCTTCGCCTTTTTCACGGAGCGGCGCAGCTCCGGCGAGGTGATGCGGTAGGCGCCCGCGCCGAGGATGACGCTCTGCTCCGCACCGTCGGAGGTAACGACATGCACCTCGCGTCCCGCGCGCACCGCCGTATAGGCAAGGCGCTCGATACAGCTGTCCGCCGTCTCCCCCGCCCCCGTGTAAATGACCTTCATCCGATCCGTGATCTGCAGCTCGTGCTCCTCGTCCTCGGTAAAAAACGCATCGAACACGACGGTCATCTCGTAGTTCTCGAAGGCACCGTACTCTGTGAGGATGTGGACGAGGACATCACGCGCCTCGTCGAGATTGCTGCGCAGGCGCATGAGCTCCGGCCATGCGTTGATAACGTTGTAGCCGTCGATGAGGTAGTACTCGCTCTCGCGCTGCCTAGCCATGCTGCACCGCAGCCTTTGCCGTGCGCTGGCGCAATGCTTCGTACATGAGGATTGCACCCGCGACCGAGGCGTTGAGCGAGTTGATCTTTCCGTGCATCGGCAGACGCACGGTGAAGTCGCAGAGGTCGCGTGTGAGGCGGCTCATGCCGCGCCCCTCGCTGCCGATCACGAGCACGAGCGCACCCGTGAGGTTTGCACGGTCATACACCTCCTCGCCCGACATATCCGCGCCCGCAATCCAAAAGCCCTGCTCCTTCAGCGCGCGCATGGTCTGCGCAATGTTGCCGATGCGCGCGACGGGCACGTATTCGAGTGCTCCCGCCGAGACGCGCGCGACGGTCTCCGTGAGCGGTACACTGTGACGTCGCGGCAGGAGAATGCCGTGCACGCCCGCAGCGTCCGCCGTTCGGAGGAGAGCACCGAGGTTTTGCGGATCCTCGATGCCGTCCAAGAGGAGCAGCAGAGGCTCCTCGCCGCGCTCCCGCGCCGCCGCGATAATCTCCTCGACAGCGACATAGGCGACGGGCGCGACGTAGGCAAGTGCCCCCTGATGACGCACGCCCTCGGGCACGGCGGCGTCCAGCTTTGCACGCCCCACAACATCTATCGTAATGCCGTGCTCGCGCGCAAGATCGCGCAGCTCATGCACGGAGCTTCCGTGCAGTCCGTCCGCGAGCAGGATGCGGTTGATGCCGCGCCCCGCCTTGATTGCCTCGACGATCGCGTGGCGTCCGGCAAGAATATGGGCGGGCTGTTCTGCTGTGCGCTCTTCCGCATGTTTTGCAAGGTTCTTCTCAGCGTGCTTTTCTCTGCGCTTTTCCGTGCGCTGTTCTTTCGCTTTCATTGCGCGCCCCCTACATCATCCGCGCGGGATAAAGCGCTCAAGCCATGATTCCTCGGCAACAATGAGATCACGCATGCGGAGCATCATCTCCTTGATCTCCCACTGTGCACCGGGTGTCCGTACGCGTTTCTCATACACATCCATAAAGGAGCGCAGGTTGAGTGTCGTGACGAAATTCGTACACGCACCGCCCGGCAGGATAAAACGCGCATCCTGCTTTGCAACGCCCATCGCGAGCAGGTCGTCATACGCCGCCTGAATCTCGCGCATGCACGCCATATAACGTACATAGGCTTCATTGTTGTCGGCGATCGTCTGCGGGACGACGTGATCGAAGAGTCCGTCCGTCTGCTTCGCGGACTGCTCGGAAACGTAGCGCTGGCTCTGCACGCTCAGTGAAACGCCGATGCGGTGGCGGCTGTACTGCGCGAGCAGCGTGCGCGAAACATCCTTGACAGCGAAGGTCATGGTGCAGTGCTCCACCACCGAAAGATGCTTGCTCGTCATGATGCGTTCGAGGAGGCGCAACATCTCTTCATCCGTCTTTTCCTGTGCAAGAAGTTCGATCGGCGAGTCCGCACTGTAGCATGTCCGTGCCGCCGTCCAGCATGTCTTTAGATAGTTCGGTGTCTTTGCAATCAGTTTAATTTCCATGCGTTTGCTCCTGCTGATTCATCATCTCTTTGGCGATGATCTGAAATGCCGCCTCCGCGATCTCCTCAAGGCGCTCGTGCTCCTTACGTATGTAAAGGCTCCCGAGCAGCGCCTCGAAGCCCGTGCTCGTATGATAGTCCGCGACGGACGCGCTGCGCGGTGCGTGGCTCTTTGTATTGCGCGCGCGCCGATAGATCGTCTGCTCCTCCTCCGTGAACATATCCGAAATGGCGCGATAGGCATGCGCCTGCCAGAGTGCCGAAACGATCTGCGCACTGAACGAATGAAGTGCCTGCACCTGTGCCTGTTCGTAGGAGAGGAGGCGCATGCGCACGTAGAGGTGAAAGTAGGCGTCACCCACATAGGCGAGAACGAGCGGATGTATATGCGCCGCATCCACATGCTCATAGCGTGTGCGGATATTACCCGCTGCATCGGGCAGGAACATCATGCGCACGAGATGCTGAAAGCGTTCAAACTTCATGTGCGCTCAAGCCCTTTTCCAGCGTACGCCCGTCGGCGTATCCTCGATAATGACGCCCGCCTCCTTGAGCCCGTCGCGAATCCTGTCCGCGACCACCCAGTTCTTCGCTGCACGCGCCTCCTGACGAATGCCGATGATGAGCTCCATCAGGGCATCGGCGAGACCATCATCCGCCGTAGCCTCTTCCTGCTCGAATATGCCGATGATCGCCGCCATCTCATGGTAGGCATTCGTTACCTTGACAAAGCTTTTTGCATCAAATGCCGTGCCGCGCTCGATCTCCTGATGGTAGCGGTTGATCTCCTTCGCAAGTCCGAACATCTGACTGATCGCAAGCGCCGTGTTGAAATCGTCGTCCATTGCTGCGTCGAAGTCACGCAGGAACGTCTCAGCCTGCACCGCCAGCTCTGCCGCCGTGTCCGATGTCCCCTCGCGCTGTGAGAGCTCTGCAATGACCTTGTTCGCATTCCGCAGACGATCCAGTGCTGTCTGCGCCTCATGCAGACGTTCGTCACTGAAGTCGAGCGGGCTGCGGTAGTGGGTCTGGAGGATGAAGAAGCGGATGACCTCGCCCGGGAATTCCTTGAGGATGTCCTTGACCGTAAAGAAGTTGTTCTTCGACTTCGACATCTTCTCGTTGTCGATCGTAATAAAGCCGTTGTGCAACCAATAGCGCGCAAATTTCTCATCGCCGTCAATGCACGGCTCCGCCTGCGCAATCTCATTCTCGTGGTGCGGGAAGATGAGGTCGTTGCCGCCGCCGTGGAAGTCGAAGGCATCACCGAGGTATTTCACGGACATCGCCGAGCACTCGATGTGCCAGCCGGGACGCCCCTGCCCCCACGGGCTCTCCCATGAGGGTTCACCTGGCTTTGCCGCCTTCCAGAGGGCGAAGTCCATCGGGTGCTCCTTCGTTTCGTTGACCTCGACGCGCGCACCTGCCTCCATATCATCGAGGCTGCGCCCACTGAGGCGACCGTAATGCGCGAACGCCTCCACGCGATAGTAGACATCGCCCGCCTCCGTCACGTACGCATAGCCGCGCGCAATCAGTGTCTCGATCATACGGATGATGTCCTCCATCGTCTCGGAGACGCGCGGGAACACATCGGCACGGCGTACATTGAGCGCGTCCATCGCCTTGAAATATGCGGCGATGTAGCGATCAGAGATCTCCTTCCACGTCACGCCTTCGCGATTCGCGGCATGGATGATCTTATCGTCCACATCCGTAAAGTTCTGGATATAGCGTACCTTGTACCCTTTGCGTGCAAGATAGCGGCGGATGACATCCCATGTGACAAAGGGGCGCGCGTTCCCGATGTGCGGATCGTTGTACGGCGTCACGCCGCAGCAGTAGATGCTGACTTCACCCGCATGCAGCGGATGAAACGCTTCCTTTTTTCGCGTCATTGTATTGTATACGGTAAGCATGATAACTCTCCTCTATTTTCGTTCTTCCAGTTCGGAGAGGCGCGCTTTCAGCACCTCGATCTCCTGCCGCATCTGCTCGATTATCTCCGCCTCGGGATCGGGCAGCATGTCGTGATCAAGATCGACATCCAGCTCGCTTGCGATCTCCTCCGCGCTCTCCTCGCATTCAAGCGAAAGTTCCCGTGCTCTGAGAAAATCCTCCTCCGTACGAACGCGCTGTCCGTTCATCATGACAATCCGCCCCGGGATGCCGACGACGGTCGCATGTGCCGGCACGGGCTTCAGCACGACAGAGCCTGCGCCGATTTTCGCATGGTCGCCCACGGTGAACGAGCCGAGCACCTTCGCGCCCGAGGCGACAACGACATTGCTGCCGAGTGTCGGATGGCGCTTGCCCTTCTCCTTGCCCGTGCCGCCGAGTGTCACGCCCTGATAGAGCGTAACATTTTTGCCAAGCTCCGCTGTCTCGCCGATGACAATGCCCGTGCCGTGGTCGATGAAGAGCCCCTCGCCGATCTTTGCCCCGGGGTGGATCTCAATGCCCGTCAGAAATCGTCCGAAGTTGGAGATCAGGCGCGGGAGGAGCACCCAGCCGCGCACATAGAGTGCGTGCGATATACGATGAAGCCAGATGGCATGCAGACCGCCGTAACAGAGCAAGACCTCGATCGTGCTCCGCGCCGCAGGGTCACGCTCAAAGATAACGCGAATATCACGTTTGATCCTCGCGAACATAACAGCTTCCTCTCCACAGTACACAGCAACAAAAGAAATGCGCCTGCGCCTCTTCAGAGACGCCGACGCGCAGATCGCCTTTGATTTCTTCTTTATTGTAACAAAAAAACACCCGCTAGACAAATTTTTTTATCTACGGGTGTTTTCGTTTACACAAGAGTTACAGTCCCTCTTCGTTGCGGCCATGATGCGGCTGACTGCCGACAATCTGCATCGCGCGCATGGTTTCGGTCATCACCTCCACCTCATATTGGATCTCCATGCCCTCAACGCGGAGGAGCACGGCGCCCTTATGCGTGGAAACGTAGCGCGGCGGCAAATTGTTCAGCGCAATCATCATCATATCCGTACGACAACGATCGCACATACAGATCTCGGGATACTGCGGAGCCAGCCGATCCAGCATTCGTTCTACAGCATCCTCCATGTAGTTCTTAAACGGCAGGTATGGCATCACAGCGCTCCTTTCCGATGACGGTCAGCCGAGGCGAACGGTGTAGATTGTCCCTTTGCAGCTCTTTTCCTCAAGGCTCTTTTCCGAAGCGACGGTGTATTCAATCGTATTCGGCGAGCGCTTGCGGATATAGACACCGACCTCATCATCATCATTCACGTCATCTGCATCGATCATACAGCGCACCATCCGCACCTCAGCCGCCTTCATATGCCCCTTCAGTGCACGCGGCTCCTGTGTATAGTAGAGCTCAAACTCATCCTCATCCGCATAGGTGAAGTACGTCCACACGCCATAGTCGACGTGCGCGTCGATGTCCACCTTAAAGCAGCCACGCTCGTTCAGACTGCCGAGGAAGTACGGGAAGAGGAGCTCATCATGCTCATCCACGTTCTTGTTGATGATCTTGACATCCTTCCCGCCCTTGCGGCAGCGCAGGAGTCCGAACGCCACGCCCGTCTTGCCCGTACGCAGGCGATCGAATCCGTCATGGAGAATTTTTCGCTCCTTCTCTTCATTCTCCATACCGAGCGGGAGATAGAGGACGAAAGGCGCATCCTTGCGCTGCTGCATGGTCAATCCCTTTGTTGGATTCTCCGGCTTCTTCCCTCCGGCAGCATCGGGCTTGTCCGTGGGACGTTCGGGAGTCATCTGGTGCATGGTATTGATCTGACGCGCGATATACTCATCGAAGAGCTTGCGTACCATGGGCGCCTTGCACGAGTTGCCGGCAAGGAAGATGTGCACCTGACGCACATTGCGTCCCTTGAACGCCGCAGCCATCGCCTGGAAGAAGTTCTCGACGCCGCGCCGAATGCGATCCTCAAGCGTACGTTCGAGCTTTCGCACGTCGATGTGCAGACGGATTTCTGCACGGTTGCCCGCATTTCCTGTCTTTTCCGAGGAGAACAAGGTGATCTTTGTATCGAAGCTGTCTCCCGCCGCGAACTCCTCATAGCCCTCACCGCGCTCCCAGAAGGGACGCAGGCGCTCGGCAAGGATCTTATTGTTCAGATGCGATGCCGCATCGCGTGTCTCACGCACAAGAGCCTCCGCACCCGCGAACGTCTCGCTCTCGGGCGGCAGTGCAAAGGTGATCTTGTGCAGGCGCATCTCCGCAAGATTGTCCTTGAACACATCATAGGCAAGCAGCTCAAGGATGTTTTCGCCGCCGAGATACATGTCGCTGCCAAAGCCGAACTGCTCGATGACGAACTTGCGCCGCCCGTTCTCCGGCACATATTCCACTCCGAAGTCAAAGTCTGTCGTGCCGCCGCCAAAGTCAAATACGCCATAGGCGACCTCCTCGCCCACGCGCTTCGGCTCGAGCCCATACGCCTCAAGTGCGCTGATTGCATACGCTGCCGGCTCGTTCGCACCATCGTACACACGGAACCGTCGCATCATCTCCGGATCATCGAGCAGAGCCTTCGGTAGCGTCTTTCTGAGACCGCGTTCAAAGCTCATGCGGATGTGCTCACGCAAGTTCTTCTCATAGCCCACTGGGAAGGACAGGATGTAGTCGAGGTAGATGTTGCGGTGCATGTTGTTGATGTAGAGGCCGAGATAGTACGCGTAGATCTCGATCGGATCGAAGCCGCCTGCATCGAGGGGCTGCGTCTCCGCGTACGGCTTGACCTCCTGAATGTAGCCGTGCCGGTCTTTTAGAATCGGCGAGTTCGCCGTGTCGCGCGTCCAGCGCTTGAGCTCGCTGAACACGGAGTAATAGACAGCAATGCCCTCCGTGGACTGCCGCTCGAAGATCGCATCCGCCGCCTGATGGGACGCAGTGACCTGCGCCCACTCTGTATAGGGGCGCCCCTCTCGCGCGCGGTAGAGTTGCTTGAACTTTTCGATGTCGATCAGCTCGATCGCCGTCGGGTTCTCGTAGTCCTGAATCGTCGGTTCGTTCTCGTAGTCTCCCTTGCCGATGCGCAGAAGACGCGCCTCACGATCACGGCAGACAACAACGGTGCTGCGCGTACCGAAGTCGATGGCGCAGGTGCCGTTCATGATAACGTCCAGCTGCGGTGGGCGGGCAACGAGGAAATCCGTCGACGGCAGTCGCAGGCACACGCTGTCCTCACGCCCCTCCTCCGTCAGCTCCTCATAGAGATCCCAGTGCCCCAAGCTCATATCCGTCAGGAGGCGCTCTGCATAGGGCTGAATGTTTGCACGTACGTGATCGGCATAGAGAAGCTGCTTTTTAAACGGTTCAATGGAGAAGTCCAGCGCCACGGAACCGGTGTTGATCGCCGTCTCGATCACGCCCTGGATGTCAAAGGTCATGCCAAAGATCGTCTCTTTGAAACGCCCGGCAACAACATCCTCGGCAAAGCGTTCATGATCGAAGAGCAGCTGATCCTCCTCAATGCGGATGTAGGAGCGAATCTTCGGATACTCCGCAACGAAACGGCGCAGCCGCTCCTCCTGCTCATGTGAGACATCCTCCGCATTGAACTCGTCTGCGATCCACTTCAAAAAACTCTGTGCACCGCTCTTCTCCGTAGCGAGCGAGAACATATACTTCTTATTGACAATGGAAGCGGTCTCATCCTTGAGCGCAGCAATATCCCTTCCGATCTGCTGTCCAAAGCAAAACGAGCTCTCGTAAAAGAACTGCCGAAATGCATCCTTTTTCAAATGTAAGCTGCGCATAAGCACCGGACGTACCGCTGCCTGCATCTCTTTTCGCGCCATTCATTCATCTCCTATCGAACAGGGGAAACGCTGATAAACTGACAAACTTCATTTTATCAAGTGATTCCCACGCAATGATCCCCTTACGCTAAATATTCTTCACAGTCAATCAAAATCCTTTTTCATATTTTCACGTACGAAAAAAGCCCTACGAAAAATTCACAGGGCATTCGATCGAAATGGTGCGCTCGGCGGGAGTCGAACCCACGCTTTCAGCTCCGGAGGCTAACGTCCTATCCACTGGACTACGAGCGCATAAAAGCATAATCCGCATTATAGCTTAAAAGATGCTATTTGTCGAGTGCTTTTTCATCGTTCTCCTCTGCCTTAGCCGCGCTCTTCTCATGCACCGGCGAAATGGGAGCGAAGTAGCGGCGGATGATACCAACCTCATCGCTGATAAAGAGAGCGACCGGCGACTCACGCAGCATAACAAGTTCCAACAGTCGTGCCTGTTCGGCTGGATTCTGCTCCCGCATGGTCGCGGGGTCTGCTGCGGCACGCGTGAGTGTAATCGCCTTCTGTTCTGCTGCCGCATAGTCATTCGTCTTGCGCACGATGACTGCGGTCGGATCGTAGACACGGTTCGAGAGCTCCGTCGGTGGAGCATTTTTTTCGATGTGCGTACGCAGATCCTGTGTGTCCCGTTCGAGATCGACGAGACGCGCATAGGTGATCGCCAGATTGCTCTCCCCCTCCTTGGCATCCGCGAGGATCTGATGATAACGCGTCCAGTTGCGATCCAATTCCGCAATCTGCTTCTGATATGTCCCCCACCATGGCGTAAATAATTCCTGATCACGCGCAATGGTCGCACGCTCCTCGATGGTCAGAGGCTCCGGTGCACGCTCTGCCGTCTGTATCCGAAAAACGATCCCGCTGAGCACTGCGAGCAGGGTGACAAAGATCAGAAAGACACGGCGTGGAAGATAGCGAAACAGAATGATGAGCAGCAGAATGACACCGACCATCAGTACATAGATCAGCATAAACTCCTCCGAATATATTCAGATTCCTGCACGTTCTTTGAGCGCCGCACGATCGAGTATATGAATGCGCCCCCGAGAGGTCTGCACCAGCCCCTCTTGACTGAATTCGCGGATGAGACGGCTGACCACCTCGCGCGCCGTACCAAGGTACTGCGCGGTTTCCTCGTGGGTCAGTCGGATCTCATCTCCCTGCATGCGTGCGGACTCTGTGAGCAGAAATTTCGCAAGTCGTCGATCTGCAGATGTGAAGAGCATCTGTTGAAACTTCCACAGCATTTCCGAAAGACGCACGACCGCATACTCATATGCACGCGCACGCACGGGGATATTCGCGTCGAGGATGCCGCGCACAACCTCCGTATCCGAGATAAAGAGTGCGGTGTCCTTTGCTGCCTCGATCGAGATATCACATGAGATCGTCCCGAGGAATGCAGTGCTCGCAAGGAGGGCGATCTCTCCGTCACGCAGGAAGTAGAGCGTGAACTCACGCCCTTCCTCAGAGAGGATATAGACGCGCAGGGAGCCGGATATGATGTGAAGTGTTCCCGCATGTGCGAGTGAGCCGCGATGAAGAAATTCTCCTTTTGTAAAGTGACTATAGCGCGTGTGGGTAATCAAATCTTCCCGTTGTGCGTCAGTCAGTGCATTCCATAGATCAAACTGTTCGATGTAATCTCGAAATTGACAGCCTTCCAAATCATGTACCGACATATCCATCCCCCCTTTTTCTATCCCCCTATTCCCTTTACCGTTCGCGCAGATCGCGCACAGCAGAAAGACCTGCCACTGCTCCTTCATAGACCGCCTTGGCAATCTGTAGGAGCCCTCCCGTGCAGTCCCCCGCAGCGTAGACTCCTAGAACATTCGTCTCCATCTGCGCACCCACGATAATTTTATCATTGTTAAGCAATACACCGAGTTTCCGCGCAAGCTCTGAACTTCCTGCTGTGCCGACCGCCATAAAGATACCGTCCACTGTCATCTGTGCGCCATCATCAAAGACGATTCGCTCCACACGACGCGTTCCCTCAACGCGCGCAAGCGGGCGCTGCTCCACCGTAGTGCCATCCGGAACCATGACGTGTGTCTTCTCGCCATTCGTCAGGATGGTGAGATGTTCCACATGCGGACGTAGGATCTCTGCCTCATGCAGAGCATAGTCACCCGCACCGATGACCGCAACGCGTTTGCCGCGATAGAAGAAGGCATCACAGATCGCGCAGAAACTGACACCGCGCCCCTCAAATTCTCTAAGCCCCTGTATGGAGAGCGTCTTGCGCGGCACTCCTGCTGCAAGGATAACCGCATCCCCATTGTAATCTTTTTGCACGCCCTCGACCCGAAATCCATGTCCATCGTCCACAGGGAGAATCGCCATCGCCTCATCCGTTTCGAAACGGACACCAAGCCGCTGTGCTCCCGCGATACCGCGCCGCTGCAGCTCTGCACCTGAAATCGGTTCGGCAAAGCCGTAGTAGTTCTCAATCCACTCAGCGGCTGCAAGCGCCCCCGATTCCTTGGTGATGACGGTCACGTTGGCACCGCCGCGCCGAGCATAGAGTGCGGCGGAGACGCCTGCGGGACCGGAACCGATGATGATGACGTGCATAGATACTCCTAATGTATGAAAAAAGAGGCGTCCCTTCGACGCCTCTTTCTCTGTCTGCGGGGAACTTGGAAAGCACTGATAAATTCAGCGCCATTTATCAGCGATTCCCTTGCTTGATCAATGATGGTTAAAGAGCAGGCTCACCGAACGATGGCTTTGAATACGCACAATGACATCTGCGAGGGACTGTGCGAGAGAGAGTGTGACGAGTTTATCGGACTGCTTCTCCGGTGAAAGCGGAATCGAGTCGGTAATGACAAGCTGATCAATCACGGAGGCACCAAGCCGTTCGGTCGCGGGATCGCTCAGAATGGCATGCGAGCACGCAGCGAGCACACGCTTGGCTCCGCGTTCCTTGAGTGCCTTTGCCCCCTCGCAGAGCGAACCTGCCGTATCGACAATGTCATCGATGAGGAGGGCTGTCTTGCCCTCGACCTCACCGATGAGGTTCATGACCTCTGCACATCCGGGGCAGGGGCGACGCTTCTCAATGATGGCGATCGGCGCATGGAGGAAGTCTGCCATGATCCGTGCGCGTGTGACGCCGCCGAGATCCGGCGAAACTACAACGAGGTCCTCGATCTCCTGCTCGCGGAAGTAATTGGCAAGTACGGGAGCAGCGGCAAGATGATCCACGGGAATATCAAAAAACCCCTGAATCTGCCCTGCATGGAGATCGACAGTGACAACGCGGGTAACCCCCGCCGTCGTCATGAGGTTGGCAACGAGTTTTGCCGAAATCGGCTCGCGCCCGCGTGTCTTGCGATCCTGACGCGCATAGGCATAGTACGGAACGACCGCCGTAATACTGTGTGCGGACGCCCGCTTGCACGCATCCGTGAGAATCAGCAGCTCCATGAGATTGTCGTTCACGGGAAAACTCGTCGACTGAATGATAAAGATGTCCTTTCCGCGAATGCTCTCTTCGATCATCACCTGAATTTCACCGTTGTTGAATTGTCCAACGAATGCCTCGCAGAGAGGGATGCCGATACGTTCAGCAATATCCTTCGCCAATTGGGGATTTGCATTCCCCGTCAGGATGCACACGTTGTCGGTCGGAAAACTCATTGCTCTGTTCCTCCTAAAAGCCAGATGCGTCAACACACAAATCTATTTATAGTATAACACGCACCGTTTATTTTGGGAAGAGCGTTGTCCCTGCTTTTTCACAGTGTTCAGAACTATGCACGAATCTCATTTTCGTTTATCAGCCCAGCCTTCGATCTCCTTCTGACGCGCGCGCGCAACGGAAAGCATACCCGCCGGGACATTACGCGTGATGGTGGAGCCCGCCGCAATATAGGCACCCTCACCCACGGTGACAGGCGCGACAAGGTTCGAGTTGCAGCCGACAAAGGCATTGTCCTCGATGACCGTACGGAATTTCTTCTTCCCGTCATAGTTGACCGTGATCGTACCGCAGCCCATGTTGACGTTCGCGCCGAGATCACAGTCCCCGATGTAGGAGAGATGGGGCAGCTTCGATCCCGCGCCGATGTTGGAGTTCTTGACCTCGACGAAATTTCCCATCTTTACGCCGGCGCCAATGTGGCTGTCCGGACGAATGTGGTTGAACTGCCCGAGATCTGTTCCGTTTTCGATCTCGGCATCATGGGCATAGACATAGTGTGCCTTGACCCCGTCACCGATGACCATGTCCTGAAAACGTACATTCGGTCCGATGCGGCAATCCTCGCCAATCACCGTGACCCCCTCTAAGAATGTAAAGGGATAGATGATGGTGTCCATACCGACGCGCACCTCCGCGTCGATGAACGTCGTATGCGGATCTATGATTGTCACGCCGTCCGCCATCAGTTCCTCGACCTTGCGGCGACGCAGAATACGTTCTGCGACGGCGAGCTGACTGCGCGAGTTGATGCCGAGTGTGCTCTCGTAGTTATCTGCAACGACTGCCCAGATTTTTTCACCCGCATCGCGCAGAATGCTGAGGACATCGGGAAGATAATACTCCCCCTGCGCATTGTCGTTTGTCACCTTTGCAAGCGCCGAAAAGAGCGCCTGCGCATCAAAGCAGTAAATTCCGGCATTAACCTCATGGATCTCGCGTTCCTCGGGGCTCGCATCCTTGTGCTCGACGATTTTCAGAACCTCGCCGCTCTCTCGCCGAACAATGCGCCCGTAGCCCTTTGCGTTTGGCATGATCGCTGTGAGCACCGTCGCCTTTGCGCCCGCATTCACATGCTCCTCGTGAAAACGCGCCAGAAGCTCTGCGGTCAGAAGCGGCGTATCCCCGCAGAGCACCATGATCGTCCCGTGCTCGCCCGCAAGCAGATCCTTCGTCTGCAGGACAGCATGCCCTGTGCCGAGCTGCTCGCGCTGCTCAACATACTCAACGCTGTCCCCAATCGCGGCGCGAACCACTTCACCGCCAAAGCCCGTCACAACGATGTTGCGCCGCGCACCTGCCGCGTCCGCCGCATCGATGACATGCTGCAACATGGACTTTCCTGCCGCATGGTGCAGGACTTTCGGCAGCTTTGACTTCATGCGCGTCCCCTTGCCCGCTGCCAATATAACCGTAACAAAATCCAACATTATGCTCCTCCCATTCTCCGGAAATGTCTACTTTGCACTTTCCTTATTTTTCTTATGTTTTATAATGGTCGTTCCTGTCTTTTTTTCCTGCTCCTCAATGGCGTAAAGCAATGTCTGTTCCGAATTTTCCATGTGCTTTGCACCGACCTTGCGTGCATGGCGAGCATCGCCCGAGCCAATCGCATCCACAATGGCGCGATGTTCTTCGAGTGTCGCCTTTAGGCGTCCCGGATAAGACATGGAAATCGTACGAAAACGCGTGAGTTGTTCCCGTAGATTGCCGATGATCGCAAGCAGGCGCTCATTGCGTGCAGCTTGGTAGAGGAGTTCGTGAAACTCGATATCCGTCTGCACGATACGGTCCATATCACGCTCCTCAATGGCACGCCCAATGGCAACGAGGAGACGTTCAAGCCGCTCCTGCTCCTCATCGGTAATACGCTCTGCAGCGAGCTCACAGGCGAGTGCCTCAAGCGCTGAACGAATCTCAAAGATCTCATTGATGTCACGGATGGATACACTCGCAACGTAGGCACCGCGCCGCGGAACGGTGACGACATAGCCCTCCTGCTCAAGCTTTCGGATTGCCTCGCGTACAGGTGTACGACTGACGAGCAGTTCGTCCGCGAGATCGTTCTCCTTCAGCCACTCTCCCGGTTTTAACACTCCGCCACGGATAGCATCACGCAGTACCTCACAGACAATTTCACGAAGCGGCTGATAACTGTTCACAACGACTGGCGATAGTTTTCCTTGCATACAAATTCCCTCTGTCTTACTTCCCGTATCTGCCTGCTGTTTGCGTCAAATGCACCGCAGCGTCGGTTGCGCTGCGAAACTCCTCTGCCGCTACACGCGCCGTCTGCACATCCGCAAAGAGTCCGAATACGGTCGGCCCGCTGCCCGACATCATCGCGCAAAGTGCCCCACACGCATACATTCGTGCGCGATAGTCACCGATTACGGGATGTGCCGCCTCCGTCACAGGTTCGAGCACATTGCCGGCAAGGCGAATACAGGCAGCTGTATCGCCTGCGGCAATCGCATCCAAGAACGCTGCATTGTCCGGATGCTCCTCCGGCGGGTTCGCATCATAGCTGCGGTATGCCCATGGAGTCGACACGGCAAAGGGCGGCTTTGCGAGCACAACGGGCATCTCCGGAAAGTCCGTAATCCGCCGCATAATCTCACCGCGTCCCGTTGCAAAAATGGTACCGCCCATGAGGGAAAAGGGAATGTCAGAACCGATCTGTGCACCCAGCGCACAGAGTTCCGCGTCCGATCGTCCAAGTCCATAGAGTTCATTCATCCCGCGCAGGGTCGCTGCCGCATCGGCACTGCCTCCCGCAAGTCCCGCAGCGACAGGGATACGCTTTGCAATGTCGATATGGACACCGCCGCGAACGCCGCACTCTTTCATGACGAGTGCCGCCGCACGATGAGCGAGATTGCGCTCATCTGCCTCCAGTCCCGGCAGATCCACGGTCAGCGTGATTCCCTCCTCCTGCCGCGTCAGCGTGAGTGTGTCGGCGAGCGCAAGGGACTGCATGACAGTCGCGATCTCGTGATAGCCGTCATCCCGAAGCCCCAGAATGTCGAGCGTCAGATTGATTTTCGCCCGTCCGAGAATCGTCACCATAGGAAGTCATTCCTCCATTTTCTTGGAAAAAGATGTATGCTGCCTTGCATGTCATCACTCTTTCCTTCTGTTCTCAGATTAACAGGATTTGCAATTATATTCAATAGGTTTTTTTATTATTTCTCAAAAAATTGCGACGGGATCAATGTCGATTGCGATATCATCGCGCAGATGAATCCCCTGATTCCGCAGAAACACTCGTACGTCCGCAAGCGCATCGGTCTTAATGAGTACGATGAAACGATAAGCGCCGCGTTCCTTTTCGATCAGGGCGGGCGATGGTCCGATCACCATACAGCCCGCGCGCCCCGCAAATGTATTTTGAAAGGATGCAACAAAAGTATTTGCCTCGTTCCATGCACGATCGCGGTTCGGATCGTGAAAGAGCAGCTTTACAAGGCGGCTGAACGGCGGATAGAAGAGTTCACGGCGCAGCGCAAGCTCCTGCTCTGCAAACGCCTCGTAGTCCTGCCGCATGGCAGCGTGCACGGCATAGTGCGCAGGGTTATAGGTCTGTACGATGACCTCCCCGCGCGCGCCACCGTGCCGCCCCGCACGTCCTGCCGTCTGCGTGATGAGCATGAAGCAGCGTTCTGCCGCACGAAAGTCCGGCAGATTGAGACTCGCGTCGGCGCTGATGATGCCGACCGACTGCACACCCGGGAGATCATGTCCCTTTGCGACCATTTGCGTGCCGAGCAGGATGTCGAAATCACGCCTGCGAAACTTCGTCAGAATCTCCTCATGCGCAAGCTTGCGTCCTGTCGTGTCACGATCCATGCGTACGATGCGTGCTGCGGGAAGCAACTGCCCGAGTTCCTCTTCGAGCTTTTCCGTACCTGAGCCGAAGTATTTGATGTAGCGGCTCCCGCACTGCGGACAGGTCTCGGGTACGGGGGCGCGCAGATCGCAGTGATGGCAAAGGAGCTCCCCGTTTACGTGGTAGACGAGCGGCATCGAACACTGCGTGCAGGTCATGACCGCGCCGCAGGAACGACACATGATGAAGGTTGAATAGCCGCGTCGATTCAGCATGATGATCGCCTGCTCACGGCGTGCAAGGGTCTCCGTGAGGAGCTCACGCAGGGGGAGCGAGATGACCGTACGCCGTCCGTGCCGCAGCTCCTCACGCATATCGACGGCACGCACCTCTGGCAACGGCTGACTGCCGATGCGATCCGGCATCCGGAGGAGTGTCAGCTCCCCCGCACACGCGCGCGCATAGGACTCAAGCGATGGAGTTGCGCTGCCGAGCACGAGGATCGCCCCATACCGCCGCGCCAGAACCTCCGCGACCACGCGTGCATGATAGCGCGGTGACTCATCCTGCTTGTAGGACATATCCTGCTCTTCGTCGAGAATGATGGCACCGACATTCTCAGCAGGTGTGAAGAGCGCCGAACGCGCTCCGATGATGATGCCCGCCTCCCCACGCCGCACACGAAAGATCGAATCATTCCGCTCCGCGTGCGAGAGCTGACTGTGAAAAACGACGATGTCGTCCGTGAACACTTCTTGAAACGCCGTGATGAGCTGTCCGGTGAGAGCGATCTCCGGCACGAGCACAACGACCTGCCGCCCCTCCGCACGCACGACACGCGCCGTTTCAATGTAGACGCGCGTCTTGCCGCTGCCCGTCACACCGTGGAGCAGATACCCATGAAAGCCGCCGCCTGCAAGCCCCGCATGCACAGCTGTAACCGCAGCCGCCTGTGCCTCCGTCAACTCCTCTGCACTTTTTTCTGCCGTCCCCGCAGTATAGCTGGAACGCAGTTTACGGCGCATGTGCTCCGTCAAATATCCCGCTGCAACGAGATTCTTGATGGTCGCGAGCGAAACGTCCTGTGCGTCGAGTTCGCCGCGCGTGTATTCGTTCCGCACGCGAAAGAGTGCAAGCGCCCGCGCCTGTGCACGTTTCTTGGTAAGCCCTGCGAGCGCTTCATCCGTGACCGTGCCCGCCGTGTAGAACTTTTCATAGCGCGCCTTGTCACGCTTATCGGCGCGATACTCCTTGCGTATGAGATGGTAGCGCAGGAGTTTTTCTATACACTCCTCCACAAACATGGCAGGAAGTGCACGACGCAGCTCCGCCATCCGTTGGCTGCCGCTCTTGCACAGATATCGATAGACGGCGTTCATGTTCCTATCCGCAAGGATGGGGTGTGCCGGATCTGCATCCTCCGCCGCTGCATAGACGGGAAAGATGCGCAATCCACTCTTACCCGGCATAAAGAGCCGCATGATCTCTGCCGGTGAACAGAGATAGAACGCTGCGAGCTCCTGCGCAGCAGCAAGGAGCTCGGACGAAAACCACGCCTCCTCATCCACCGCCTCGATGATCTCCCGCAGACGATGTCCTCCGTCCCGCGCGGCGTCATAGGGACGCACGCGTGTGATGAATCCCTCCTTGCGCACGTTGCCAAACGGCACGAACACGCGCCATCCTGCGCCGACCTGTGCGAGATGTTCCGGTAGAACATAGGTGAACTCCTGCGCGATGCTCTTGACTGGAATATTGATATAGACATCCGCAACGGTCATATGTTCACTTTCTCATTAAAAAAGCCGTCACACGAAACATTTCGTGCAACAGCTCCTTTCCATACATTACTTATGAGGCAATCGCCGCCTGATTCGCAAGAATTTCCTTGCATGCCTGACATGCGGGACATATGCAGGTATCTTCCCCCTGCTCCTTCGCCTGCTTTGCC
>ERZ773099.991-NODE-991-length-21874-cov-7.132866_pt1 | contig 21874 bp, 16 predicted proteins | sample MGYA00511120_ERZ773099 | MGnify/ENA primary metagenome ERZ773099 (study PRJEB29015, sample SAMEA2738012) | human oral metagenome | biome: human oral; feature: human-associated habitat; material: dental | place: China | collected 2104 ...
TTTGTTGACTCCTTTCAGAGCCCTATATGTGTACAGGTTTTTGTCCGCACCCCCGAACTTTGTGTAAGATTAACTTCACCATTCTTAATTCAAATCGTGAACTTACTTTTTCATTTCACTTTCTACACAATGTGTCGTTAGAAATTTATTTTTAGGCTTGCATTTGCCGACAACTTGTGTGATAATGATACAGTCGGCACAAGTTTGCGGTCTTGGCGGAACTGGCAGACGCGCACGGTTCAGGTCCGTGTGGGAAACCATGGGGGTTCGAATCCCTTAGACCGCACCACATCCCTCTGTAACTTGAAATGTTACAGAGGATTTTTTATGAATTTTAACATTAAATTGTTGGTGCGGGGGACGTTTCGTGGTATTCTATTGTGAGAAACCGGTTAAACGTTGAATGGCTGATTACAGGAAAGGACTTTAAGATGGAAACAAAGGATTGTATTTTGACGAGAAGGAGCATCCGCAAGTATACGGATGAAAAGATTTCAAAGAAGCAGCTTGAAGAGGTTGTTGCGCTTGCAGCGTACGCACCGTCGTGGAAGAACACTCAGGTGACGAAATATTGTGGAGTGCTTGATTCTGACATCAAAGCAAAGATCGCCGACGAGTGTGTTCTCGGTTTTGAATTTAACCAAAAGATTATAAACAGAGCTGCGGCGCTGGTGGCGGTAATATATAAGCATGGAATTTCCGGCTATGATCAAAACGGCGAACCTTCAACGTCAAAAGGTGACAAGTGGGAGGTTTTCGATGCCGGGATAGCCACGCAGACCTTTGTTCTCGGAGCTCACGATCTGGGGTATGGAACGGTGATTCTCGGTGTTTTCGATGACAGGAAAGTAGCTGAAGTTCTTGAACTGCCGGAGGATGAGGTTGTTGCGGCGTTGGTTGCCATCGGATTTGCGGAAAAGACTCCGGGCGCTCCGCCTCGAAAAGAGGTAAACGAGTTGCTTACCGTAAGATAGCAAGATATTTGTTTCAGATGGATAAATGGCCGGACGTGGCGGTTTTCCCGGGGTGACGGCTAAAACCGTTGCGTCGGGCTACCTGTCAAGGCGGTTGATTGGGATGTGATCAAGTGCGTTGTTTAAGGCTGTTGTCGACGGTTACCTGCTCCCCTTTGACAGCAGGTAATAAATCAGCAATCCCGCAGCGAACAATGCGCCTATGATTATAAGTGGCATTCCGGTACCCCCTGTGTAGAGACTTCGTTACTCATAAGCCTGATTTTATAATATCACAGAAAGGCGAAAAGTAAACGCTAAAGAGCCGGCGTAATGCAGAAAGGTTTTAGATGAGAAAATATATAGCTGAATTTATAGGAACTTTTGTACTTGTTGCTTTCGGATGTGGTTCTGCGGTCGCGGCAAACAGTATTTTTATAAGCATGGGTTCGCCTCTTCCGATAGCATTCACTTCACTTCCGATAGCATTTGCTTTCGGGCTCGCATTTATTGCAATGGCATATTCCATGGGAAAGATTTCAGGCTCGCATCTCAATCCGGCTGTATCTCTTGCCATGCTGATTGCGAGACGGCTTAGCCTCAAAGATTTTTTCGGGTATGTCATCGGGCAGTTTGCGGGATCGACGGCTGCGGCACTGTTCCTGTGGACGTGCTTCAGCGCAAAAGATGCGCTGGGACAGAACGGCTACGGGACGTCAAGCCCGCTCGGAATCAATGTCGGGATTGCTGCGCTGGTAGAAACGGTGCTGTCTGCCGTGTTTATTCTGGTTTTTCTGTCCGCAACGTCGAAAAAAGAATGCAAAGCCTTGTCGGGACTCGTTATCGGACTGACCCTTACCGTTACACACATATTCGGGATACCTTTTACGGGTGCATCGGTCAACCCCGCAAGAAGTTTTGCGCCGGCGGTGTTTGTCGGAGGAGATGCCCTGAATCAGCTTCCCGTATTTATCATAGCTCCTTTTGCCGGCGGGATTGTGGCGGCGCTGCTTTATATATTGTTGTTCAATATAGGTAGACGTGACGTTATGGATGCGGATATTGAGGACGACAGTGTTGTTCAGAACGCCGAAGCGGAAAGTGCGGATGCCGGCATTGAGGACGGGATCATCGTTCAGGTCGTTGAAACAGAGAACACGGAGACCGACATTGAGGAAGATAAGAAGTCTGAACGCGCTTCCGAAGATGAACCGGATTCCCGAAACGAGAAGCGGCAAGGCGATAGAGAAGCCGAAGAAAATGATGAACCGGATCAGGAATATGACGGTGAGGTCAAAGATGATGACGGCAACATGGATAGTGTCGTTTCCGAAAAAGAGAAGGGGAATAAAGATGAAAAAGAGGCTACCGACAAGAAAGCTAAAGAAGCAAAAGAGGCAGCCGATGTAAATGATGAGTTCGGGGTCGATGAGGCTGATGAGGAATCCGAAAACTATGAACCCGAAAAGGCAAATGAAGCCGATGAGGAATCCGAAAACCATGAACCTGAAAAGGCAAATGAAGCCGATGAGGAATCCGAAAACTATGAACCCGAAAAGGCAAATGAAGCTGATGAGGAATCCGAAACCGATGAATCCGAAAAGGCCGATGAATCCGATGAGGAATCCGAAACCGATAAACCTGAAAAAGCAGATTGAAGAACGGGGGATTCCGAGGTCATGACTTTGAGGAGAGTGACGAAACGGATGAGATACCGAAAGTGTGAGCATGATGATAAAAGTTTTCGAAAAAAAGTTGATGAAAAAATTGTTGCCGATACTGTTGTGCGTCATTTCAGTTTCCGCGCTTACTGCCGTTCGCAGTTACGCCGTAACGTCTAAAAAAGTAAATAGCTCCGATGACGGAGGAATCACGATACTTCGCAACATACGTATACATAAGGTTCCCGCTCAAAAAAGTAAAAAGACCGGGACAAGGAGCAAACTGCATGATGCCTTGCCGAGTGCTTACGATTCCAGAAAGCAGGCATGGTGGCGGGATGACAAAATAAGGATCAAAGATCAACATTCGTCCCAAATTTGCTGGGCGTTTGCAACGATGACCGCGGCCGAAATATCATACCTGAAAGAAACGGGGGATGTGAAAACCTTATCTCCCACTCATTTTGCGTATTTCTTTTTCAACAGGGAAAACGATCCTCTCGGAAATACGGAAAATGATAAAAACCTGACAGATGCATATAATCCGGAGCCATGGTACAACAGCGGCGGCAATATATACTCATCTTCCCAGGCGCTTGCCAACTGGATGGGGGCGGTCACTGAAGAGAAAGCACCGTTCAATACGGAATTTAAGGCTTATGATGCAAAACTTGCATACGATAATTACATAACCGGGCAGAATTCGATAATTGTGGATGCGACAGATAAATCTGCGGTGAAGCGTGCCGTAAGTAAATACGGCGCTGTTGTCACATCATGTGTTTCCGGCTATAACCACAAGCACGGTGATGGAACTTACAACCAATATTATAACGGTGGAGCCGATTCGAATCATGCCGTGGTAGTGATAGGCTGGGACGACAATTATCCGAAAGAAAAATTTGCCGCCAAAGGCGGAAAATACAGCATCCCTAAAAAAGATGGCGCATGGATCGTTCAAAACAGCTGGGGAGAAGAATATAAGGAATACCGTATCTCCTATGAGGATACTTCGTTTGCTTATGTCGGAACCGATGATGACGGTAATGACGTTAAGTCAGTAAATGCGCTGGACATGCAGCCGGCGGAGAGTTACAGATACAATTATCAGTACGACGGAACGGCAGGTTTGGATAATGTTTCCCTTGGAAAAGATAGCAGGATTGCCAATGTGTTTTGCGTGGGTGACGGCGATAAAATCCTTGAGGCTGCGGGCTTTACGACTTTTAACGATGGGGACACTTCATATTCGGTGGAAGTGTACACGGATTTGAAAGATAACGCAAATCCCGAAAGCGGGGAAAAAGTGTGCAACTTTGACGTGGAGACAAGAAACACCGGAAGCTACACCTTTAAGCTTGGAGATTACGGTTTGAAACCGGTCAAACTCAGAAAAAACAGCAATTACTCAATAGTTATCACGACCAAAACTCAAACATATTTTGGTGTTGAAGACAATGCGGACTACGGAAGTCTGAAATGCGAGGCACAGATAGAAAAGAATCAGAGCTTCATAAAAATGAATACCGGCGATGAGTGGACGGATATGCATGACAACGCGGATAAGATGTGCGCGAGGATTAAGGGCTTTGCAAACGATGATCCGAATCCCGAGCCGCCCGGCGGAGAAGATGCAGAAGAGCCGGGAAAGGATCCGCAGGAGGAGAAGGATAAAAACAGTCCGGAACCGATCATGCCGACAGACAGTAATGGGACAGACAGGGATAAAGTTGCCGCAAAACCCTATAATTCGGTCACAGCTTCGGGCACAAAAACCGGAAGCGGTGCCCGTCCGAAAGAAGCGGTTGGAACGAGTATAGGAAAAATCAAGGCAAAGAAGAAAAAATGCATACTTATATGGAAGAAACGGGCAAACGGTATAGACGGATATCAAATACAGTACTCAAGAAGTAAAAAATTCAAAAGTCCGAAGACAAGGAAGACGGGGCGGAAAAACAATCGGGTAGCGCTAAAAAGACTCAAATCAAATACGAAGTACTATATTCGCATTCGGACATATACCAAATTTAATGGACGTTACAGCTATAGCCGCTGGAGCGGAGTCAGAACTGTTCGTATAAAATGAAAAGCCCGGATCAGGTAATAGTATAATATTTCTCAAAGACGGCAATGAACAACTTCCCCCTAATATGATTATAAGATCAGGTAGTAGTATAGTATTTCTCAAAGACGCCTACAATTCCCGCGAGCGCCTACTTCTGCCACGATCAGGTGGCAGCGGAGTATTTCTCAAAGCGTTCAAAGTGTGACATATGTCTTGACAACCAAGACGCCGCGTTGCGCAGGGCAAAATTATTTTCTTGACACGGGTATTGATTGCCATTATAATGAACTGAATTTAATATACGGACGACGACGGAACCAGTAGTCCCGGGTAAAAACCTTACAGAGAGGATGGAAGAGCTGAGAACCATCCGGTGAACCGGTGCATGAATATCACTCCCGAGTCCGACATCTTATTAAGTGGCGACCTTGAACACGAGGTCTGCAACTAGGGTGGTACCGCGGTTTGTAATGATCGTCCCTAACATATATTACAGGTTAGGGGCTTTTTATTTAGCAAATATCCGGTTTCGGATCATGCATGTTCCACGCCGATTGGAAGATATTGTTCGGAATTTAAAATGAATAGGGAAGGAAATTGATTTATGTTCAAAAAATTATCGGAAAAACCTGTTGCCGAAGTGCAGAAAGATCAGGTAAAACAATGGATAGAAGAAGATCTTCTGAAAAAATGCGTCGATGCAAGAGAGGGGAAACCGCAGTTTGTATTCTACGAGGGGCCTCCGACGGCAAACGGAAAACCGGGAATCCATCACGTGATGGCGCGTACGCTGAAAGATTCAATCAACAGATACAAGACCATGCAGGGATTTCAGGTCAACAGGAAGGCAGGCTGGGACACACATGGGTTGCCTGTCGAGATAGAAGTGGAAAAGCAGCTCGGAATCGACGGAAAACAGGCGATTGAAGAGTACGGCATACGTGAATTCAATAAAAAATGCAGAGAGTCCGTGTTTACATATACCAATCTGTGGCGCGACATGAGTGAGCGCATGGGATACATGGCGGACATGGACGATCCGTACGTAACATTGGAGAACGATTACATAGAGACCGAGTGGTGGATCATCAAACAGTTTTTCGGAAAGGATATGATATACGAGGGGCATAAGATTTTGCCGTACTGCCCGAGGTGCGGGACGGGTCTTGCCTCACATGAGGTTGCTCAGGGGTACAAAGATGTAAAAGTGAACACGCTCATCGTGAAGTTCAAAAAGACCGGCACGGAAAATGAATACTTTCTCGCATGGACCACGACGGCATGGACTCTGGCATCCAACACCGTTCTCACTGTGGGACCCGACTTTGATTACGTAAAGGCGGAAATGCTGACAGGTGATGAAAAGGGCAACATATTCTACGTTGCGAAGGATCTTGCCGATAAAGTACTGGGAGAGGGCAGCTATAAGGTTTTGGAAGAGATGAAAGGTTCTGCGCTTGAGTATGTGGAGTATGAACAGCTCATGCCGTTTGTCAAGGCCGACAAGAAAGCCTTCTTTGTTACATGCATGGACTATGTTTCGATTGATGACGGTACGGGAATCGTCCATTCGGCGCCGGCTTTCGGCGAGGACGACTACCAGTGCGGACGCAAGTACGATCTTCCTATGCTGCAGCCTGTCAATGAAAAGGGTGAATTTACAGAAACCCCCTGGAAAGGACACTTCGTTATGGAAGAAGGTCTGGACATTGAAATCCTGAAGTATCTGGCAAAGGAAGACAAGGTGTTCGCAAAGGAAAAGATATCCCATAACTATCCTCATTGCTGGAGATGCGGCACGCCTCTTGTCTATTATGCAAAGCCGAGCTGGTACATCAAGATGAGCTCTCTGAAAGACCAGCTTGTGAAAAACAATGACAGTGTCAACTGGTATCCGCCGTTTGTCGGTGAAAAGAGGTTTGGAAACTGGCTTTCCGAAGTCAAAGACTGGGCTATATCAAGGAGCCGTTACTGGGGAATGCCTATCCCGATCTGGCGTTGTGAATGCGGACATCTCGAGTGCATCGGCAGCAGAAAAGAACTGATTGAGAAATCCGTGGAAGACATAGATGAAAGCATAGAACTGCATAGACCTTATGTCGATGACGTACATGTAGAATGCCCGCAATGCGGCAAGACGATGGATAGAATCCCTGATGTGATAGACTGCTGGTTCGACTCGGGAGCGATGCCTTTTTCCCAGTGGCATTATCCGTTTGAACATAAGGAGGATTTCGACAAACTTTTCCCGGCCGACTTTATATGCGAGGGCATAGATCAGACGAGGGGATGGTTCTATTCTCTAATGGCGATCTCAACGTTTATAATGGGAAGGTCGCCATATAAAAACGTCTTGGTGAACGACCTGCTTTTGGACAAAAACGGCAAGAAGATGTCAAAGCATGTGGGCAACACGGTCGATCCGTTCGATATGCTCAACAAGTACGGAGCCGATGCAACACGCTGGTATCTTCTGCACGTGTCACCTGCGTGGTCGCCGACAAAGTTTGATGAAAACGGACTTCAGGAAATCGTGAGCAAATTCTTCGGGACATTGAGGAACGTATATAATTTCTTTGCTCTGTACGGTAATCTTGACGAGATAGACGTCGAGAAACTGTCGGTGCCTTATGATAAGCGCCCTGAACTCGATCGCTGGGTCTTGTCGAAATACAACAAACTCGTGGCTGAGGTGACCGATCACATGGATCACTATGATCATATGAAGACGGTAAGAGCAATAACCGACTTCGTAAATGAAGATCTTTCAAACTGGTACATCAGAAGAGCGCGCAGGCGTTTTTACAGCCCGGGCATGTCGGCGGACAAGGAAAGTGTTTTTGCGACGACGTTTGAGGTGCTGGAGGGAGTTTCAAGGCTCATTGCACCGATAGCGCCTTTTATATCCGACGAGATGTACAGTAAACTGACCGGTGAAGAAACCGTGCATATAGCGTATTACCCGAAGACGAACGAAAAACTGATCGACGAAAGAGTGGAAGAACGAATGGATCTCGTGAGGTCGATTTGCAACCTCGGAAGAGGCATCCGCGAAAAGAACGGACTTAAGGTTCGCCAGCCGCTTTCCGAAATCCTGGTGGACGGGAAGTACAAGGAACTGATTTCCGATATGGTTCCTCTTATCATGGACGAGCTGAATGTCAAAAATGTGGTATTTGCGGAAGAACTCGGCAAGTATATGAACTTTGAACTTAAGCCGAACTTCAAGGTCGCGGGGCCTGTCTTGGGCAAGAAAATCAAGGGTTTTGCGGGCGCGCTTGCAAAAGAGAATCCTGAAAACTTTATGGATGAACTGGAAGAAAAGGGCTTTGCGACATGTGAAATAGACGGTGAAGAATTCAAGGTCGAGAAAGAGTTTGTCGACATAAGGATAAATGCCAAGCAGGGTTTTGCGGTGGCGATGGAAAACAACGTGTTTGTCATAATCGATACCAACCTGACTCAGGAACTGATCGATGAGGGTCTTGCGCGGGAAGTAATCTCGAAGATCCAGCAGATGCGTAAGCAGAATGATTACGAGATGATGGATAACATAAACATCTATGTATCCGCGGATGCCGAGGTTATGGGCGCGGTAAGCAAGCACGAAGAATACATCAAGAGCGAAACGCTTGCAAAGACGCTTGAAGAGGCGTCAAATCTGCCTGAAGCGGACATAAACGGGCATAAGACCGGACTTGGAATAGAAAAAGTGTAGACAGATTGTAGTATGCATGATTTAAGAAATTTCACATTGCGGCAGCTCGAAGAACTTGTTGTGGAAAAGGGTGAACCCAAATTCCGCGCCAAGCAACTGTATGGCTGGATATACAAAGGAATCAGTGATTTCCGGGAGATGAAAAATCTTCCGGAAATCTTTCTGTGCAATCTGCGAAAAGACTGCGTTGTCGGGGATATAAGGATGGAGAAAAGGCGAATTTCCTCACTCGACGGAACGGAAAAATTCCTGTTTGCACTGAATGACGGCAACAGTATTGAAAGCGTCTTCATGAAGTACAGGTACGGCAACAGCGTATGTATTTCCTCGCAGGCGGGCTGCAGGATGGGATGCACGTTCTGCGCATCCGGAATAAACGGTCTTGCACGAAACCTGACGGCCGGTGAGATGGTTTCGCAGGTTCTGGAAGTAGAGAGATGTACGGGGGAATCCATATCCAGAATCGTGGTGATGGGAACGGGTGAACCGTTTGACAACTATGAAAATCTTGCAAGGTTCATAGAAATAATGAACGATCCCGGAGGCAGAAAAACGGGAATGCGTAACCTGACAGTTTCAACGTGCGGAATCGTTCCCGCCATATTGAAATTCGCAAAGGATTTTCCTCAGGTCAACCTGGCGATTTCTCTCCATGCGCCGACTGACGAACTTCGCAGCGGAATGATGCCTGTGAACAGGAGTTATCCGGTGGGGGATCTGATGGCCGCCGCCGCTGAATACACGGAGATGACACACAGAAGGATCACCTTTGAATACGCACTTGTCAGTGGAGTAAATGACGACCGAAAATCCTTAAGCGCTCTGGTGGAGAAACTGTCGGGAATGCTGTGTCATGTGAACCTGATACCGATAAACCCCGTCATCGAAAAAGATTTTAAGAGTCCGGGGCGCAGGCGGGCAGGAGAAATCGCCGCTTACCTCAACAAAAACGGCATCCCCGCCACCGTGAGAAGACAACTCGGCGCGGATATTCAGGGGGCGTGCGGTCAGTTGCGTCTGAAAACATACTATATGGGCGACACATGAGCAAATGAGAGAAAACGGAATATAAAATGATTGAATAGTGTGGGGCAGTGGTGTATAATTAGTCCCAGTAAAGAATTTAGGAGGCAGTTACATGGTTAAGCTACTGATTGGACATAAAGGAACCGGAAAGACGAAAAGGATGATTGAACTTGCGAACGACCAGATTGAAGACAGCAAGGGCAGCGTGATTTTTATCAATAAAAATTCCAGGCTCATGTATGATCTCAAATACAGAATCCGTGTTATATGTATGGAAGATTTTGAGCATGTTACCAACAGCGATGAATACATAGGATTCTTGTACGGTATCATAAGCTCGGATCACGATATTGAAACGGTTTACATAGACAGTATTCTGAAGCATGCGGATTTTTCACTCGGAGATCTTCCGGAGTTTCTGGACAGGCTGAACAGAATTTCCAGGAATTACGGTATGGACTTTGTCGTAAGCTTGTCTGCGGAAAAAGAAGAGATGATAGGTGTTGACTTTAAGAACTATGAACTGCTCAATTAGTTGGATCGCTGAATATCAGGGGGCTTACCGATGCCCCTGTTTTTATTATGTGATAAAAGAACATGACAGTAGGAAGATAAGGTAGAAAGAATGTTTGACGTCGAGCGTATGAGAAAATATTTTCAGGGGAGAAAGCCGGAATACATGGGCTGTCACAGGCTTTACAGTGTACTGATTCCAATCGTTCAAAAAGGAAATGAACTTTACTTTATGTATGAGGTCAGATCAGATAATCTGAGCAGCGACCCGGGTGAGGTATGTTTTCCGGGAGGGCATGTGGAAAAGGGAGAAAGTTTTAAGGAGGCGGCATTCAGAGAAACCTTTGAGGAGACCGGAATACCTGAAGAAAAGATAGAATATCTCGGTGAAGGTGATATTCTGCAGGGGTACGCCGATTACACGTTTCATACTTTTGTCGGACTCATACGGTACGAGGACTATTTGAGAGCCGATATAAGGAAAGAAGAAGTAAAGGAACTCTTTCTCATATCCCTGTCGGATATAAAACTTGAGGAAATAGATCACATAATAGAAAAGGTTGTGGGTAAGAGTGAGGAACCGTTTCCGTACGAGGAGGTAGGGATAGACGAGAATTACAGGTGGAGATACGGAACATGGGTAATTCCGATAATAAAAGTTGACGGCAGGACCATATGGGGATTGACCGCCAGGGTCACGGAGCATACATTGAAAGGACTTTCGGCGCTGTGACAGAAGATGCCGAAACAGAGTGCTATGAATATCAAAGACTACGCCGATGTGATGGAATGCGCAAGGATACTTGCGGAAGATACCGCCGCCGCTGAGTTTGTCCGGGCAGGGTGTTTTTCCGGTGTGACTGTGAATCCCGGATACGCAGTCGGAAACTCTTGTGACGGCGGTGAGTCATATGCAGGGAAAAAGAACGGAAAAACTAAGCGGGATATGGTTTACGATAAAGTGTTTTATGCAGACAATCTTCATCTGCTCAGGAATATGACCCGCATGGAAGAGTATAGAGCAAAATTCAAACTCATATATATCGATCCGCCTTTTTTCACAAGGCAGGATCATAATGCGGTTAGCCGTGTCGGAGCCGGAAATGTCAAGCATTTGGCATATAACGACCACAGAGGATCCGGCAAAAAAGATTATCTCACCGGACTTGCGGCAAGGTTGATCCTGATGAAGGATCTGCTTGCGGATGACGGACTCATATGGCTTCACCTCGATTGGCACATTGTGCATTACGTCAAGATACTGATGGATGAGATCTTCGGAGAAAAGAATTTCATAAACGAGGTGATATGGACGTATAAGTCCGGCGGGAGCGGCAAACGACGCTTCTCCAGAAAGCACGACAACCTGTTGCTTTACGCAAGGAGTTCAAAGTATAAGTTGAATCTCCCCAAAGAAAAATCATACAACAGAATGTACAAGCCGTACAGATTCAATGGGGTAGAAGAGTATAAGGATGAACAGGGCTGGTACACTCTCGTGAATATGAAAGATGTATGGCAGATAGATATGGTGGGGCGGTCTTCAAAGGAGAGAACCGGTTACGCCACGCAAAAGCCTGAACGTCTGCTTAAAAGGATAATCGAGGCTTCAACGGATGAGGGGGATCTATGCGGAGATTTTTTCTCGGGGAGCGGAACCTTGGCCGCGGTGGCGGCGGAATGTAAAAGGAGATTCGTGATCTGCGATCGAAGTGCCACGGCAGTGGGGGGCAGCGTGGAAAGACTCACAAAAGCGGGCTGTGATTTCCTCGTGTTTGAAGACCCTTCATTGCGTGCGGAAACCCGCCTGCAAGACTGTGGATCGATAGGGATTGAGGTCATTGATTCCTGCGGCAAGAACCGGCCGCTGAAGTCGCGGGAGTGTGAGCGAAGCGGCTTTTGCGAGGTTTCCTTGATTGAATCCGAAACCGGGGATCCGGTCACGGACGGGAGAACTTTGTCCGATAAACCTGACGGTTTTCATGCTTTGGATACGATAAAATACTGGGCCGTCGACACTGATTACGACGGAAAAATATTCAGACCGGAAGCGGTATTTCTTCGCGAAAAAGGAAAACTTTGCACTTCGTGTACGATAAAAAAAGAAAAACTCTTCAGGAAAAGAGTTTTAATAAAGGTCATCGATATTTTCGGCAATATTTTCTATGAACTTCTGTGAGTGGAAAGTCACGATTCCGGAACGGGAATTATGCCGCCGCGACGGAATACCTATAAATCGCGACGGTGAGAAAGTCCCAATCCGAAATTTTCCTTGACGCGTCTCATCACACGCTCTGAGATTTCGTTTGCGCGTTCAGAACCGTTTTTCAGGTGTTTGATAAGCTCGTCCGAGTATCTTATCTCCTCGTACCTGCTTTGAATGGGCGCAAGTGACTCCTGAACAACTCCGACAAGGGCTTTCTTAAAATCCCCGTAACCTTTGCCTTTGAAGGATGTTTCTATTTCATCGAACGATTCACCCGACAGGACGTTGTAGATGCTCATCAGATTGCTTATGCCCTGCTTGTTTTCCGGGTCGAATCTGACGCTTCCCTCTGAATCCGTGGTGGCTTTCATTATGGATTTTTTGATTTTGTCCGGCTCGTCGAGCAAGGATATCGTGCTGTGTATGTTTGTCGCCGATTTACTCATCTTTTTGGAAGGATCATCGAGCGCCATTATCCTTGCCCCCGACTTCATGAATCTGCCCTCGGGGATCGTGAAAGTCTTTCCCCTGGTGTTGTTTACCCGCTTTGCGATGTCGCGACACAGCTCAACGTGTTGTTTCTGGTCGTTTCCCACGGGTACGATGTCGGTATCGTAAAGAAGTATGTCGGCCGCCATCAGAACAGGGTAGCAAAAGAGGCCTGCCGGAGCGGATTCCTGCATGTTGCTCTTTGCCTTGAATTGAGTCATTCTCGAAAGCTCGCCGGTGTAGGAACTGCATGTCAGAATCCAGTTAAGCTCCGCATGTCCGGGAACGTCGGATTGTACGAAGAGTATAGACTTTTCCGGGTCGAGACCGACCGCTATGTAAAGTGCGGAAAGATCCAGTATATGCTCACGCAATGCTTTCGGATCCTGAGGGACCGTGATGGCATGCATGTCCACAACGCAGTATATGCACTCGTTATCGTTCTGAAGTTCGATAAACTGCTTTATTGCACCCAGGTAATTGCCGAGGTGAAGGTTGCCGGATGGCTGAATCCCCGAAAAAACGCGGGGCTTTTTCTTAAATGTCGTGGTGTTTGACATACGCTCCGCTTTATCGTTTGTCTTATCGTTCATTTTTTAATTCCTTTGCAATATTTTCTTTAAGTAGTATAGCATTCGCCAATTGCGCGGTCAAGAATGCTCCGATTATGAGAGTAAACCTTTGCGCAGTCAGGCTTTCGCCTTGTCGGGGTTCCAGAAAGATCTGCAGAACAGTACGATGACGGGGTACAGCTCAAGTCGCCCGGCGAGCATCAGAAGACTCAATCCCAGCTTCGCACCGGAGGAAAAGATTGAAAAATCGGCATTTGAAAGAAGACCAAAAGCCGCGCCGTTGGTGCTTATGGATGCAATGACCGCGCTGAAAGTGGTTTCCATGTCCATGTTGTCAAGAGCTATCAGAATACTTCCGAGCATAAAGACCCCGAAGTAGAGAATGACAAACGAGGTTATTGTGGAAGCTATATCCGCCGGAAGAGGCTTTTTTTCAAACATTACAGGTTTGATGGCCTTAGGATGAATGCGCTTGTAGATTCCTCTTATGATCAGTTTATATACGACGACAAATCGTATTACTTTGATGCCGCCGCTTGCGCTGAATGTGCACCCGCCGGTGATTGCAAGCACGATAAGCATCGTCTTGCAGAATGTGGGCCATCCGCTCAGATCCGACATCCTGAAACCCGTTGTGGTGCCGAAGGATATGACCTGCATAAAAGCGTGACCGGTTGCATCCGCGCTGCTTGAGAAAACTCCGCTTTTTATCAGAGAAATCGACACAAGCGCGCCACCTGTCAGGAAGAATAAAATATACAGCCGGGCCTCATAATTTTTGATGGCGGTTTTGTACCTTTTCTTGAAAATCAGGAAAAATACGAAATAGTTCATCGCGCCGGTAAATGCGGCCAGCATTAAAACGGCCTGAGTGTAATTTGTCAAAATGAGGTTGCCCTGAGCCGCGTTTAGGCTGATTACTCCCGATGTCGATATGGTTGACAATGTATGAATCAGAGAATAGTATATCGTCATTCTCGAAGGCAGCAGAAGTAGGAAGAATACCACCGTAAGCAGTATATAAATGCCCCCCGTGATCTTGGCGATATCTCCGAACTTTGGGGCCATTTTTTCCAAATCGGGACCGGGTATTTCGGTGATTGCGAGCTTTTGAGCACCTATACCCAGATACGGAAGCAGGGCTGTGGTGAATATAATCACTATCATTCCGCCAAGCCAGCCCGTAACGGTTTTCCAAAGCAGCAGAGATTGTGTAAGCGGAGTCTTGATGACGGTGCTGCCGGTAGTCGTCCATCCCGATGCGGATTCGAATATGCAATCCACAAACGAGTAACCGTGATTTGACATAAAGTACGGCATCGCGCCGATAAAAATCATAAAGAGCCAGCAGAAAATAACGATGAGGAACCCTTCGCCGGGTCTGTATCGTTTGGCCGCATACTTGATTTTGCGCATACCGAACCCCACACATGCGCAGAAAATCGCCATGATGCAAAAGGCGGTCGCGCATCGCTGCTCATTATTGTAAAAGGCGACCCCGGCGGAAGGAATCATCGCAAGCCCTTCCAGTACGAGTATTATGGAAATCACTTTTAGTATAACGTTATTACTTAATTGCATCGCTTACCTCAACATCAGTTTATATGCACCGGATCATCCGGTCGAATCACACTGTTTATACCCTGTCCGCATTCCAATAGTGAGGGGAAAAGAGCATCAGGAGCGTAAACAGTTCAAGCCTGCCGGCGATCATCAGTACAGACAGAACGGACTTGGAAAACCCGGAGAAATCCGCAAAGTTGCCCGCCGGTCCGATAAGATTGAAGCCGATCCCTATATTATTGAGACACGCTATGACTCCGCTGAATGTAGTGACCAAATCAAAACCGTTTATCGAAAGAAGAATACACCCGGAAAACAGCATGAAAAAGTACAGGAACATGAAGTTTGCTATATTTGTAACCACCTCTTGAGGGAGTTCACGTCTGTCGAGGGATATTATGAACACCCTGTTCGGGTGAAGCCGCTTTGATATGCCGCGCCGAATCAACTTCAAAGAGACGAGGATCCGCATAAACTTGGGACCTCCGGCAAGTGAGGACGTGCAGCCTCCTATGAGCATGACGGAAAGCAGCAGCATCTTTGAAAAGGTAGGCCATTTATTGATGTCGCTTATATGCTGTCCCGTGGTCGACGCCATCGAAGAAACCTGAAAAAAGGCGGACATGGCGGCATCGCGGAGATGGCGGAAGATGCCCGCCGCATATGTGTTTGCCGCAATGAGCACGCTTACGGCGATTATTGCGAGGATGTAGAATTTGAATTCCTTGTTTCCGTAGAACACTTTCATTCCATATTTCTTTGCTCTTATCCACAGGTTCAGATTGGAGCCCACTATTATCATGAATGCTATGGTTATAAGAGTTATGAAAGGAGTGCCCGTTTTCTCCATGCCGGTATTAAAACTTGAAAAACCGCCGGTGCCTATTATGCTCAGACCGTGTATGAGAGCATCGAAGAAACGCATCTTTCCAAGGTAGAGGAGAAAAACGAGCGAAGCACTGAGAAAAAGGTAGAACCTGAAGAGTTTCAGAACCGTTCCGTGCAGGCGAATGGAGAGCTTTCCGACGCGCTGCAGCGACATCTCCTGTCTTGCACTTTTCTGTCCTTCTATTTTAGAGAAAGGCAGAACAAAAGCGGTAAAGAGTATTATTCCCGCTCCGCCGAGCCATACCGCCGTTGAACGCCACAGGAGAATGGATTTCGGAAGGGCTTCGGGCGTTGATATTACAGACGCTCCCGTGGTGGTGAACCCGGAACATGTTTCAAAGAATGAGTCCACGTAAGACGGAACAGTGCCGCTTGCAAATGCCGGGACGGCTCCTATCAGAGAAGCGAGAATCCAGCACAGCGACACTATAAAGAACCCGTCGCGGGCTTTGGCCTTTTCTTCGGAGATGGGAAAAGTCAGCAATATAAAAAAACCCGAAACGATCGTCGAAACTATGGTTGCAGAGAACGACAAGGTCTGCTTCGGCTCCTTGCAGACAATGCTCGTGAACAAAGAAGGAAGCATGCTCATTCCGATTACAATGAGCATGAACCCGATTATTCTGTATGAGTTTTTTCTCTTAAGTACCGACATCGCCAGCTCCTAATGACTTTTGGTTTTCATAAGCTTTTCAACCTTGCCAAGGCCGCTCAACAAGGTGAAAACAGTGAGCTTATCGTTTAATTCTATCGTGGTGTCCCCGTTTGGAATTATCACCTTGTCGCCTCTGCGGATCGCGGCAAAAAGAATTTCTTTCGGAAGTTCAAGATCCTTTAAAGGAACTCCAATCAGAGTCATCTTTGAATTCGCGACGACTTCCATGATCTGCGCCTGCCCCTGTATGAGGAAAGAGGCGAGTATCTTCTTTGACCCCTGTATATATCGCAGAATATTGCTCGCGCTTATATCCAGAGGATTGAGGACCATATCGACACCCATTTTTTCAACAAGTCCCATATAATTCTCATGACTCACCTTGGCTATAACGTCATCTATTCCGTGCTGTTTTGCGCTCAATGAGAGGAGGAGATTCTCTTCATCATAACCGGTTGCGGTCACAAAAGCATCCATCTCGTCCAGATTCTCTTCTTCGAGGAAATCTATATCGGTTCCGTCGGAGTGTAGAACCATGACGTTCTCAAGGCGTGTGGAAAGATACCTGCATCTGTCGATGTTTTTTTCCACGAGTTTTACGGTGGCGCCGAACTCGGAAAGCTTCTGCGCAAGATAGTATCCTGTTTTCCCCCCGCCTATTATCATGATCTTGTGTATGTTCGTGTACTTTCCGTCTTCGCGCGTCTGCTCGTGAAGCGACTGAATCTGCTCGCGTTCGCCTATCGTGTATATGAAATCGCCGTCACGGACGACATCGTCTCCATGAGGAACTATGATTTTCCCGTTTCGCGACAGAGCGGCAACAAGAACATCGGGGAGTATTTCGTTTACCTCCGGCATGCTCAAACCTACAAGAGATGGGAAACGCCTTGTCGGAAATTCCGTCATGGCGATCCCGCCGCTTGTGAATATGCCGTTGCTCAACGTGTACTTTTCAGCAAGATACTTATATATTTCAACGGTTATCGCCATATCGGGATTGACTATGTGGTCTATGTCCATGGCATTTTTAATAAAAGCAAACTGATTCATGTGTTCAGGCTCTCTGACCCTTGCAATAACATGACTGCAACCGAGCTTCTTGGCAAAAGAAGCGATCACTATATTGCTTTCGTCGCTGTCCGTGCAAGCCAGAAGGTAGTCCACCTTGGATATGTCTATGCTGTCAAGGACGGATATCTTCCGGGCGTCCTCATTGATCGTCATAAGATCGAGATGCTGCGACAATTTACGCAGCACCTTATCGTTCCTGTCGACCACCGTTATGGAGTAATCCCCCACGACCAGAGACTCGGCGACCTTGCAACCCAATTTTCCCGCGCCAACAATCACTATGTTCATTATCATCCCCCTAAATTCAACTGTTCAGGCAAACTGCAAAAGAAAAGTATGATTGAAAAACCAACGTTTCGGAGCCTGCCGGGAAAGCATAGAGTAATTCTATCTCCGAATCTTCATTTTTGCAAGGGCTTTTGATATAATGGACGGTATCAAAAGGCGGCAGAGCCGGATTGATTTCGACAGAATACGCAATACGTCAAAAAACGGGAAGACGAATTTAAGAAACGAATTTGAGATATGAGCAAAGACATAAAACTGATAGCCTTGGATCTGGACGGAACCACGCTGGACAGCGGAAGTAAGATTACCGATGAAAATTTGAGAACTCTGGAAGCGGCCTCGGAAAAAGGCATTCATGTTGTAGTCTGCACAGGCAGGGTCTGGAACAGTCTGCCCGACGAAATATTTAAGATGAAAAACCTTGAGTACGTGGTCACCTCGAACGGAGCCACCGTCACGGAACTTTCCACCGGGAAACGGATATATGAAAGCAATATCGACCCGCAAGCCGTGGAAGAAATCATAGAGGTCATAAGAAATGAAGACATTTCCGTTGACATATCGGTAAGAGGGCAGGCGTACATCGATTCCGCGGAATACTTTTTTGTAAAGGAGAACGGTTGTGGATACAGAAGCGCCGAATATCTCCTCAGGACTCGCGAACCGGTTGACGGCTTGTACGACTTCGCGATGAGAAATATAGAGCATGTGGAAAATGTAAACATGATATTCAAAAGTTCGCAGGTGCAGAGAAAGATGGAAAAGGTGCTGATGAAAAGTGACCGCATAACCGTAACGTCCTCGATGAGAAATAATCTGGAAATAGGCGGCGAAAATACGAGCAAGGCCGATGCGTTGCTGTTTCTGCTCGATAAACTCGGGCTTACGAGAAAGAATCTGCTGGCTTGCGGAGACAGTCCGAACGATCTTGAAATGCTGCAACTCGCCGAGATTGGCGTGGTTATGGGCAACGCCGATGAACATATGAAAAACCAGGGAGATTATATTACCCTGAGCAACGATGAAAGCGGCGTCGCTCATGCCGTCAAGAGATTCGTGATGCGGGACAATGATGAGATGACTAAAGAATGATAAAACGGCTCAAGAATGATGAAACGGCTCAAGAATGAAAAGAAAGCATGCCGCGAGCCGAATTTTAACAAACTCTCCGGAGCCAATACCCGGAGAGTTTTATCGTGGAAACCGGAGTCAATACCCGGAGAGTTTTATCGTGAAAACCGGATTTCATTGACTGTTTACGTTTTTGTAACGGAATTTACCGGGAATGAGAATGGTCTTGTAAAAAAACATAGAAGCTATTGACATTATATGGTAAAAATAGTATATTATGTTCGAATACAAAAGAGTTGCCTGAAACAGCTTTGTTGATTTTTCAATGTTAAAGCCTGAAGAAGGAGAGTGTAATGAAAGATAAAAAGTTGCTCGGATACTATGGAGAAGAACTGGCCGCCGGCATGTTGTACGCTCAGGGTTATGACATTCTGGAGAGAAATTACAGGTGCAGATTCGGGGAGGCGGACATAATATGCAGGAATAATGAAGAACTGTTTGTGGTTGAGGTCAAGACAAGAACCTCTCTTTTATACGGCAGACCGGCTTGTGCCGTGGACGGCGTCAAACAGAAAAGACTGAGACAGATAGGGAAAATGTATCTGCTTGCAAAGAAGCTTACAAACCTTTCCGTAAAATTTCAGGTTGTTGAGATTCTTGTAAGACAGAATTATTTTGGTGTCTGATGTTATCGCGTATCAACACGGCGGCCGTGTACGGACTCGATGCGCTGGCCGTGTCGGTCGAAACCGATATAACAAGAGGATTGCCGGGATTCTATATAGTCGGTCTTGCCGATGTTACGGTCAAAGAGGCAAGAGAAAGGATCAGATCGGCGGTATTAAACAGCAAATGCGAATTTCCCATGGAGAGGATAGTCATAAATATAGCACCTGCGGACATAAGGAAGAAGGGGAGCTGTCTCGATTTGCCCATGGCGATCGGCATACTTGCGGGCACGCATCAAATAATGACCGATGAACTGAAAGACTGGTGCTTTATGGGAGAACTTTCGCTGGACGGAAAGATCCGGAGAGTCAGCGGACTGTTGCCCATGCTTACGGTGCTGGAGGAGCGGGGGATCAGGAGAGCGGTGGTCCCGTATGACAACAGGAAGGAAGCCGCGCTGCTTTCAAAAATTGAAATTTACCCCGCACGCAACCTGAAAGATGTCGTTGAAGCTTTTAACATGCGTAAACCCTTAAAAAGACAGATGCACAGTAAAAACATAGAGGGTGTTGAAAGTAAGCCGGGATTTGATTTCTCCGAAGTAAAGGGTCGGGAGAATGCAAAGAGGGCGATAATGATAGCCGTTGCCGGAGGTCACGGTCTCTTGATGACGGGTACTCCGTCTACCGGAAAGACAATGCTTGCCGAGCGCATACCGACGATAATGCCGCCGATGTCGTTTGAAGAAATTATGGAAGTAACCAAGATATATTCTTCCGCCGGGCTGCTGGATGAGAAGCGACAGTTTATAACAGAGCGGCCTTACAGGAATCCTCACCACAATATTACCGGAGTGAGTTTGACGGGCGGAGGCATAATTCCGAAGCCCGGAGAGATAACTTTAGCTCATAAGGGAGTACTTTTCCTTGATGAACTTGCGGAATTCAGGCGGGATACGATAGATCTTCTGCGTCAGCCGCTTGAGGAAAAAAAGATTGCAATTTCAAGACTTGAACATAAGTATGTCTATCCTGCCGATTTTCTGCTTATTGCCGCAAGCAATCCGTGCAAGTGCGGTTATTACGGAGATGAAGAGAAAGAATGTACATGCACCGCTTCTGAGATCCAAAAGTACAGAGGGAAAATTTCAGGTCCGGTGATGGACAGGATAGATCTGCATATCAGACTCCACAATATAAAGTATGATGAACTGAAAGACAGACGTGGTATATCGTCGGAACGAATGCGAAAAACAATCGTGGCGGCAAGAGATTTGCAGCGTGAGAGATTTGCAAAACTGTTCCGGTCGGAAAAATTTTCTTTGAACGGAAATCTCGGAATAAGACAGGTTGACAAAGTGATAATTCTCGGCAGGAAAGAAGAGAGTTTTTTGCAGGCCGCGTATGAGAGATACATGCTGAACCCAAGGGTGTTGTTTAAAATAAAGAAAGTGGCGAGAACCATAGCCGATATTGCGGGAAGGGAGTATGTAAGAACGGAAGATCTTTCCGAAGCTATTCAATACAGAGAGGAGGCCTCGAGATGATAAAAAAAATCGCGCCGGGGCAAAGTGACTATCCCCGTCTCTTGTCGGAGATAAACGATCCCCCGCAGATTTTGCGCTATGACGGAGATCTGAGCATTTTAGCAGAACCGTGCATTGCGGTAGTGGGTAGCAGAAAATGTACAAAATACGGCGAAGCGGTTGCGAAAAGAATAGCAAAGAGAGCGGCGGAATCAGGGATAACGATTGTTAGCGGGATGGCTCTCGGAGTTGATTCGGCCGCACACGTCGGCTGTCTTGAGGCCGGCGGCAAGACCGTTGCGGTCATGGGCTGCGGACTGGATATATGCTATCCGGCATCAAACAAAAGACTGATGGAGTCCATAAGAAAGGAAGGACTTCTGCTGAGCGAATATGATAATGAAGCACTTCCCAAGCCCTATAATTTCCCGAGAAGAAACAGGATCATAAGCGGGCTTTGTGCGAGCACGGTAGTCGTGGAAGCCGCAAGGGAGTCGGGTTCGTTGATAACCGCCGAACTTGCGGCAAGTCAGGGGAGAAGTGTGTATGCCGTACCCGGTGACATAACCTCACGCCACAGTTTTGGTGCGAATATGCTCATACATGACGGTGCAATACCGCTCATAATAATAGATGATATTATTAGAGATATGGGTATTTCTCCGGGTGGCGACCATGATGCGCCCGCGAAGCTGGGAGAAGATGAGAGCAAAATCTACGATCTTCTCTCCGACAGCGGGGAGATGACCGTAGATGAAATATGTGAGAAAATCATGCTTTCACCGGAGAAAGTAAACAGCGTATTAACCGTTTTGGAAATAAAGGGTTTGACGGCAAGTTCTCTGGGTAAAATATTCGCTGTCTGAAGCTTACGGCTAAGCGTCGGAACGTACTTTGCAAATCAAGAATGTGAAGATTGTGTGAAACATCAGCGATTG
>ERZ773099.992-NODE-992-length-21865-cov-5.866896_pt1 | contig 21865 bp, 23 predicted proteins | sample MGYA00511120_ERZ773099 | MGnify/ENA primary metagenome ERZ773099 (study PRJEB29015, sample SAMEA2738012) | human oral metagenome | biome: human oral; feature: human-associated habitat; material: dental | place: China | collected 2104 ...
GTGCAGAGCATGAGATGGCAGGGGTATTCCCCCTGCGTGCACGCATGACGGAGAAGCTGCAGATGGTCGGCTATGTGGAGGCGGAGCAGAACGTAGATACCGTCCTTGGCTCTGCCGGGCTTCTTCTGCATGGTCATGAGTTCCACTTCTCCGTTGAGGAGACGGATGGGACGGCTGAGATTGTGCGTCCATTTCGCTTTACGAAGCTGCGCAACGGAGCCCAGTATGCGGCAGGATGTATCTATAAGAACGCGCTTGGCAGCTATCTGCATCTGCATTTCGCGGGATGTAGTTCGGCTGCCGAGCATTTTGTGGAGGCGTGTCGCGGATGGGGCAGATAGTTCTGGTCACGGGCGGCGTCCGCTCGGGCAAATCAGCATTTGCCGAGCGATACGCTGCGCACTGTGCCGCAACGCATGGGGCGCAGGTTGCCTACATTGCGACGGCGCAGGTCTACGATGAGGAGATGCGCCAACGCGTCGATCTCCATCAGCTGCGCCGTCCTTCGAGCTGGGTGACCTACGAGGCTCCGTTTGAGACGGAGAACGCCATTCGTGCGGCAGGTGCGGAGCATGGTGTGATTCTCTTTGACTGTATTACGATGTTCCTGAGCAACGATATGCTTCAATATCCAGAGGAGGAGCAGGAGCGTGATTCTTTTGCCCTCCATGTGGAGGAGCGGATTCATGCGCTCATTCAGGCGGCTGAGGAAGTCGATGCGACAACGATCTTTGTCACGAACGAGGTCGGGGCGGGCATTGTCCCGGAGCACCGCCTCGGGCGGCTCTATCGAGATATGGCAGGGCTTGCCAATCAACAGATTGCGCGGAGTGCGGCAGAAGTCTATCTCGTCACCTGCGGGATTCCCGTGAACATCAAAAAACTTGCGGAGGCGATCTGATGGCAAAGAGCATCATGTTGATGGGGACGAGTTCCCATGTGGGAAAGAGCATACTCACAACGGCGCTCTGCCGCATCTTTCGGCAGGAGGGGCGGCGTGTTGTTCCGTTCAAAGCGCAGAATATGGCGCTGAACTCCTATGTCACACTTGACGGACGCGAGATGGGGCGCGCGCAGGTCGCACAGGCGGAGGCGGCGGGACTTGCCCCCATGGTCGATATGAACCCTGTGCTTCTGAAACCGACGGGAAACTCCCAGTCGCAGGTCGTCATTATGGGCGAACCGGTCGGAAACATGAGTGCACGCGAATACCATAAGGGCTACTCACTCAAGGCTTGGGGGGCGGTCGAGGAGGCTCTTGACCGCCTTCAAGAGGAGTATGACCTGCTCGTGATCGAGGGGGCGGGCAGCCCCGCCGAGATCAATCTCAAGGCGAATGATATCGTCAATATGCGCGTGGCGAAGCATCTGCAAGCACCCGTCCTCCTCATCGCGGATATCGACCGCGGCGGTGCGCTTGCTTCTCTCGTCGGGACCCTTGAACTGCTTGACGCAGAGGAACGTGCCCTCATCAAGGGGCTTGTCATCAATAAATTCCGTGGGGATGTAACCTTGCTGACACCTGCGCTCGACTTCCTTGAGAAAAAAACGGGTAAGCCCGTCCTCGGCGTTGTACCGCATATCGAACAGCTCGGCATCGACGAGGAGGATTCGGTATCTCTGGACGAGAAACGTTATGGAGATACTTCCGCGCGTGACGATCAGTTGAAAATCGCCGTTATCCGCACGCCAAAACTCTCGAATTTTACGGATTTTGATGCGCTTGCGGGTGAGCCGGATGTCGCGCTTTACTATGTGACAACTCCCGATGAACTCGGTTCGCCCGATCTCATCCTGCTGCCGGGCTCAAAGAACACAACGGAGGATCTGCTCTACATCCGCGAAACGGGGCTTGAAACCGCGATTCGGGAGCGTGTGACGGCGGGTACGCCGCTCTTCGGTATCTGTGGCGGCTATCAGATGCTTGGCAAAGTTGTACGTGACCCGCTGCATACAGAGTCAGAGCACGACGAGACAGCAGGATTTGGCTACCTTCCGAGTGAGACGACGTTTGCGGCGCAGAAACGTCTGCGCCAGGTGACGGCATCCGCAGATTTTAGTTTTCTTGGGGCGCACATTTCCGGGAGAAATCTTCTTGGCTATGAGATTCATATGGGGCAGACGGACTTCTTGGAGAAGCCCTTTCGTCCGTTCCAGATCGCTCAGGAAGATAATTTTGTGTCCGACGGTGCTGTTTCGTCAGACGGCTTTGTCATCGGTACATACATTCATGGCATCTTCGACGACGATGATTTTCGGCGCAGTCTGTTGAACCGATTGCGTGTACAGCGCGGCTGGTCGGAAATACCTGTGCAGTACCGCTATCGTGAGGAGAAGGAACGTGCCTATGACCGCCTTGCGGAGACGGTGCGTGCAAGCCTCGATATGGAGAAGCTGCAGGCGATTGTGGAGGGGGATCGATGATCCCTGCCTCGCTCATTGCCATGGCGGCATTCTTTCTCGATACTGTGCTTGGCGACCCGCAGTCTCACTGGCATCCCGTTGCGGTACTTGGTCGTCTGATCGGTTGGTTGGATCGACTGCTCTATCCCACAAACGCAAGCGATCAGCGTAAATTTGCGATGGGGGCATTTCTCACTCTGCTCGTACTTTGTATATCTTACGCATGTGCAGAGGGGCTGCTGCTTGCGGCTCGCGAGCTGCCCGTTGCGTGGGGCGCGGATCTGGTCAGCATGATCCTGCTCTACTTCTGTATTTCGCCGCGTATGCTTGCAAAGGCGGGGCAGGACATTCACGCACTGCTGGTCAAGGGCGATCTTGCAGCGGCACGGGAGCACGTCGGCTACATTGTTGGGCGTGACACGGCACAGCTCGATGAGGCGGATGCGGCGCGCGCGGCAATTGAGACCGTGGCGGAAAATACGGTGGACGGTGTGATAGCACCGCTCTTCTTCTTTGCGTTCGGCGGTGCGCCGCTTGCCGTACTCTATCGTGCGGCGAATACGATGGATTCCATGCTTGGCTACAAGAATGAGCGCTACCTTTACTTTGGGCGTATGTCGGCACGTGTGGACGATGTACTGAACTTCGTCCCGGCACGCATCACGGGGATGCTCTTTGTGATGGCGGCGTACCTCCTCGGCTATGATGGACGCAACGCGCTGAACATCCTCGTGCGCGATGCGGCAGGGCATCCGAGCCCGAACGGCGGTCATGCGGAGGCCCCAGTTGCGGGCGCACTGCATATCCGTCTTGGCGGTGTGAATTATTATTTTGGAGAGAGGCATTTCCGTGCCTATATGGGCGATGCGCATATGGATATCTCGGCGAAACACATCCTTGGCGCGATTCGTCTCATGTATACAGCAAGTGTACTCTTCCTGCTCTTTTACTATCTATTTTCTCTCTACCATAGAGGCGTTTCATGAACTCTTTTCTGGTCGGTCTTCAATTTCTTACACGGATTCGTATTGTGCGGCAAACCGTATGGACTGCGGAGGATTTCGGGCGCAGCACGCGATTCTTTCCTCTTGTCGGCCTTGTGCTTGGGATCTGCTACGCGCTTGCCGCATGGATTCTCGTCTCTGTTCTTGGAATGCGGGCACTCACTGCTGCACTGCTGCTGATCCTGCCCCTTCTCTTGACGGGCGGTCTCCATGCGGACGGCTTTATGGATACGGCGGATGGCGTGTTCTCGGGGCGCGAACGCGAGCGCAAGCTTGAGATCATGAAGGACAGCCGTGTCGGCTCGTTCGGTGTCGTGGCCTTTGTCCTGCTCATGTTCCTTCAGTTTGCACTGCTTCTTGATATGAGTCTGCCTCTTCTTGTACCCGTGTTCTTCGTCATGCCGATCATCGGCAGGATGGCGATGGTGCTTGCCGTTTCGTGCTTTCCCTATGCACGCGCGGACGGCATGGGGAAGACGTTCGCGGATATGGCGGATCGCGGGACTGTTGCGATTGCTGCCGTTACGACCTCTGTACTCGTTATTCCGATCGGACTCCTCGCGACGCTCGCACTTGTGCTCGGCATTGTCTTCGCACTCCTCTTTTGCCGCTGGATGACCACGATTCTCGGAGGCGTGACAGGAGATGTCTATGGTGCTGCAACCGTACTCACGGAGACCATTGTCCTCGCGGTATTTTCACTAGCTTCATCTTATTCAAATGTTTGGGGGCTCTTATGGAGATAATTGCAAAAGCACCGGCGTCCTGTGGCGAACTTGTGGAAGGTGTCCTCGATGGGACACCGTTCCTTGTGACCGCACCCATCAGTATGTATGCTGTGGCGACGGTTTCCGATGCGTTTACGGGGATGCACGGGCTTGGTGCAAAGGCAGAGGAGGCAGTGGCGCGAACGCTTGCGTACATCGGACAGGATTCCCTTCCGTTCGGCATCCGTTTGTCCTCTGAAATTCCTCAGGGAAAGGGGATGGCATCCTCAAGTGCGGATATCGCGGCAGTCGCTTATGCGACGGCACGCAGCTTTGGTCGGGAGCTTACGGGGTGCGAGATCATGGACATCGCTATTGCCATTGAGCCGAGCGATGGCATTGCGTTCGGTGGGCTGTCCCATGTCAGTCACACGACGGGGGAACTCTTCGGGCAGTATGGCAATGTCCCGCTCCTTTCCATTTCGATTTTCGATGTGGGCGGAACGGTTGACACGATTGCATATTATAAGAGTAAGGGCAATCGTGGGAATCAGGATGCGGCATATCGGCAGCTTCTTCATATGGTGGATCAGGCTTTTCGCACACATGGACATCGGAAGGAAATGCTGCTGGGTCAAGTCGCGACGGGAAGCGCACGGCTCAATCAGGAACATTTGGAAAAGCCTCATTTGGAGGAGTTCATTGTTTCTGTTCAACGATGGGGGGCACTCGGAACCCTTGTCGCACACAGTGGAACCGTGGTCGGTGTTCTCTGGGCATCGGATCTGCAGGCGCAGGATGTTGTGCAAAAGACGCTGAAACTTGCCGCAGAGTTTGATGGACGTTACCGTTATATGCAGACGGTGCGCCTGATTTCCGGCGGTGTTGTCTGTGAGATTCAACCATAATGATATAAGGGAGAGAGGAAGATGACAGAAATCATCATCATCCGACATGGGGAGACGGAGTGGAATCAAACGGGACGCTTTCAGGGGCACTCAGACGTGCCGCTCTCGGAAACGGGGCGTGCACAGGCAGAGGCACTTGGACGAAATCTCGCGCTCGATCATGTGGATGCTATCTATGCGAGTGATCTCACGCGCGCGATAGAAACGGCGGCACCGCTTGCTGCTCGTTTTGGTCTGACGGTTACGCCAGATCCGCTGCTGCGCGAGCTGAATTTCGGCGCGTGGGAGGGGCGGAGCTTCAGCGATGTCAATGCAGAAAATCCGAATGCAATGAAACAGTTCTACAACGATCCCGAGTATGCGGATATTCCGGACAGCGAGCCGTTTCCGGACTTTCAAAAGCGCGTGGCGGGCCGCGTGCGTGAGATTGCAGAACTGCATCGCGGAAAACGCATTGTCATTGTCTCACATGGAGCATCCATCCGAATCCTGCTTGCCGATATACTCGCCATGCCGATTCGTTCGATATGGCATATATCCCAGCTCAACACAGCTGTCAACAAGATTCGTTTTGAGGATGATGGCTTCGCCATTGTGACATTGATGAACGATACCTCGCATCTGCGCGGAGTTGGGCAATGAATCTCCTAGCCGTGGGGCTTGGCGGCGCACTCGGTGCTGTTTGTCGTTATCTCATCGGACAGGTTGTTCCGAAATTGGACAGCGGCTTTCCACTCGGCACGTTTGTGGTCAATCTGATCGGCTGTTTTGGCATTGGCCTGATTGTTGGCTTTGTCGGAAGACATAGCGGCCTTGACCCGCGCCTTGTGCTCTTTTTACAGACGGGGATCTGCGGCGGTTTTACGACGTTTTCCACATTCTCTCTTGAGACACTCACCCTTCTTGAGGAGGGGCGGTACACGGCCGCAGTTCTCTATATCGTTTTGAGCATTGCACTCGGGCTTGTTGCACTGTTTGCAGCAAAACATATTGTCAACGGTTGATATATGTGACAGAGAGAAAAATTTTATTTGCGTGGGAAGGATTCGCGTGTTATACTGTTACACAGATTGTGTGGATGAGATTATGTATGTGTGGATTCATTGAGAATCATTACACAACGTGGTGAGGTCTATGGAGGTTATTTTAGCAGAGCATCTGGGCTTTTGTTATGGTGTGAAACGCGCCATTGAAATTGCCCGACAGAATGCCTCCACGGATGGCACATCCAGTACGCTTGGTCCAATCATTCATAATCCACAGATGGTGGAGCGCCTGAGGAGTGAGGGCGTTGGTACCGTCGGCTCACTCGATGAGATGGAGGATGGTCTTGTCATCATCCGCTCGCACGGAGTGGGACCAAAGGTGTATGAGGAGGCGGAGTCTCGCGGTTTAGAGCTCGTGGATGCGACCTGTCCGCACGTCAAGAAGGCACAGCTCTCGGCAAAACTGTTATCCGAGGAAGGGTATACGGTTGTCATTGTTGGAGAGAAGAATCATCCGGAGGTCAAGAGTATCTTCGAATGGGCGGGCGGCGACGCCGTCGTCGTGGATTCCATCGAGGAAGCCGAAGCCGTTGCGCCGTGCGTGCGCTTGGGCATCGTCGCGCAGACGACGTTTTCCGGTGCGAAATTTAAGGAGATTGTACTGCATCTGCTGGACAAGTCGAACGACGTTCGCATCGTCCGCACGATCTGCACGGCTACCGATCAGCGTCAGGAGGCGGCGATCAAGCTTGCACGGCAAGTGGATCTGATGCTCGTCATCGGCGGCAAGAACAGCGCGAACACGACGCGCCTCGCGCAGTTGTGCGCCAAGGAATGCCAAACCTATCATATCGAGACTGCGGCGGAGCTGCAGGACGAATGGTTTGATAAAATCAAAAAAATTGGTATTACAGCCGGGGCTTCAACTCCGGACTGGATTATCAAGGAGGTATATCAAAAGTGCAAGAACAAGACATGAAGAGTTTGCTGGAAGCTGAAGAGGAGTCCATGCAGGAGGTAAGGGAACACGATGTTGTGAAGGCTACGGTCGTCGCAGTTGAGGACGGACAGGCCTATGTCAATATTCCGGGTCTCAAAGCAGACATCCCCATAGCGAAGAAGGAGCTTGCTTCGCCGGAGCCGGATTCTGCCAGGGATGTTGTTAAGGTGGATGACGAGATCGAGGTTTTCGTCGTAGCGCTCGGGGGCGAGAATGGCGCGACGGTTTCCAAGGTTCGCGCCGACCGCATGGTTGCATGGAAGGAAATCGAGGCCCTGAAGGAAGAAGGGCGGACGCTCCAGGCGCATATCACGCAGGTCGTCAAGGGCGGTCTCGTAGCTTCTGTCAACGGGCTGCGCGGTTTTATCCCCGCTTCCCAGATGGAGCTTCATTTCGTCAAAGATCTTTCCGTCTATGTGGATACGACGGTTGAGGCTCTGCCGATCGAAATCGATATCCGCAAGCAGCGCCTTGTGCTTTCGCGCCGCAGCCTCCTCGAGGAGGAACGTGAGAAGAAGCAGGAAGAGGTCTTCTCGAAGCTTGAGGTTGGCCAGATCATTCCGGGTACGGTCAAGCGTCTTGTCGAGTATGGCGCTTTCATCGATATCGGCGGCGTTGACGGACTTGCTCATATCTCCGATCTCGCATGGCACCGCGTGAAGCAGCCGTCGGATGTTCTTGCCGTCGGCGATGAGGTCAATGTCTATGTGAAGAACTTCGATCCCGAGACAAAACGCATTTCGCTTTCCGTCAAGGATACGATGCGCGATCCTTGGCTGGATAAGGCCGAACGCTATGCAGAAGGCTCCCATATCAAGGGCAAGATCATCAAGCTGACGGATTTCGGCGCGTTCATGGAGATCGAGCCGGGCTTCGACGGCCTGATCCCGATGGGCGAGCTTGCCGACCGCCGCATTGCGCGTGCCGATGAGGCCGTACAGCTCGGCGACATTGTCAAGGTCAAGATCCTGCATATCGATATGAAGCGCAAGCGCATTTCGCTTTCCATCACGAGAGCGCAGAAGGATGCTGAGATTGCGGATGTTTCTTACTACAAGGATGAACCTGCAGCGGATGAGGCTGCGGGCGACGCCGAGCAGGACTGAGGGCATCTGATAGCTGAATAAGAAGACGCTGGGGAGTGATGAACATTCATCACTCCCTTGTTCATCAGATAGGTGTGCCTTGCGGGCGCTCGGGACAGGGAAAGCAGAGGAAAAGAGATGTTGTCAGGGGAAATCATTCGCGTTGCGCCGGGAAGCCTGGCGGAGGAACTGGAACTTAGGCCGGGGGATAAGATTCTTCAGGTCAATGGCCAGGAACTGCGCGATATCATTGATTTGAGCTTCGCCTTTGCCGAGGAGGAGATCGAACTGCTCGTCGAACATGAGGACGGCGAGCAGGAGCTTCTGGCCTTTGAGAAGGATTACGATGAGGAGCTTGGCGCTGAATTTTCTTCCGCTGTTTTTGACGGCATACGCTCCTGCGGCAACCGCTGCTGGTTCTGCTTTGTCGACCAGGTGCCGCCCGGGATGAGGAGAAGCCTTTCCGTCAAGGATGACGACTACCGCATGTCGTTTCTATACGGAAATTTCGTTACGCTGACGAATATGCGGGAAAAGGATTTTCAGCGCATCGAGCAGTACCATCTTTCGCCGCTTTTTGTTTCCATCCATGCGATGAATCCCGAATTGCGCGCGGCCATGCTCAATACGCGGCGTGCAGCGGAGATCGGGGCACAGCTCGACCGACTGGAGGCGGCCGATGTCGAGTACCATACGCAGATCGTTCTTTGCCCCGGCATCAATGACGGCAAGGAGCTTGAGTACACGGTGTCGGAGCTGATGAAGCGGCAGCCGCATGCGTTGTCGCTTGCGGTCGTGCCTGTCGGCCTTACGCGCTTTCGCGAGGGCTGCTATCCGCTGCGGATGTTTGACCGCGAAGGTGCGGCTGCTGTGGTGCGCCAGATTGAGCCGTGGCAGAAAAAGGCGCGGCGTGAGACAGGAAGAAGCTTCGTCTATCTTGGCGATGAGTTCTACTTTCTGGCGGGCATCCCTGTGCCGCCTGTCGAGGAATACGATGCGTTTCCGCAGCTTGACAACGGCATAGGGCTCACGCGAAATTTTCTGGAGGAGTGGCGCGAAGCTCTGGCGGAAATCGATGCATCCCGCGGTTATGGGGAGCCGCTTTCTCTTGCGGTGCTCTGCGGCACGGCGGTGGAGCCGCTTTTCCGGAAGCTTTTTGAGGCGCTTACCGTGCGTGGGCTTACCGTGCACTGCCTCGGTGTGGAAAATGATTTTTTTGGGCGTACGGTCAATGTCTCAGGGCTTTTGACGGGGGAGGATATGCTGCGCGCCCTGAAGCGTCTGGATGGCGTACAGGGGGTGATTTTTCCGGAATGCGCCTTGCGTACAGGGGAAAACATCCTTCTGGACGATATGACACTGGAGGGTTTCCGCCAGTCTTTGCCGGGAATCCGCGTCGAGACGGCACAGGGGGGGCGTGATGTCGCGCAGGCTCTGTGCGATTGGACGCATTACCGTGGGGCACGGGCGGCGGATGCAGCCTATATGTGGCAGAGCAACGCTGCTTATACGAAGCCGGGGGACAATCCCGGGGCAAGGGAGATGATGGAATGAGCAAGCCGATCGTGGCGATCGTGGGGCGTCCGAATGTGGGAAAGTCCACGCTCTTCAATAAATTGGGCAGGAAGCGCGTGTCCATCGTGGACGATTTGCCGGGCGTAACGCGCGATCGCATTTACCTTGATGCCGAATGGCTTGGCAGAGAGTTCACGATGATTGATACGGGCGGCATTGAGTTTGAGACGGAGGACGTGATTCTGCGATCGATGCGCCAGCAGGCGAGAATCGCCATGGAGGAAGCCGATGTAATCCTCTTCCTCGTGGACGGGCGTGCAGGACTTACGCTGGCGGATGAAGAAGTGGGAAAGATGCTGCGCACGACGAAGAAGCCCGTGCTGCTCGCCGTGAACAAGATTGATTCGCCGAAGCAGGAGAACGATGTCTACGAGTTCTATAATCTCGGCCTTGGCGATCCCGTGCCGATTTCCGCGACGAATGCCATGAATCTCGGTGACCTGCTCGATGAGCTTGTCGCTCTTTTCCCTGAGGACAGGGAGGAGGAAAAGGACGCCGATGAAATCAGCATTGCCGTCATAGGTCGTCCAAATGTGGGCAAGTCCTCGCTCGTCAATGCGCTTTTGGGCGAAGAACGCGTGATTGTCAGTGATGTGGCGGGTACGACGCGCGATGCAATCGACACGCATTTCACGAAGGATGATATAAAGTTCCTCCTCATAGATACGGCGGGAATGCGGCGCAAGGGCAAGATTGACGAGCCGATCGAGCGATACAGCGTGATGCGCGCGCTGCGCGCCGTTGACCGCGCCGATGTCGTACTCGTCGTGCTCGACGCCACGGCAGGCGTAACGGAGCAGGACAAGAAGATTGCAGGCTATGCGCATGAGTCGGGCAAGGCGGTCATACTCCTTGTGAACAAATGGGATATTTACGAGAACAAGGACGATAAGTCCACGCTGCGCTTTACGGAGGAGCTGCGCATAGAGCTCGGCTTTTTGCAGTATGCGCCTGTGCTCTACGCCTCGGCGCTCACGCACCAGCGCGTTGCACGCATTACGGATCTCGTCAAATATGTGGCCGACCAAGCCGCGATGCGCGTCAAGACGAGCATCCTGAACGAGCTTGTGCGCGATATGATCGCCGTGAATCCGCCGCCGTCTCATAAGGGCCGAGAGCTCAAGGTGCGCTATATGACGCAGGCGGACATCCGTCCACCGAAATTCATTGTTTTTGTCAACGAACCGGAACTCATGCACTTTTCGTACCTGCGCTATATCGAGAACAAGCTGCGTGAGAGCTTTGGTTTTGAAGGGACGCCGCTGCGCCTTGTTGTGCGCGGGAAGGGGGAAGAGGAATTATGATGTTTCTTGCCTGTGCAATCGCTTATGTTCTCGGCGCCATCCCGAACGGACTTTGGCTTTGCCGCGCTTTTTGGCACATCGATATCCGTAACTACGGCAGCCGCAATATTGGTGCGACGAATGTCTACCGTACGTTGGGCAAGGGGCCTGGTGCACTCGTCCTGCTGCTTGACTTCCTCAAGGGGAGCCTCGGGGTGTATATCGCCATGCTGCTCGTCGGCACGCCGCTGGCCATGGTCTTGGGCGGGATGTTCGCCATCCTCGGTCATTCCGCTTCCGTCTTTCTGCGCTTCAAGGGCGGCAAAGGAGTGGCGACGGGACTTGGCGTCATCGCCATGCTGATGCCGAATGTGACCGCTGTTGTCACGCTTGTCTGGCTCGGCATCGTTTTCGTTACACGTTACGTCTCGCTTGGTTCCATCGTGGCTGCAGCGCTCGTTCCCTTGCTCGCCTTCTTCTTTGAGGCGCCAGTGGAGTACATGATTTTCGGGGGAGCCGCCGCGATTCTCGTCATCGTGCGCCATCACTCGAACATTCGTCGTCTTCTGGATGGCACGGAGAGCAAGATCAAGGCGGGCCGCCGCTAGGAAGGAAGGCCGCCTCACGGGCGGCTCGTTCCGTTTCCGAGAAGGAGCGGAGGTGCGTTTTTGTATGAGAAATGTCTATGGAGACTGTACAATGGTGTGGAAAAATGATATAATTCCATGCGTAAAAAGGTAGTCAGGATTATGCAGCAAAGGACAGGAGGTTTTTTTATGCCAAGGGAAAAAAAGGAACAGAAAAACCAGAGCGACTTTTTTCTTGTGCAGGAGCAGATTTTGCCGGAGGCGATCAAGAAGACGATTCGCGTAAAGGAGCTGCTCAAGCGCGGAGATGCGCGAACGATCAACGAGGCGGTGGAGAGCATGGGGCTGAGCCGCAGCGCATACTACAAGTACAAGGATTACGTGTATCCGTTTTATGAGGCGAGCCGCAACAAGATCATCTCTCTGACGCTTCTTTTGGAGCACAAGAAGGGTGTGTTGTCGAGCGTGCTCAATACGATTTCGGCCGATTCGGGCAATGTGCTGACCATCAACCAGGGGATTCCTCTGCAGGGGGTGGCGAACGCGACGCTTTCCATCGAGACGGCGAACCTTTCCGTCGATCTCGAGGCGCTTCTCGACAAGCTGCGCATGGTGGACGGCGTGAAGAGGCTTGAGGTTCTCGGCCAGGCGTGAGGCGAGGTGAAGTGATGAGAGAGATCAAGATTGGCATGCTGGGCTTCGGGACGGTCGGCACGGGCGTCGTGCGCGTATTGCGGGAAAACGAGCAGGAAATCATGGCGAAAACGGGAGCGAAGCTTCGCCTCAAGACTGTGCTCGTACGCGATGCGAAGAAGAAGCGTCCTTATATGGAAGGGCTGCACCTGACGGAGGATATCGAGGAAATCCTCCAGGATGAGGAAATCGATATTGTCATCGAGCTTTTGGGCGGCATTCATCCGGCGCGCGAGTATATGCTGCGGGCGATGGAGAAGGGCAAGAATGTCGTGACGGCGAACAAGGATGTTGTGGCGCAGTTCGGCAAGGATATGTTTGAGACGATGGAAAAGCATGGCGTCGATTTCCATTTTGAGGCGAGCGTAGGCGGCGGCATACCGATTGTCATGCCTTTGAAGCAGTGCCTGACCGCAAACCGTGTGACGGAAATCATGGGCATTATCAATGGAACGACGAACTATATGCTCACGCAGATGACGGAAAACGGCTCGGACTACGGCAGCGTCCTCAAGGAAGCGCAGGAAAAAGGCTATGCCGAGGCGAATCCCGCGGCTGACGTCGAAGGACTCGACGCTGCGCGCAAGATTGCCATTCTTGCCTCGATTGCTTTTAACACGCGCATACGTTTCGAGGATGTTTCCGTCGAGGGCATCACGCATATCACGCCGCCAGATATTGACTATGCGAAAACGCTTGGCTATGTCGTGAAGCTTCTGGCCATCGGACGGGATCTTGGCGAGCGGGGCGTCGATGTGCGTGTGCATCCGGTGTTTTTGCCCAAAGGACATCCGCTGGCATCGGTCAACGACGTTTACAACGCGATTTTCGTGCGCGGCAATGCCATCGGCGAAGCGATGTTTTACGGGCGCGGTGCAGGCTCCCTGCCGACGGCGTCCGCTGTCGTGGCCGATGTCATCGATATTGCGCGTGATATGCAGATGGATACCTTTGGGCGCGTCCACTGCACTTGCTATGCCAATAAAAGCCTTTGCCCCATTGAGGAGACGGAAGCTTCGTACTATGTGCGTCTCCTCGTGGACGATAAGCCGGGCGTTCTTGCCGCCATTGCGACGGCATTCGGCAATCACAAGGTCAGCATGAAGTCGGTCATCCAGACGCGCCGCTGCGAGGACAAGGCTGAAATTGTCGCCATCACGCACCGCGTCAAGCACAGGGCGTTGGAAGAGGCGGCTGTCGATCTCAGGAGCCTTGCCGTTGTCAGCGAGGTTCGCAGCATCATCCGGGTGGAAAACATGCAAGAGGAGAACGGTTCATGCTGAACAAGACCATCCGCGTGCGCGTGCCGGGAACGAGCGCGAATTGCGGGCCGGGTTTCGACGCGATCGGCGTCGCCTGCACGATTTATAATGAGCTTGAACTCACGTTTCTGGAAGAGCAGGGGATTGTCATCGACATCGAGGGGGAAGGCGCCGGGAATATCCCGCGCGACGAGCGCAATATCGTGGTGCGTTCCATCCGCCTGATATTGAAGCGTGCGCGCATGGCTGACAAGGTGCAGGGATTCCGGATCCGCATGAAGAACAATATCCCCCTCTCGCGCGGACTGGGCAGCAGTGCGGCAGCCATCGTGGCCGGACTCAAGGCTGCGAACACACTTCTGGGCAACCGGTTTTCGCGCCGGGAACTTTTGCAGATGGCGACGGATATCGAGGGGCATCCGGACAATGTGGCGCCCGCGATTTTTGGCGGCTTTACGGTCAGCGTTGTAACGCGCGGCCGTGTCGAGTGCTTCTCGCTGATGCCGCGCATGGCTCTGAAGCTTGTTGTCGCCGTGCCGGAGTTTCCGCTTTCGACAAAGTTGGCGCGAAGTGTCCTGCCGCAGGAAGTGCCGCTCAAAGACGCCGTTTTCAATGTGAGCCGTGCGGCGCTCTTGGTTGCCGCTCTCTTGAAAGGGCATCCGCGGTTTTTGCGCAGCGCTCTTTCCGACGCACTGCATCAGCCGTACCGCGAAAAGCTCATTCCGGGCATGAAGGATGTATTTCGGGCGGCGCATAAAGCGGGCGCCCTCGGTGCAAGCCTGAGCGGTGCAGGCCCCTGCCTGATGGCATACGCCCTGCAAGATGAGGAAGCTGTAGGAGAGGCGATGGTCAAGGCTTTTGCACAGCATGGAATCGAGGCGCATGCCTTGCAGCTTGCCATAGACTCGCATGGAGCGAGGATTTTGAAAAGACATTGATGCCGCTGCCGCCCGACGCTTTGCTGCGAGGGGGCGGCAAGGCGTCGGGTGGCAGCGCGGCTCTGGGGGCGAGGTGCGGATGAGGGAAGCGGATTTTATCGAGGCGGTGGAAAATGCCGGCGGCACGCTCTATATCGTGGGCGGCTGGGTGCGCGACATGCTGCGCGGGGAAAAGCCGCAGGATAAGGATTTCGTTGTTGTCGGGATGAAACGGGAGACGTTTTTGCACCTGTTTCCTGCTGCCGTATGTACCGGAAAGTCCTTTCCCGTGTACCTTTTGGAAATCGACGGAATGAAAGCGGAAGTTGCTTTTGCCCGCCGCGAGAAAAAGACGGGACGGGGCTATACGGGGTTTTCCGTGGACTTTGCGGCCTCGGTCACGATTGAAGAGGATCTCCTGCGCCGCGATACGACGATGAACAGCATGGCGCTGCGCCTGCCCGAAAAGACTTTAATCGATCCCTATGGCGGACAGGCTGATATCGAAAGACGTACGATCCGCGCCACATCAAAGCACTTTCTCGAAGATCCCGTTCGCGCCCTGCGTGCAGCGAGACAGGCAGCGGAACTCGACTTTTCCGTGGCAGGCGACACCGTGTCTTTGATGGCCGCCTGCGGCTCTGAGCTTATGTCTGAGCCGGCAGACCGCATTGTCCATGAGTTGTCGCGCGCACTCGCTGCGCCGCGGCCGTCGCTCTTTTTTCAGGTGCTCCTGCAGGCCGATTTATTGCAGCTCGTATTTCCTGAATTGTTTGCCATGCGCGGCAAAACGCAGCCCGCAGCGTATCATCCCGAAGGAGACGCCTTCGCTCATGCGATGCAGGTTGTTGACGAGACGGCGCGGAGAACGCGGAACCTGCCCGCACGCTTTGCCGCGCTTGTGCATGATCTCGGCAAGGGAACGACGCCGGAGGAGATGCTGCCGCATCATTATGGGCATGAGGGCCGCGGTCTTGAAGCGCTTGCGGCATGGAACAAGCGCATGACCTTGCCGAGAGCATGGCTGCAGGCGGCGCGCTTCGTGATCAAGGAGCACATGCGCGCGCCGCTTCTTGCCAAGAAGGGCAAGATGGTGGACCTCCTGCTTGCCGTGGAGCTGTCGGGTCTGTCTTTCTCCGATTTTTGCAGCATCATCCTCGTCGATCACGGCGCTTTGCCTCGCTATCTGGCTGAAGGGGAGGAGATTCTTGCGCTGCTCCGCGCCATACGGGGCGGCAGCGCTCCGACCGGACTGGAAGGCCCTGCTGTCGGCCGATGGCTGCACGAGCAGCGCGTGCGTGCGCTGGTCCGGTATTTGGCACAAGGGGCGGCGGAGCGGGAAGTGCAGCAGAGTCCGGCAGAGGAATGAGAAACGGCGTGCTGTTTTATCCGGGTTTCCTTTACAAGCCGGAGAAATTTTTTTATAATGGTTTCGTTGGCTTAGGGAAATAAAGAGATGGGAGGGATTTGCATGGCAGTCATCCTGCCCTACAAAGGCGTGACGCCGAAAATTGACGCGACGGCCCTGATTGCACCGAATGCGACAATCATCGGTGATGTGACGATTATGGAAGGCGCAAATATCTGGTTCAATACGGTTCTGCGCGGTGATTTGCAGCCGATTGTCGTCGGCAGGTATACAAATATACAGGACAATTCCACGATCCACGTTATGGGCGATGCGCCGACCATCATTGGCGATTATGTGACGATCGGACATAACACGCTGATCCACTGCAGCAAGATTGGCAACAACTGCCTGATCGGCATGGGTTCTGTTTTGCTCGGCTATACGGAAATTGGGGAGAACACGATCATCGGGGCAGCGACGCTTCTGACGCAGCACAAGAAAATCCCGCATGATTCCCTCGTTTACGGCAATCCTTCACGCATTGTCCGTGCGCTGCGCGATGACGAAGTGGAAGCCGTCCGCGCCTCAGCCGAGAACTATTGCAAGCTTGCCCGCGTTTACCGTGAAGAAAGAGAAGCGCGGGAAAGCGGGGAGAAAAAGGCGGCTATGCTGCATAAGCTGGACAAAAAGAATCTTTAAAAACAGGGGAGATGTTCTTTTTATGAAGGAAAAAACGCTGGTACTCATCAAGCCGGATGCATTCGAGAAGAATCATACGGGTGAAATCATTGCCATTTATGAAAAAAAGGGCCTGAAGCTTTGCGCGATGAAGCTCATGCAGATGACGAAGCGTGTGGCTCAGAAGCATTATGCTGAGCATATCGGCCGCCCTTACTACGAAGAGCTTGAGAGCTTCATGACCTCGGCGCCGCTCGTCGCCATGGTGCTTGAAGGAGATGACGCGATCGCCCGCGTGCGCGAGATCAACGGCAAGACGAATCCTGCCGAAGCGGCTGAGGGAACGGTGCGCAGGCTGTTTGCCGAGAGCGTCGGCAAGAACGCCGTCCATGCCTCGGACAGTCCTGAAAGCGCAGCGCGTGAGATTGCGATATTTTTCAGTGAAATTGAAATCTTCGATTGAGGTGAAAAGAATGGGCGTTTATACAAAGACTGGCGATAAGGGACAGACAAGCCTCTACACGGGCGAACGCGTCGACAAGGACGCCCTGCGCGTCGATACGTATGGGGCGCTTGATGAGGCGGGATCGGCCTTGGCCATGGCGCGTGCCTTTGCCACGAAAGAAATTGTGCGAGAGAAGATCGTTCTCCTGCAGAAAAAGCTTTCGCTGCTCATGGCCGACATCGCGAGCCTTGGACAGGAGCCGATGGTCACATTTGACGATGCGGCGATGCTCGAAAAGGATATTGACGAGATTGAAGCGCGTTTGCCGAAGCTCACGCATTTTCTTGTTCCCGGCGATACGCAGGCCGGCGCCATGCTCGATTTTGCACGCACGACGGTGCGCCGCGCCGAACGTCGCTTCTACGCACTCTCGCGCGAGGCGGTTCTTCATAAGGAGGATCAGGTTTTCCTCAATCGCCTCTCCGATTACTGCTTTATGCTCATGCGTTTGGAAGAAGCGAAGGATTGAATGGGCAGAACCGGCTGTCGTGGATGCGATGCCTCCCGTTCGTTTATTGCCCCTGTTCGGGTAGAAAAACCCGGGCAGGGGCATCTTCTGTGCTGGGGAGAAACACGTCCGCAAGGGAATACGTATGGAGATCCCCGGAGAAAATGCTTTATTTTCCTTTGAATATCGCTTAAATATAGTTTGAATGTCTGCTTCAGGATTAGGCGGCAAGGCTTCGTATTCGCTGTGGGAAAGAAAATGTTAAGAAAAGATTGCCGCAAAAAGCAGAAAGTCGGTACTTGTGCTATAATAGAAAAGAATGTCAAATCGGGCATCTGATATGGGGGAATTCATCGGATGATTTATATGAAGGATGTTTCCAAGGTTTATGATAATGGTACCGTGGCGCTCGATCACGTGAGCGTCAAGATAGAAAAGGGCGATTTCGTCTTTCTCGTCGGGGCAAGCGGCGCGGGCAAATCGACGTTTGTGCGCCTGTTGCTGCGGGAAATCCTGCCGACGAGCGGGAAGCTGCGCGTGAACGGGCACGATATGATGAAGCTGAAGCCGAAGGATGTGCCGTATCTGAGGCGCGGTCTCGGCGTGATTTTCCAGGACTATAGGCTCTTGCCGGATAAGACCGTTTATGAAAATGTCGCCTTTGCCATGCAGGTCATTGAGGCGCCGCGACGCCTCATGCAGCGCAGTGTGAATTCGGTTCTGGATATTGTAGGACTTCGCGAGAAATGGAAGAACTTCCCGTCGCAGCTTTCGGGCGGCGAGCAGCAGCGTGTGGCGATTGCGCGTGCTATCGTCAACGATCCGGCTATCGTCATCGCGGACGAGCCGACGGGCAATCTTGACCCTGAGACGTCATGGGAAATCATGGATATTTTCCGCCGCATTAACGATGCGGGGGCGACGATCATCATGGCGACGCATGACAAAAATATCGTGGACACGATGAAAAAGCGCGTCATTGCCATCGAAGGCGGCCGCATCGTGCGCGACGAGGCGAGGGGAGGATACGGCTATGAAGCTTAGGACAAGCGAATATTTCATACGAGAGGTTTGCATTTCCATCAAGCGCAACACATGGATGTCGTTTGCTTCTATCGGTACGGTTGCCGTCTCGCTTTTCATCCTGGGCATGTTCCTCATCATCGTGATGAATATGAACCGCATGGCCTCGATGCTCGAGTCGCAGGTACAGATCAATGTCTATCTGTCGGACAAACTCAAGGGTTCGGAGATTGATGATATCGAGGATGACCTGAACAAGATGCAGGGCATTGAAAGCGTCAAATATGTGAGCCGTGAGGAGGCGATCGTGCGCCTGCGTGAACGCCTCGGTGACCAGAAGTATCTGCTCGATGCGCTTGACGACAAGAACCCGCTGCCCAATTCCTTCGAAGTGACGGTAAAGCAGCCGACGATGGTGGAGACGGCTGCCAAGGCGATTGAGCGATTTGACGGCGTGGAATCCGCAAAATACGGACAGGATGTCGTCGAGCATCTCTTCGATATGACGCGCCTCATACGCGCCTTTGGTTTTACGCTCATGCTGCTTTTGGCTGGGGCGACGCTGTTCATCATATCGAATACGATACGTTTGACGGTTTTTGCGCGCAGGAAGGAAATCGCCATCATGAAGTACGTCGGCGCAACCGATTGGTTCATTCGCTGGCCGTTCCTTCTGGAGGGCGTCGTGCTTGGTTTCTTCGGCGGTGTTTTCGCTTCCGTCGCGTTGCGGAGCATCTATGGCGTGATAACGGCCAAGGTTTACAGCACATTGGCCTTTCTGCCGCTGATTCCGCAGTATCCGTTCGTCAATTTCATCAGTGTCGTGATGCTCTTGAGCGGCATGGTGATCGGAGCGCTTGGCAGCACGATTTCGCTCAAAAGATTCCTCAAAGTTTAGGAGGCTTTTTCATGTTTTTTTATACCGGATGGGGAAAGCAGGGAAAAAAGATTGCAGCGGCAGCGCTTTGTGCGGTTTTTCTCGTCGGGCTTTCACCTGTCGCTTTCTCGGAAAGTCTGGAAGAGCAGCGCGATGAGTATATCCATAAGGCTGACCAGGCGCAGCGAAAAAAGAATGAGATAGAGTCGGAAATCGAGGGTCTTTCCGAAGCAAAGCGTGAACTTGATGAAGCGGCGGACGCCGCGAAGAAGGCATACAAGGATGTCCGCAGCGAACTTGACGCGACGGAGGACCGCATTGATGAAAACGAGGAAAAACTCAAGGTTCTGAACAAGGATTATGATAAGAAAACGGATCAGCTTGCCGCTCGCGTGCGGGATATCTATATCAACGGACAGATCAGCTACCTCGATGTGCTTTTCGGTGCGAAGGATTTCCAAGACTTCTTTACGCGCATGGACTTGCTGAAAAAGGTCATCCAGCAGGATTACGATCTCGTGCAGGTGGTCTTTGCCGAAAAGCAAGCCATCGAAAACTCCACACGGGAGCTTGAGAAGGATAAGGCTGCGAAGAAAAAACTCGTCGATGAGGCGAGCGTACGCCGAAAAGAGGCGGAAAAGAAGCAGGAAGCGCAGCAGTCTCTTATCGACAAGATGGAAACAGACCGCGCGACACAGGAGCGCATTATCAACGAAAATATGGCAGCCTCCAAAGAGGTTGAGCGGATGATAAGGAACAGCCGTTACCAGCCGGCGGTGCCCTCGGGCAACGGCGGTATGATCTGGCCGATTTCAGGTCCGATCACCTCGCCTTTTGGCTGGCGCATCCATCCGATTACGGGTGCGAGCCGCTTCCATTCGGGCATAGACATCGGAGGCGACTACGGCGATACCATCCATGCCGCGGCGTCCGGCATCGTGTCCTATGCAGGCTGGATCTCGGGCTATGGCTATGCTGTCATCATCGACCACGGCGGCGGCGTATCGACGCTTTACGGGCATAACCAGGCGCTTCTTGTGAGTGAAGGACAGTCGGTTTCCCAGGGGCAGCCCATAGCCGAATGCGGCTCGACAGGAAATTCGACAGGCCCGCATTGCCACTTTGAGGTGCGTGTGGACGGCGAACCGGTTGAACCGATGGGGTATCTCTGATGTCTCTTTTGATTTCGGATGAAATACTTTTCAGCGGAAGGTTGGTGAAAATTTGAAAAAGAGGAACGTTGCCCTGCTCGTCGTCATGACGTCGTTCGTTACCTTTACGGCGACGGTGCTCGGCATTTATGCCCTTCTGGGCTTCAACGGACAGAAGATGAAGGACGTCGTGCGCTTCTTTGGTGCGCTGCGCTTCATCGAGACGCAGTATGTGCAGGATGTGGACTATACAAAGCTGATCGACGGTGCGATTTCCGGCATGGTCAAGACGCTGGACGATCCCCATTCCATTTATCTGAACCAGCAGATGTATGAAATGCTCAAGGCGCATACGGAAGGTTCGTTTGGCGGCATCGGCATTGTCATGGGCTTCAAGGACAACAAGGTCACAGTTATTTCCGTTATGGAAGGAACGCCGGGAGAGGCGGCCGGCATCAAGACCGGCGATGAGATCGTGGCGGTCGATGGAAAACCAACGCACGAAATCGAGCCGGAAGAAGTCGCGATGCACATCCGAGGCGAAGTCGGTACGAATGTCGTCCTGACGATCCGTCGCGCAGGCGAAGAGGATAAGGACTATACCATCACGCGTGCGACGATCCAGGTGCATACGGTCGCAGGACAGATGCTGCCCGATACGGAAGGCATCGGCTACATCCGCATCGCGTCCTTCTCCGAGCATACGGCGTCAGAATTCAAGGAAGCCTATAACAATCTTGAAACGGAAGGCATGAAAGGCATGATCCTCGACTTGCGTGAAAATCCCGGCGGCCTTGTAACGAGCTGCGTGGAGATCGCCAACATGGTCGTCCCCAAGGGACCGGTTGTCTCCGTTGTGCAGAAAGACGGTACGAAAGAGGAATACGACTCAAAGCTTGAAAAGGAAAAATATCCGATTGTCGTGCTCATCGACGGCAACAGCGCCTCGGCGAGTGAAATCCTTGCGGGTGCACTGCAGGATACGGGCGCAGCGACACTCGTCGGTGCAAAATCCTACGGCAAGGGTTCGGTGCAGGTCGTCATGCCCCTTTATGACGACGACGCCCTGAAGCTGACGATTGCGAAGTATTATACGCCCTCGGGCCGCAGTATTGACGGCACAGGCATAGAACCGGACGTCCCCGTGGAGCAGGCTGACGGCGCATCAAACGACACGCAGCTCCTGAAAGCGATTGATATCATGAAGAGCAAGCTCGCGGGTTGAGCGGCTTGAAATAAAAGCGCGGCAGTGCAGGAAACGGACTGCCGTGTTTTTTTGTAAAAAAACGTCAAAAAGCGCTTGACAATCACTCGGGAGTAAGATAAGATAGTCAAGTCGCCTGAAGTGAGCAGGCGCGAACAAGCCAGAGCAATTCGGCGGTGTTCCTTGAAAACTAAACAATGCAGAAATGAATCATCTAT
>ERZ773099.994-NODE-994-length-21850-cov-16.691902_pt1 | contig 21850 bp, 18 predicted proteins | sample MGYA00511120_ERZ773099 | MGnify/ENA primary metagenome ERZ773099 (study PRJEB29015, sample SAMEA2738012) | human oral metagenome | biome: human oral; feature: human-associated habitat; material: dental | place: China | collected 2104 ...
AGCATGCGCCCCAGGCGCGGGTCGATCGGCAGGCGCGCCAGGTCCCGGCCGATGCGGGTGAGCCTGTACTGGGACGAGGCCGGGGTCGCGTCCGTCGTCTCCGTGTCCTGAGCGAGCGCGCCGATCTCTACGAGGAGGGCCACGCCGTCGCGCACCGCCCGCCGGTCCGGCGCGTCCAGGAAGGGGAAGTCCTCGACCGCGCCCAGGCCGAGCGAGGCCATCTGCAAGATGACGCTGGCCAGGGAGGTGCGCAGGATCTCGGGCTCGGTGAAGCGCGGGCGCGAGGCGTAGTCCGCCTGCGAGAACAGGCGGATCGCCACTCCCTCGGCGACGCGCCCGCATCTGCCCGCGCGCTGGTTTGCGCTGGCCTGGCTGACCGGCTCGATCGGCAGTCGCTGCACCTTCGTCTTGTTCGAATAGCGCGAAATGCGCGCCAGGCCAGGGTCGATCACGTAGCGGATCCCCGGCACCGTCAGCGACGTCTCCGCCACGTTCGTCGCCAGGACCACGCGGCGCAGCCTGTGCGGCTCGAACACCCGGTGCTGCTCGGCCGCCGTCAGTCGCGCGTACAGCGGCAGGATCTCGATGTCCCCGCTTCGCGCGCCCCGCTCGTCTCCCGCGCGTCGGGACCGCCCCTTCAGGTGATCGAGGAGGGCCGCCTCGGTGTCGCGGATGTCGCGCTCGCCGGGCAGGAAGACCAGGATGTCGCCGTCACCCTCCGCGCTCAGCTCGTCCACCGCGTGGCAGATCGCGGTCTCCACGTCGATGTCCTCGCCCATGCCGTAGCCGGCCGTCGCCAGCTCGTCGTCCGGTTCCTCCAGGACCAGCTGGAGGGGGCCCGACTCGCTGACCTCGGTGGTCTCCACGATCTGCGCCCCGGCCTCGTCCGTGTCCTCCGAGGACACCTCCGACGTGTAGGCCGAGGGCGTGGTGGGGCCCAGCGGACGGTAGCGGATCTCGACCGGGTACGTGCGGCCCGACACCTCGATGACGGGCGCGGGGGCGATGAGGCGGCCCGCGCCGGGCGAGCCCTCCCAGGCGCCGAAGTGACGGGCGAAGCGATCGGAGTCGATCGTCGCGGACGTGATGATGACCTTCAGGTCTGGGCGCGCGGGCAGCAGGCGCGCCACGTAGCCCAGGATGAAGTCGATGTTGAGGCTTCGCTCGTGGGCCTCGTCGATGATGAGCGTGTCGTAGCGGCGCAGCATCGGGTCCGACTGAATCTCCGCCAGGAGGATGCCGTCCGTCATCAGCTTGATCAGGGTCGTGGGGCCGACCTCGTCCGTGAAACGCACCTGGTAGCCGACGACCTGGCCGGCCTCGCGGCCCACGCTCTGGCCCAGCTCGTGGGCGATGCGGTCGGCGACGGAGCGCGCCGCGAGCCTGCGCGGCTGGGTGTGCCCGATCATGCCGGCCACGCCGCGGCCCAGCTGCATGCAGATCTTCGGCAGCTGCGTCGTCTTGCCCGAGCCGGTCTCGCCCGACACGATGATGACCTGGTGGTCTCGGATGGCGCGCGCGATCTCGTCGCGGCGGGCGCTCACCGGCAGGTCCGGGAAGGAAATCACGGGGATAGCGGCCGCACGAGCGGCCAGCTCCTCGGGCGTGAAGGGCTTGAAGGGGCGCGCGTGCTCGCGCTGGGGGCGGCCCCGGCCGGCGCGGCGGGCGCGGTCGGGATCGGCGCGGTGGGTGCGGTCGGGATCGGCGCGGTGGGTGCGGTCGGGATCGGCGCGGTGGGTGTGGTCGGGATCGGCGCCGCGACGCGAGGCCTTGGCGCGCCTTTCGCTCGCCGTTCGCTCGTGGTTGGCGGCGCGCGGGTTGCGGCTGCGAGTGCCGCGCTGTCCGCCGTCGGCGCGGACCTGCTTGTCGGCGCGCTTGTCGTTCGCGGGCCGGCCCGCGCTGCCGGTTTGAGGCGTGCGCGGCTCGGGCTCGGGGGAAGACTGCGTGGCGGGGCGAGAGTCAGGCATGATAGCGCCAGTCTAGTCGCTGGCCGGGCGGGGTCGCCGACCGGCGCTAGCGCGTGAGCTCGCACGCCCGGCGTCCGTCACGCGCGGCAGGAGGCGCCCACCCACCGTCCCGGGGGAGGAAGGCCCGCTAGAGGTCTTCGTCGAAGCGCGTGAGCGGCTCCACCAGGCGCAGGTCCACGAGAGCGCGGGCGAGCTTGTCGATCTCCTCACCCTGATGCAGGATGTTCCTCCACGAGGCCGGGATGGCCTCGACCCCGAAGAACGCGCCGCCCAGCTGCCCGTAGATCGCTGCGTTCGTATCTGCGTCTCCACCGAGGTTCGCGATGGCCAGGACGGCCTCGTCGAAGGAGGCGAAGTCCGCCAGTCCGTGGACCGCGAGGCGTAGCCCATGGATGATGTAGCCGCTCGTGTCCTTCTCCCACGAGGCGCGCTCGGCCGGGTCCGCGCTGATGACGCGCGCGGCAACGTCGTCGAAGGCGGGGCCGGTCGACGCCCACGAGACGTTTACGATGCGTTCCGGTTCCCAGCCGAGCAGGGCGCCCACGAGGAGGGCGGCGAAGACCTCGGTGGCGGCCTCGGCCTCGACCGAGTAGTGGGTCTCGCGGGCGCTCAGGCGCGCGGTCGTGACGATCTCGCGGGGGTCGCGCGACTCGAAGCCGGCGATGATGATGGGCGCCAGGCGCATGATCGCGCCGTTGCCGGCGCTGGTTGTGCGCGGCGCGTCCCGGGGCACGCGCGCATCCTCGCGGAAGTCCCACAGGGCGCGCATGACCTGGCCTCCGATGTCGAAGCACGTGCCCGTGGAGGAGCGGTAGCCTTCGCTGCGCCACCGCTCGTAGCGCTCCATCACGTCGTAGGAGTCGTAGCGGCCCATCGCCAGCAGCGAGTCCGCGAGGCACAGGGCCATCGATGTGTCGTCCGTCCACTGGCCTGGCTCCAGGTTGAAGACGCCCCCGCCGACCATGTCCGTGATCGGAGCGAAGGAACCGGCGGGCTGAAACTCGTTCGTGGTGCCCAGCGCGTCGCCGACCGCCAGGCCTATCAGCGCGCCGAGTGCTCGAGAAGGAAGGTCTGTCATGTCTTCAGTGTTGCACGGGCCGCCCTCGTGGGGGTGGTGGTCTTGGTGTTGCTGGGTGCGGTGCTTGTGTGTGTTTCCTGGTGTGGTGGTTGACAAGTGGTTAGCTTGTTTGTAGGTTGTGAGCGTGAGCGCTGATGTTGGTTTTACGCCTGGGTGTCTGGTTGATGCGGCTGTGGCTATTGGGCCTGTTGCTGATCCTTTGTCGGAGTCGGTGTCTGCTATGGGTGAGGAGCTGGCGTCTTTGTGTGAGGGTGTTAACGGCCCTTATTTGGAGGCGCTTGGTCGTGCGTTGACGTGTTGGAATGATTCTCTTGGCGTGTTGTATGAGGATCTTGGGCGTTTGGGTGATGCGTTGGTGGGTTTCGAGGAGTCGTTTATGGAGCGTGAGTGGGACTCGGTTGAGGCGGTGTTGCGGGCGGCTTGGGGGGCGTAGTGAAGTGATGGGGTGCTCGTTGGTTGTGTGGGTGTGGAGTCGAGCGGGGTGTCGTGGGTGCGCGTAGCGGGGGGTGTGTGGTGAGTAGCGAGTCGAAGCTGGTGTTTCGTGAGGCGGATGCGTTGGCGATGGCTGACCTTTTCTCTGAGCGGGCCGCGCTCGTGCGTGGTTTTGTTCCGGGGGTGGATGATGCTGTTACGGGCGCGGTGGGGGATTGGACGGGGCAGTCGCGCAGGGCGTGTGATGCGGCGTTGAAGGGGCGTGTTTAATTGTCTGTGTATCCGTCTTTTTGTTTGAAAGGATTGATGCATGATGAATGATGATGATGTTGTTGTGGCTCGCGCTAGTGGGCGTGAGGCTGTGGAGGAGCTGCGTCGCTCGGGGGCGTTGGATGCGTTGTTTGAGCGTCTTGATGCTGGCGAGGTCGACATGACGGGCAGCCAGGGGTTGTTGCCCGCGTTGCTTAAGGAGGCCTTGGAGCGCGGCCTTGCCGCTGAGCTTTGCGAGCACTTGGGGTATGAGAAGGGCCAGACCAGCACCCGGGCGCGCTCGAACACGAGGAACGGCACGACGAAGAAGACCGTGATATCGGAGGTGGGAGCCTTCGAGATCGAGGTTCCCCGGGATCGGGCGGGCTCTTTCACCCCGCGCCTGGTACGTAAAGGACAGCGGCGCCTCGATGGCTTGGATTCGATGATTATCAGCTTGTATGCCGGGGGGATGACGGTAGGCGATATCCGCCATCACCTGGCCTCCACCCTGGGCGTGGAGGTCAGTGCCGGGGCGATTTCCACGATCACTGACGCGGTGTGCGAGGCCGTCTTGGAGTGGCAGCACCGCCCCCTAGAAGCGTTCTACCCGGTGATCTACCTGGATGCGATCCGCATCAAAATCCGACGCGATCACAGGGTGGAGAACCGGGCCGCTCACCTGGCGGTCGGAGTAGACATGGAGGGCGTCAAGCATGTGCTGGGCATCTGGGTCCAAGCCGATGAAGGAGCGGCTTTTTGGGCCCACGTGTGCGCCGAGCTGGCCAACCGAGGCCTACGCGATGTCCTGATCGTGTGCTGCGACGGACTTGCTGGCCTGCCCGAAGCCATCGAAGCGACCTGGCCCCAGTCCATGGTCCAAACCTGCGTTGTTCACTTAATCCGAGCGTCCATGCGTTTCGTGTCCTACAAGGACCGCAAGAGCGTCGCAGCCGCTCTCAAGGCCGTGTACAGCGCGCCCAATGAGGAAACCGCCCGAGGGGCGCTGGAAGAGTTTGCGGCCAGCGACCTGGGAGCACGCTACCCCCAAACCGCCCTGACCTGGCAGCGCGCCTGGCAGCGCTTCACGCCATTCCTGGCGTTCCCGCCCATGCTGCGCCGCGTCGTGTACACCACCAACACGAGTGAGTCCTCGAATCACCAGCTACACACAATCACCAAGAACCACCGCCACTCCCCAACGAAGAAGCCACCGTCACACTCCTGTGGTGACCCATATGCGACATCGAAGACAAACGAACCGCCCAACACCACAAGGAACCAAGCAAACTCGCCAGCATACGCCCCATACACAGATAAACTAACAGGCCCCCACATCAGGCGGCTGGCTTAACAGCGCGTAGCGCGCTGCACCCATGAAGGGGCGCTGCACCCTTTACGTAGCGCTGCACCCTTTACGTAGCGCTGCACCCGTTCAGAACGGGTGCAATGCCTACGGATCGGGTGCACCGCACCAAAACACAAGCACAAACGCGGAATCTGTGCGGAAACCAATGGCACGACACCAGCATCGGGCACGTCCAGCACAAACACCCCAATGGAGCGCAAGGCCGAGAGCACCCCGAACACGCGATGACACGCATCAGCATCAGAGACACTGCATCCGCGAGGGAGTACGACAACACCTCCCACCTGGTGCGACACCCCGCTAAGCGATGCAAAACCACCGAGGAACGACAGCGACGCCGCACACCCGTCATTCGGATAGGAGGCGCGGCGCCCGGAAAGTCATCCAGACAGCAGCTAACCAGCAGCAGCCGCACATCGAAAGGCCACGGGGCTCGCGTTCCCGGGGCCCATCAAGACGCAGCGGATCAGCCTACCCTCCAGGTCGCCCCGTCACGCCCGTCGGCGACGGTGACGCCTGCGGCGGCGAGGCGGTCGCGCAGCTCGTCGGCGCGAGCCCAGTCCTTGGCTTCCCGCGCGGCGGCCCGCTCGTCCAGCACAGCACGAACCAGCGCGTCCAAGGCCTCGTGCTCGGCGGCGCAGGACCCGCTCGCGCCGACCCCGATCCCCGCCTGGCCGCGCCACTGCGCCGAGGCGGGATCCAGGCCCAGCACGTCCAGCATGGAACGAACCAAGACCTGCTCGCGGTACGCGCCGTCGGCATCCCCGGCAGCAAGCGCGGCGTTGCCCGCCTTGAGGTGCTCGTGCAGGACCGCGAGCGCGCCGGCGACGTTGAGGTCGTCATCCATGGCGGCGACGAAGGCCTCGGGGAGGGCGCCCGGGTCCAGGGCGATCTCGCCCGCGGGAGCCTCGCCGGCGACCTCGATCGCGCGGGCCACGAAGGAGGAGAACTTCTCCCACGCGGCGTGCGCGGCGGGCAGGGTCTCGGCGCCCCACTCGATCGCGGAACGGTGGTGGACGGTGGACAGCGCCCAGCGCACGGCGACGGCCGGGTACTCCCGCGTCAGGGCGTCGATGGACAGGACGTTGCCCAGTGACTTCGACATCTTCTCGCCCTTGGTGGTCACCCAGGCGTTGTGCACCCACAGGCGCGCGAACGCCCACCCGGCGCCGTGGGACTGCGCCTGCTCGTTCTCGTGGTGGGGGAAGCGCAGGTCGATGCCGCCGCCGTGGATGTCGAACTCCTCCCCCAGGTATCGCCTCGACATGGCGGAGCACTCCAGGTGCCAGCCGGGGCGGCCTCGTCCCCATGGGCTCTCCCACGAGGCGGTGTCCGGCTCCCCGGGCTTGGTGGCCTTCCACAGTGCGAAGTCGCGGGGGTCTCGCTTGCCGGCCTCCACGGCCTCGTCGATCTGGGCGTCGTCCTCCGTGGTGCGCATGTCGGCCAGGCGCTGGCGGGTGAGTGACCCGTAGTCGCCCTGGGAGTGGACGTCGAAGTAGACGTTGCCGCGCCCGTCGCTGTAGGCGTGCCCGGCGTCGATGAGGCGGCGCACGAGGTCGAGCTGCTCGGGGACGTGGCCGGTCGCGCGCGGTTCGTAGGTGGGGGCCTGGACGCCGAGGGTGTCGTAGGCGCTCGTGAACTCGCGTTCGAAGCGGTAGGCCCACGCCCACCAGTCCCAGCCCGCCTCGGCGGACTTGGCGAGGATCTTGTCATCGATGTCCGTGACGTTGCGGACGTAGGTGACCTCGTAGCCGCTGCGGCGTAGCCAGCGGATCAGGGTGTCGAAGGAGACGGCGGCGCGCAGGTGGCCGACGTGGGGGGATCCCTGCACGGTGGCGCCGCACAGGTAGATGCCGACCTTGCCGGGGGTGACCGGGGTGAGGGGCTGGACGCGGGCGGTCTTGGAGTCGTACAGGTGAAGCATGGGTCGATTCTACCTGGCGGGCCGACTCGGTTTCGCGTGCGCTCTCATTGACGGGAGTATGTTACGAGGCCTGGGCTCCCTCCCCGAAAACCGCGCGGGTTGGCAGGTGGAGCCCAGGCCTCGTGACGACGGGGCGCGAGGTCAGGCGCCGGGGCGCACGCGCTCGGTAATGAGCGCCTTGAGGTCCTCGGCGGAGTTCGCGAGCGAGGTGACGCGCTCTTCGCGGCCCTCGATGCCTTCGAAGCGCTCGGGGACGGGAGGCAGGTGCCCGGTGGCCTGAAGGATCGTGTCGGCGAACTTGACGGGCAGGGCGGTCTCCATGACGACGAGGGGGCCCTCGATCTGGGGGCGCAGCGCGCGGGCGACATGCACGCCGTCGGCCGTGTGCGGGTCGAGGAGGTAGCCGCTCTCCTTCTCGGTTCGCGCGATCTCCGCGATGCGGTCGGCGTGGGTGGATGTGCCCGACGTGAAGCCGTAGGTGTCGCGCAGGGCGGCGAACTCCGGGGTGCCGGACAGGTCGAAGTATCCGTCGCGGGCCAGGGCGGTCTCGAAGAGGTCGCGGGTGGCGGCCCCGTCGCGGCCGAGCAGGTCGAAGATGAAGCGCTCGAAGTTGGAGGCCTTGGAGATGTCCATGGACGGGCTTGAGGTGGCCAGCGTGTCCTCGGAGGAGCGGGGGCGGTAGACGCCGGTGCGGAAGAACTCGTCGAGGACGTCGTTCTCGTTCGTGGCGACGACGAGGGTGCCCAGGGGCACGCCCATCTGGCGGGCGATGTGGGCGGCGCACACGTTACCGAAGTTGCCTGAGGGCACGACGACGCTGACCTTGGACGAGGCGTCGGCGCCCTCCTCGGTGACGCGCAGCCAGGTGGCCACGTAGTAGCAGACCTGGGCGAGCAGGCGCGCCCAGTTGATGGAGTTGACGGCGCCCACGTGCCAGGTGGCCTTGAAGTCGGCGTCCATGTTGACGGCCTTGACGAGGTCCTGGCAGTCGTCGAAGACGCCGTCGACGGCGACGTTGACGATGTTGTCGTCCAGGAGGGAGAACATCTGGGCGCGCTGGAAGGCTGTCATGCGGCCCGCGGGGGTGAGCATGACGACGGAGAGGCCTTCTCGGCCGCGCAGCGCGTACTCGGCGGAGGAACCGGTGTCGCCGGAGGTGGCGCCCACGATGGTCAGCCAGTCGCCGCGGCGCGTGAGCTCGTATTCGAAGAGCTCCCCCAGGAGCTGCATCGCCATGTCCTTGAAGGCGGCGGTGGGGCCGCCCGACAGGTGTGCGATGTGCAGGTCGGTGCCCGCCAGGGCGGTGACGGGCACGATCTGCGGGTCGGAGAAGGAGGGGGTGGAGTAGGCCCGGGACGTGATCGCGCACAGGTCGTTCGCGGGGATGTCGTCGACGAAGAGCGACAGGACGCCGGCGGCCATGGCCGCGTAGCCTTCCTCGCGCAGGACGATGCGCAGCTCGTCCAGGTCGGAGGGGGACAGGGTCGGGTATTCCTCGGGCAGGTAGAGGCCTCCGTCGGGTGCCAGGCCCTCCAGCAGGATGTCGCTGAAGGAGCGGGTGGGCGAATCGGGGCCACGTCGAGTCGAAATATAACGCACGGGCAGATTCTATCGGAATGGGGGCGTGTGAAGCGAGGGGGCTCGTATTTCGTCACGTTTGCACGAGGCCTGGGCGCGCTGGGTGGTCGGCGCGCGCCATGTCGGCGTGTGATAGAAACGGGGGGTGAGTACCAACAATGACAGGTGGGCGCCCCCAAGCGAGGACGACGAAGCGGCGACGACATCGCCATCGAAGGCAACGCTCCCGTCAGGCAAGGCAACGCCAAACGCTGACACCTCGGTCAGTGCCGGTGTGCCCGAGCGCGCACGCAGCGAGCGGCCGAGCCCACCCACGCGCAAGCGCGCCAAGTCCCACCGGACCCGGGAGGCTTCAGCTACGAAGGGGGCCACGCTGTGGCGTTCGCCCGCCGCGCTGGCGGGCCGCGCCCCGCGCACACGAGCGCCCGGCGGTGTCGCCAGATCGGCTCGCAAGAACAGGGTCGCCATCGGGATTAGCGTCGCGGTCGCAGTCGTGGTCGCGATCAGCGTGGTGGCGCCGCGTTGGTACTCGCCCGACTCTGCGGTGCGGCCCCGAGCCCAGGGATACGCGGGGACGTCGACTAATACGGGCACCCTGTCCCCCGCCTGGGCGTCCGGCGTTGGGACGGCGTGGAGTATCCCGTCCTCACCGGAGGAGGGCAACCGGGGCACCCCTTCAGTTCTCATTGAAGGCACGACCATGTACGTGGCCACGGTGAACGCCCACGGTTATCTCAGGGTGAGCGCCTACGACGTGTCCTCCGCGCAGCCGAGCGAGACGTGGGTGTCGGACGGGCAGAACATCGAGCTGCACAACACCTTTAACACGCCTCCGATCGTCTCGACGGGCGATTCGCTGGCCGTCGGCTCGATCGTGCTGTCGAAGGAAACGGGCTTTCAGCTGAAGGCGCCGTGGGATGACGATACGGCGATGGCCTTCGGCGACGGCGTCCTAGTGACGTGCTCGGGCTACGAGACATGCTCGGGATGGACGACTCGGTCCGGCTCGTGGACACGCATATGGAAGAGCATCACGACGAAACAGAGACGCAATGACGACACGCTGAAGAAGAATCGCTCGGGGATCGTTGGAAGCGGCGACGAGGCCTCCTTCCTCGTTCCCGTCGATACCGCTGTCAACCCGCAGCTCGTGAACGTCCACACGGGCGAGGTCCTCACCCTCGGGCAAGAGGGACGCTTGGAAATCGACGCCTCGGTTAGGGATCTCCACATGGTCGCGGACGGCGTCATGTTGGAACGAGCGCACGGCCAGGTGGAGCTGTATGACGCCTCGGGCACGCTCACCAAGATCTCGCGGGCCACGGAACAACCCTGGATGCCGACGGCGGACGGGCGCCTGCCCACGCTGGCGGAGCTCAACACATTCTTCACGGACGGGAAGGCCACCTGGACAACGGGCAGGGTGACGATCGAGGGCAAGGATTGTTCCACATTCACGCTCGCACCCACCGCGGATCTTCCCCCGCGTTCGGCCAGCGGCGTCACGGGCTTGTCCTCCCACTACTCGCGCGCTCTCAATGCCTGTCCCTTCCGGCCGAGTGAGCTGCGCGCCAGCGCCGACGGGTCGGCCGCGTTGGTCCTCGGCAGGGAGGGGACAGTCGTCAGCGGCTACGTGCTCGACATGTCGGGAGGTAGGGTGCACCGCTCGACGACACTGCTGCAGGCCAAAGGCCTGGCGTGGGCGTTCGACGACCTGCTCATCCTCACCACCGAGCAGGGCATCGTAGCACTCACGCCAGCGTCGTCGTAACGCTACCCTGGTGGCATGACTGATCTGCCTTTCCGCATCGGCCAAGCACTCGACGTGCATGCCTTCGCCACCACCGATTCCCCGCGCACGCTGATGGTCGCGTGCCTGGAGTGGCCGGGCGAGCGCCCCCTCGAGGGGCACTCGGACGCGGACGTGGCCGCGCACGCGCTGTGCGACGCTATGCTGCTGGCCACGGGCCTGGGCGAGCTCGGCACCGTCTTTGGGGTGGATCGCCCGCAGTGGGCGGGCGCGTCGGGTCGGGCCATGCTTGAGGAGGTGCGCCGCATGGCCGAGGAGGCCGGCTGGGTGCTGGGCAACGCGACAGTGCAGGTCGTCGGCAACCGCCCGCGCATGGCGGCGCGCCTACCCGAGGCCTGCGCCGTGATGAGCGAGATCGCCGGGGGCACGGTGACCGTTTCGGCGACGACCTCGGATCGTTTGGGCTTCACGGGACGAGGCGAGGGCGTGGCCGCGCTGGCGAGTGTCCTCATGGTGCGTGCCGAGGGGTAGCCCACCCCAGGTGCACCGCGCGGGGCGCCCGTCACGGCCGCCGGGCGTCTGAGGGGCTACTGGCCTCACATGCGGCCCCTGTGATACAAGTGGGTCATGACCACTGACGATCACCCGGGCATGGGCACCCCCGTGGGCGACAATCATGCGGCGTCGCCGAGCGTGGCTGGCCCCCTGCCGCAGCCCGACGTACCCCGGCCCCGCGCTAAGCGCCGAGCCGGAACGCTCCTCCTCGTGGCGCTCCTGGCCATCGTCGCCCTCATCGGCATCCGCCGCCTCACGGCCTCCCTCTTAGACCCGGACCCTCAGAAACCAACCTACTCCACCCCCACTGTCGGCTACTCGGGACCCGCGACGAGCACGGGATCGATTTCCTCCGCCTGGGCCTGGGGTGTCGAGACGGCGTGGAGGATCCCCTTCCCATCCACACAGTACGGCCCGCGGGCGCTCACAGCCGTGGAGGGCACCACCCTGTACGCATTCTTCGAGGATCCGGAGTATTCCGCCCACCAGGCCACCGTCGCGGCCTTCGATATCTCCTCCGAGCAGCCGCGCGAACTGTGGCGCACGACGGGCCCCCTTCCCGCCTCGTTCGCGAGGCCAGAACCTGTCTCGCTCGACCAGCAGCTCATCGTCGGCAGCGTTGTCGTCGACAAGGCAACGGGCACCCAGTCTCTGGCTCCGTGGGAGGGGTCGGAGGCACTCGCGGCAGTTGACGGCGTCGTCGTGGCGTGCGATCACAAGAAGGCGTGCTCGGGCTGGTCGCAGGACTCTTCTTCATGGGTGCGCCGATGGGACGCCACCACCGCCGCCCAAGAAAGCGTCCGATTCGGATCGACCATGATCACCTACCCCGATACTCCCGTCATCGGAAGCGGAGAGCATCAATCCGTCGTCCTGCCCGTCTCTTCGGAGAGGTACCTGGCGCAGCTCATCGACCCGACAAGCGGGCAGGTCACGGACGTCGCTTCTCTTGGCCCCTTCAGGGACAGACAGAACAACGTTGCGAAGTTTGCCCTCGCCAGCGATGGGATCGTGGCCTTCAACGACGATATCTTCGTCACCTACGACGCCGACGGCTTCATCGTGGGCACCCAGTCCTACGAGCAGACGAAGAGGATGCCAACGCGCGACGGACGCATGCCCTCCACCTCCGAACTGGGAGAGTTCCTCTCCGGCGGTCTGCCGACGTGGTCGAACGCGACGGTGACTCCTCAGCGGGCGGCCGTAGCCCTCACGGTGACCCCAAGCGACGGAAGAACGAGCTTCGATCTTAAGCCCAGCAGTAACGACCAGTTTGACGGCGCCGTCAACTTCTTGCCCGAAGAGGTCCGCGCCAGCACCGACACGTCGGTCGTGTACGTCGAGTCCGTCGATATCGCCCACTCTGGTAACAGATTCTTCTTCGATACGGCGAGCGGCAGGGGACACGGATCGAAAGAGTTCCACGACGCTGATCGCCTGAAGTGGCCCTTCGATGACCTGGTCATCGGCGTGACGGTCGACGGCATCGTGGCGTTCACCCCGAAGGCCCTGTGAGCCCCTGCCCGACCGCCGATAGAAAAGGTATAGCCCGTGAGCACCAACGCCCCCCTGCACAGGAACTCCCTCCGCACACCCGGACCTTCTCGAGCGACACGCGTCTTGCGGGTCGGCGCCGCGCTCCTCGGGGTCCTCGCCACCTCCCTCACCTTCACGCTCAGCACCAGCGCCCTCCAGCTCCCTGCCCCGGCGGCGACCCCGCCTCCGCACATCACCGGCCCAGAGCATCCGGTGCCGCTGGATCCGATTGGCTACCGGGGTCGGGCGACCAACACGAACGAGCTCTCCGGCGCGTGGGCATTGGGCGTTGCGACGGCGTGGACGCTCCCCGTTGACGACGGTTCCCTCCTGCCCGCTCGGCTGATCGCCGAGGGTTCGACCCTGTACGTGCTCACCTACGGGAGCGGGGGCCAGGCCGTGGCCACCGTGTCCGCCTACGACGTCTCGGGCAGCGAGCCGGTCGCCCGGTGGAGCACGACCGGCCCCCAGCCGTCCCGGATTCGCGCAGAGGTGTTCCCGACCTCCGTGTCGACCCAGGACGAGATTCTGCTCAGCGACATCGTCGTCGATCGGTCCACCGGCAGCCAGACGCAGGCCCCCTGGGGCTCCGACCTGCCGATGGGGGTGGTCGACGGCGTCCTCGTCACCTGCGACACCTTCAGCTCGTGCTCCGGGTGGTCCCGCGACTCGGGCGAGTGGACGACGCTCTGGTCCACGCCGACCTCGCCCCAGCGCCGTGCGGGCCTTGCCCGCACGGGACTGACGAGGCCCACGACGGCAGTCGTTGGCAGCGGCTCAGGCGCCGCCGTGGTCGTCCCCGTCGACGATGCCCACTTCGCCCCGCAGGTCATCAACCCGGCCACGGGCGCACTCACGACGCTCGGGGAGGCCCCCTCCGGGCTCGGCCCTTCCGGCTCCAGGGTGACGCTGGCGAAGGACGGTGTCCTCGTTGCGAGCAGGGAGGAAACCGTCGCCTACAACACCGCTGGGGAGGTCGTAGCCACCTACGGGACCGGGTGGGACCTCGAACAGCTTCCAACATCAGACCGCGAGGTCCCGAGCGTGACAGACGTCGGCTCTTTCTTGACGCAGGGCCGCGCGCAGTGGACGACGGCAACGATGAAACGTTCCTACTCTAAGGACTTCAACGGCTATACCCTGACGGCCAGCTCTACCGACGGAAGCGAGCGCACGATCAACCCGGGCGAGTCATTCCCCGATCAGCGCGTGGGCGAGGCGTGGTCCGCCGCCCAGATACGTGCCAGCGCCGACGGCAAGGCCCTGTACATCCAGGGAGTACCGTCGGCCCCCACGCTGGCGTTCTTCTTCAACATGGCCGGTGAGAGGACCTACGTGTCGCCGGAGCTGGACGATGCCACGACCGTCGTGTGGGTCTACGACGACCTGCTCGTCGGGACTCACGACGGCGCGGTCATCGCTTTCACGCCCGCCCGCCGGTAAGCGGATCGACATAGAACCGTCCCCGACGCCCGAGAGGTTCTCGGCTGCGTCGGGGACGTGTCGCGTGCGGGAGCGGACGCGCTGCGGCGAGCGTTCAGCCCTCCATGTGGTCGAGGGTCGCGCGGTCTGCCTTAACGGGGATCGTCAGGCCCAGGCCCACGAGGAGGATCAGCATGATGCCGAGGATGCCCCAGTACGTGTAATCCTGGCCCTGCGGGGTAACGGCCTTGCCGATCGCGAGGAAGAGGCCGTACATGGCGGGGGCCATGAAGGAAACCGCGCGCCCCGTGGTGGCGTAGAGGCCGAAGACCTCGCCCTCCCGGCCCGAGGGAATGATGCGCGAGAGGAAGGAACGCGACGCCGACTGTGTGGGGCCGACGAAGACGCACAGGACCAGGCCGAGGCTCCAGAACACGGCGGGACCGCGGGCGTGTAGGAAGAAGACCCCGAAGCCTGCGATAACCATGGCGGACAGGGACAGGATGATGACCCTCTTCGGGCCGATCCTGTCGTCCACCCAGCCGAAAGCGACGGTCGCCAGGCCCGCAACGATGTTCGCGGCGATCGCGAAGATCATGACCTCGCCCGCACTAAAGCCGAAGGCCGTCTTAGCCAGGACCGCGCCGAAGGTGAACACGCCGGCCAGGCCGTCGCGGAACACGGCGGAGGCGATGAGGAAGAAGAGGGTGTGCGGGGCCTCGTGCATGAGGGTGACGATCGTGCGCCACAGGTGCCGATAGGAGTCGAGGATCGACTCGTGATCGTCCCCGGCCTGCACCTTCTTGGGCAGCGGCGGGTTCAAGAGGACGGGGACCGCGAAGCCGCCGAGCCACAGGGCCGCGACCACCATGGAGACGCGGATGTTCAGGTGCTCGTCGGTGGGAACACCCAGCAGGTTGACGCCGATGAGGCCGACGTAGAGGATGAGCAGCAACACGATGCCGCCGATGTATCCGGCGGCCCAGCCGAAGCCGGAGATCTTCCCCCGATCCTCCTTCTCGCCCAGGTGGTTGAGCATCGAATTGTAGTTGACGGAGGCGAACTCGAAGAACACGTTGCCCAGGCCCAGCAGCGCGATGCCGAGCATGAGCGCGCCGCGGGGGCCGAGGACCGAGGCGGGGTGCACGAAGTACATGGCAAGCATGCAGACCACGACCGCCCCGGTGAACCATCCGAGCCAGACCCCGCCCCGGCCTCGTCGATCGGCGCGCTGACCCGTGATGGGGGCGAGGAGGGCAATGAACAGGCCCGCGATCGTCATGCCATTGCTGAGCCATGTCGCGGCCGTGCCCGCGTCCGTGAAGACGCCGTCACTGGTCAGGTAGGTGGTAAAGACGAAGGTCGTGGCGACCGCGTTGAAGGCGGCGCTGCCCCAGTCCCAGGCCGCCCAGTCGACGACTTTGCGCGTGATGACGCGGCGACGGGTAGCGGATGTGGTGCTCATGAGATCGGGCTCCTTTGGTCGGAGTGCTGGGCGGCGCACGTGCGCCCAGGGTGAAACTACCACGTTTCGCCGCGCGTTCTCTTCCCGGGCCACACGGGGCGAGGCCGTGGAGGCTCCGCGGGAAAGGCTTGGCCGGGCCCCCTCAGGGCGCTATGCTGACGGTGATGCCACCGATGCCGTTCGCGACTGGAAGTAGATACTGGTGCTAGTAACCAATAGGTATGAATTGACCGGCGGCGCGCCGATGGTCACTGCCGATACCATCACAGCCCTCATGTACGTCTTTCTCGCGGCGATCAACCTGTTCTTGCTGTGGTTGTCACCGCAGTCCATGTACGTGCTCTTGGCGTACTTGTTGACCGGCCTGGCATTGAGGAGCGGCTACTCGGCCGTGTCTCGGGCTCGGCGGCGCAGGGGTCCTGCTCTCACCCAATCCGATGGGGCGGTGTCCATCGCCCCGACGATGGCGCCGATCAACCTCGCCACCGTGGACTTGCTCCTCATAATCGGCGCAAGTCCCGTCTCCTTCATCGGGGTCGCGCTCACGCGCAGCCAGCTCTTGCCCGCCGCCTCGGTCGGCTCCCTGTCCGCCCTCCTGGACGCCGTCACCATTGTCCTCGGCATTGGCGCGACTGCGGCCGGCGTGATCCTGCAGCGCGGCGCCGCCTACCGGCCCGGCAGGATCCACCGGGGCCCCGTCCTGACCCTCTCGCCCACCCACGTGGAGTTCCACCCGTTGCTCTCCCCCGCGCCGATCCGCATCCCCTGGGATCAGGCCCCCTACGTCACAGCCATCGACTACCCGACCGTGAACAGGGACGTCACCAAGAGGGCGCACATTACGACCACGGCAAGCCCGACGCCCGTGTTGATCGACATCACGTGCCTGGACCTGACGGCGCCCCAACTCCAGCGCCTCATCGGTTGCTTCGCCACTCGACCCGAGTACCGGGGATGCCTCGCCGGTCCCGGCGGCACCGACCTCGTGCGGGCACTCGTCGCCGACAACCCCGCGGGCTGGCCGCGGTGAGGAACGAGGAAAGGCACGACCAGCTTCGTGGGTGCGCGGATCACGAGGAACCGAGACCAGCCAGAACCAGCACGCCCTGACCGCATACTATATGCTGTCTGCATGGCTCAGATGTCCATGAGCACGCACCCCGATGTAGCCCCTCCCTACCTCTACATCCCCGTTTGGCTGGACGACGAGGGAATAGTCCAGATGTCGATCGCTCATGGGCCACAGAAGGAGAACATTCTTCTCGCCTACACAGCGCTTGACAGGCTTCTTGATGCACTCGGCGACAAGCAACCCTGGGCAGCTATCCAAACCGCTCAGCTATCCACGATCAAAGAAGAAACAGGATACACACACCTCGTCGTCGATTACTTCGTCAGCGATCTCGTAAGAAAGATGAGCGAGTATGAAGGGTAACCTTAAAGTTAGCACCGACGAGTTTCTGACAGAACTCAAGCAAAACTATACCTTTGCGACATCAGGATTGGACCAATTGGCACCCACAATGCCGCAGGAAGTCGACGGCGGAATCGCGTCATTCATCATCACAGATATGCTTGGCGCACATTCAACGGACGCCAGCACTCTAACACTCATGCTCGGCGACACACGCGATTCTCTCGAAGCGTTGATTTCTTCTTTTGAGCAAAATGAAGCGGATTCTGCTGCAGCATTTGCAGACATCAATAAGCAGGCACAAGCGTGACCGATCAAACATCAATCGATACCCGGATTTACGGCGATCCCGAGAACATTCGCGCAGCGGCTAACAAGCTGTACACAGTCTACGAGTTCCTCGATGAACTCTCAAACCAGTATAGGAGCAGGCTACGGACGAACTTCTACGCCTGGAATGGAGAAGCTGCGCATAGTTATGACGATGCCGCCGTCAGCATGGGAACCAAAGTACAACAACTCACAGACCGCTTTTACTCCGCATACGAGTCACTCCGCGCTTACGCTCAACAACTCGATTATCACTACCGCGATATGCAATCGATTCGCGAGCAAGCCGACTTCGTCGGTCTAGCTATTGTCAATGAGTACGATATACTGCCACCAGCCCCCATTCCAGAACCAACCCTGGGCACGTGCTACCCGGAATCACCCTACGGACCCTCCCCTTCGATAGGTGTGCAAGTGGGAAGCCCAGACGGCAAGTTCTCACATGATCGCCAAGTTGAGATCTTTCATGAGCTCGAGAAAGAAGTTCAGAATGTGCGAGACGATCTCGAGCAATGGGTAATGAAGAATCTACGCCCCGCACAAGAAGAGAGCCTAGCATTAGTTTTTGCCCGCAGAGTCGATGATGGCATATTAGAATATGTGGACGACCCTTGGCAACTTCTCCCTGATGCCGTCGCAACATCATGGGATGTTGCGACAAATTCATACGCATCACTCGTTGACACACTTGCAGCATCAGAAATGATGGAACCTAGTACCGCGAAGCAGGTGCCAGCAGCCATAACCGAAGCTTCCGTCACACGCCTTGCATCTGCTAGTGACGACACTGTGGCGCGAATGCGCGGCATTGGCTCAACACTTTCAAAAACAGCAACCGCCATTGGAGTCGCACATCTTGGATACGAGGTGGTCACATCAGAAACTCCCGCGCAAAAAGCCATCACAGGTTCTGCAAGTTTGGCCGTAGGAACCATCGCCGGTGCCGTGGTTTCGGATACGGTCGCAGGCGCATTGGATGGCGCAATTGGCGGGCCTGCGAGCGCCGCCGTTGGCGCAGCCGTTGGAGCCATTACAGGCGTCGTAGCAGGCATCATCACTGCAGCAGGAGGCGACACTCTTTACGAAGAGATTCCGCTTGAATATCGCGAAAGAGCTGACGCCTTTGTCACGCATCTACCCTACTACATGTTTGGAGCGGCATGGTAAAGTCACCTCATTTGCAAAGCCTTTCCGATGCGGATGAACAACTCAAAACAGCTGGCCGGCTGTTGAGGTTAATCATATTGCTGGTTGCATGCACCGCCTTGAGCTTTTTTCTGTGCTTTATTGTGCCAGCGGGTATTGCTGTTCCTCTCGCTGCCTACCTGTCGCTTGCCACGCTTGGCCTTGTCTACATCGGAGTAGAGCGCTTCATACGTCGCCACCGGGGAACTGCGCTCCATGTCGAGCATGGCACAGTGACGTTGTATCCGTACACAACGGCCATTCGCTTTTCTTTTGCATGCGTCATCATGATGATGGCATGGGGACCCGCTTCCGTTGCGTTCTATCTCGTTCGGCCAGAAAGCGTTGCCAGCATTATTATCGGCTTTTGCTTGTCCTTCCTTGCCTACACGCTATTCGTCACCACCATATATCGCCCCTCACGCATCCACCGGTCACCGCTGATCACGCTCGGCCCCGATCAGCTATCGATTCAGCCCCTCCTTGACGACAACCCGACACGGATCCGTTGGGATCGCAACCCCCAGATTGTGGGATTCGAGCTTTTCGTCGTCGCCAATGAGCCGCACCACTTGATGCACGTATCCACCCGAGACTCCGAGGATGCGATCGTTTTCGATATGAAGGGGACGCCCATCTGCTACTGGCAACTCGCGCGTCTCATCAACCACTTTGTCGCCCACCCCGAGGATCGAGCAACGCTCGGGACACCGCAGGGGCCGCAGCTCGTCACCGACATCCTGACGGCAGGCTAGGCGCATGCTCCCCCTCACGCTCATCCGCCGTCCTCTCACCCCAGCACAAGCCGACGCCATCATGCGACGGGCATGGATCGTCCCCGCATGCTTCTACGCCATCGGAGTCGCGGCAGCACTCATTCTCGTCGCCCTCATCGCACTCGGTGTCCCCGCCCTCGGCCTGCGTTACGGGCTCGCTATCGTCTGCATTCTCCTCGTCACCTTCATTCCAGCCACCGTTGCCTACGCGCGCGCACCCAGCCGCCCGCCGACGGTCACTGCCACCACGACGCGCCAGGAGGAACGCACGGTCACCGAGCTGATGATCACCGGTGACACTACCTTCTCTCAGAGGCGCCTCGCCGGCTTCACATGGGGAGTGAGCGGCGTTTTGATTTCCCTCATTCCTCTCTCATTCTCCTCGAGCACCAAGAATGGTTTTCTTATGTCACTCTTGGCGTGCGTCCTTATCGTTTCCCTTCTCGTGAAAGAGACGTATCTGTATTTTCCACAACCGCGCGACGTCAAAGCACAGAAGCTCCTCCTCATCCCCTCGGGTTTCGCCTTCGCCGAGAAAGACCTTCTCCTCCCTCGGCTCAAAATGATGGACTGGTGCAATGTGACCGGCGTGGGTGAGACCGTCAAGGGCACGACCGCCATCCACTGGACCTCGGATGGTGAGGACGGCGTCACGTGGCTGCCCTTAAAGGATCCGGGGCTCTCCTACGTCGCCTTGGAGCGACTCATTAACTATTTCGCCTCCAACCCCCGGCGGCGGCGCGTTCTCGGCACCGAGACCGGCGTTGACGTGGTACGAGCGCTCCTACGAGGGCAAGACCCGGACGCCTGAGACGCAGGTCCCTCACTGGAAGGATCCCCACAACGAGGCCGGGGAACCGCCAGCGCGCCCATTGCGCTCTTCATTGAGTACGCATTGGGGGACTCGATCGTCGGCTTCATCATGACCGCGATTGTCGGCTGCATTATCTCGGGTTTGTGTTTCGCAACATTCACGGCTTCTCCCTATCGCCGAGGAGCTATCCACCAGGGACCGCTCATGCGGCTCTCCCCCCAGTATGACGCGGCCCCCGTTCAAGCCACGCGAGCCGGAGAGGCCGTTCAGGCGCTCGTTTCCTCGGCGACCAGGATCTGCGCGAGCGCCAGGTCGAGGGGGCGCGTGACCTTCAGGGAGAGCTCATCTCCGGCAACGGTCTGAACGGAACCTCCGATGGCCTCGACGAGGCCGGCGTCGTCCGTGGCAGCAGCCGCCTCGTCCGCACCGAGGGATGCGCCCGCCTCGTGCGCGCGAATGAGGACGTCCCAGCGGAAGCCCTGCGGGGTCTGCACTGCCACCATGTCGGAGCGGCGAGGCGTGCCGACGACCGCGCCAGAGGCGTCCACGGTCTTGAGGGTGTCGGTGACGGGCAGGACGGGGATGACGGCTCCCGCGCCCGCGCGTACCGCGTCGATCACGCGGTCGGTGACCTCGGGGGGCGTGAGCGGCCGGGCGGCGTCGTGTACGAGGACGACCGCGTCAGGATCGCGCTCGCCGAGGGCGTCGAGTCCGAGCGCGACTGACGCCTGTCGGGAGCGATCGGAGCCGGCAACGACGGCCACGTCGTCGAACTCGGCCAGGGCGGCGCGGAAGTCGACGAGGAACGAGGCAGGGGCGGTGACGACGATCGTGCCCACTCCCCCGGCGCGTAGGCCGCGGGCCGCCCACCACAGCAGGGGGCGACCCGAGATCTCTACGAGGGCCTTGGGCGCCTCACACCCCAGGCGCGAGCCCGAGCCGGCGGCCGTCAGGACCGCGCAGGCCTCACTGGGCGGCTGCATCGTCGTCGAGCTCGATGCGGCCCTCGGCCAGGACGGCGTCGAGGCGCTCCGCCGCGACCACCTTGTCGATGTTGCGGGCCAGCGCGAGCTCCGAGGTGAGAATCCCGCGCGCCTTCGTGAGCATGCGCTTCTCACCCGTGGACAACTTCTTGAGGTCGTCGCGCCGCGTCAGGTCGCGCACGACCTCGGAAACCTTCACGATGTCGCCGGTGGCGATCTTCTCCTGGTTCGCTTTGAAACGACGCGACCAGTTCGTGGGTTCCTCGACGTAGGGCGCACGCAGGACTGCGAGCACTTCCTCGAGACCGTCCTCGTCGACGATGTCGCGCACGCCGACCAGGTCGACATTCTCGGCGGGAACTTGGATCTCCAGATCGCCCTGGTTCACACGCAGTTTCAGGTAGGTGCGCTCTTCACCACGGATGGTGCGCGTCATGACCTCTTCGATCGTGGCTGCGCCGTGGTGCGGATAGACGACCGTCTGACCGATTTCGAACGACATGGAACGACTCCTGGGTGCTTGCGTGGATAGCATATCCATTCTACCAGTTGCCCGATGAATTCCACTCGCACAGTGCGAAAGCTCAACGTTACACGCACACGAGGAACGGCACAAACCAGCCTCAAACACGACCACGATGCGACCATCGAGCGACGCCGCTCACGATCAGCGGTCAGCTTTAGGGCATGCGCCACAGCGCACCGCCGCTCGGCTCCCCAAGCCGCCCGGGTACGGCGAAGCCCCGGCCTCGTCGCCATGAGTGAGCTGCGAGGCCGGGGCTTGCGCGCGTCACTTGCCCTGGTTGGCGACAGCGGCGATCTTCGCCTCGGCCTCCGGATCCAGGTAGGTGCCACCCTTCTTGATGGGCTTGAGGGTCTCCTCGTCAAGCTCGTACACCAGCGGGATACCGGTGGGGATGTTAACGCCGGCGATGTCCTCGTCGGAGATCTCATCCAGGTGCTTGACAATGGCGCGCAGGGAGTTGCCGTGCGCGGCGATCATGACGGTCTTGCCGGTCTTGA
>ERZ773099.998-NODE-998-length-21811-cov-3.588343_pt1 | contig 21811 bp, 21 predicted proteins | sample MGYA00511120_ERZ773099 | MGnify/ENA primary metagenome ERZ773099 (study PRJEB29015, sample SAMEA2738012) | human oral metagenome | biome: human oral; feature: human-associated habitat; material: dental | place: China | collected 2104 ...
TGTGCTCGCCGACCGCTATACCACCTCGAACATGGTGCATCAGGCGGTGAAGATCACGGATGCGGCGGAGTGCGATGCCTATCTCGACTGGCTCTATGATCTTGAGTTCCGCAAGATGGGGCTGCCCGTGCCCGATGCCGTGTTTTTCCTCGATATGGAGCCGTGTGCGGCGGAGCGGCTGATCGCCCTGCGTGCGAAGGAGCAGGGAAGCACGCCCGACATCCACGAGCGCGATGCCGCCTATCTCGAACGTGCACATGCGGCCTATGTCCTTCTCGCCGAGCGCTACGGCTGGGTGCGCATCGCCTCGAGCGCGGACGGCGTGCCGCTGCCAATTGAGGCAATTCACGAGAAACTGTACGGGGAAGCTGTGAGGCGGCTGTGATCAAAGAAGTCATCGTTGTCGAGGGAAAGATGGATGTTGCCGCGGTGCGGCGTGCGGTTGAGGCGGACTGCATCATCACCGACGGATTTCGCCTGCGGAATTCCGCGATCAAGAACATTCGCGCCGCCTACAAAAAACGCGGCATCATTATCCTCACCGATCCCGATACCGTCGGCGAACGCATCCGCGCGCAGCTGACGGAGATGTTCCCGCGTGCAAAGCACGCTTTCATTCCTGTCGAGGATGCGACGAATGTGAACGATGGAGATATCGGCGTAGAGCAGGCAAATCCTGCCGCTATCCGTGCGGCGCTCACGCTCGTTCGTACGCCGATGGAGTGTTCGGAGCCTCTTTTTTCCATGAGTGATATGATGACCTGCGGACTCACGGGAACACAGGATGCTGCTGTACGGCGCGCATGCCTCGGCCGGCGTCTCGGGATCGGCTTTGCGAATGCCAAGACTTTTCTCCGGCGCCTCAATACCTATGGGATTACGCGCGATGAATTTGAATCTGCAATGGAGGAGCTGTCATGAACGCAGGAATTCCCGTTATTGCCGATCCAAAGGTCACGCGCCATATACTGAGTGCCTTCCGCCTGCGCGCGAGCAAGCGGCTCGGGCAGAACTTCCTCGTGGATGCGGGCATCGTGCGCGGTATTGTGGGGGCGGCGGAACTCGCGCCGGGAGATACGGTGCTCGAGATCGGACCCGGCATCGGAACGCTCACCCAGGGTCTTGCTGAGACCGGTGCGCGGGTCGTCGCCGTTGAGATTGACAAGAAACTGCCGCGCGTGCTTGCCGAGACGCTGAAGGGCTATGACAATGTCACGATTGTGCCGGGGGACATCCTGAAGCTGAATATCCCGGAAATCCTCGGACTAAAGGAGGGCGAGCGCTTTAAGGTCGCTGCAAATCTGCCCTACTACATCACGACGCCGATCATCATGACGCTGCTCGAACAGCGCCTGCCGATCGAGCGCCTTGTCACGATGGTGCAGAAGGAGGTCGCTGTCCGTATGACGGCGCGCCCCGGATCAAAGGACTACGGCGCACTTTCGATTGCCGTGCAGTATTTCACCGAGCCGCGCATAGTTATGGATGTGCCGCCGCGTGCGTTCATGCCTGCGCCCGAGGTTACGAGTGCGGTCGTCGCCTGCCGCGTGCGGGAGACGCCGGCCGCTGCGCCGACCGATGAAAAGCTCTTTTTCCGTCTGATCCGCGCCGCATTCGGACAGCGGCGCAAGATGCTCCTCAACGCGCTGACGGGGGCAGGGCTGACGAAGGAGATGAGCCGTGCAGGACTCTCGGCGGCAGGGATTGCGGAGAATACACGCGGCGAGCAGCTCTCTCTTGCGGACTTTGCGCGTTTGTCTGACGCCGTTGGAGATCTGGAGATGCGGGAGGCGTAACAATGTTTTTTGACAGCCATATCCATACGGCATTTTCTGCCGATGCGGAGATGACGGCCGCGGAGGCGCTGACGGCGGCGGAGAAGCAGGGGCTCGGGCTCGTCTTTACCGAGCATCTGGACTACGACTACCCCGCGGCAGGGGCGGAGGAGTTTATCTTCAATCCGGAGGAATACTGGGCGGCATATGAGCCGCTGCGGGCCGAGGGGAACCTTTCGCTCGGCGTCGAGATGGGAATGATGGCAAGTGCGCGCGCGAAAAATGCCGCGTTTTTGCAGCGCGTTCCGTTTGATTTTGTGCTCGGTTCCATTCACTTTCTGGACGTGAAAGATTTATATTTTGCCGAGACCTTTGAGGGGCGTGCAAAGGCGGAAATGTATCATGAGTACTTCACCGTCATGAGCGACGAGATCTATGCGCATCCTTTCATCAATGTGCTTGCACATATCGACTACATAGCGCGCAATGCGCCGTTCGAGAATCCCGAGATCTCCTACGGAGAATTTACCGACGATATGGATGCCGTTCTGCGCGCACTCGTCGAGACCGATACTGTCATCGAGATCAATACGCGCCGTCTCGGTGCACCGCGCGGCATCAAGGAACTCGCCCCCGTCTATCGGCGTTACCGCGAACTCGGCGGGCGGGCTGTCACCATCGGATCGGACGCCCATGTTCCGAATGCTGTCGGGAACCATTACGCGCGCGCGCAGGAGCTTGCCCGCGCGTTCGATCTGCAGGTCGTCACATTCCGTGAACGGAAGATGCGCCTGTGTGAATAAAGATTCTCCGCAATGCGTGAAAATACAGGCAATCCGTCGCCGCGGGCCGGGCTTTTATCCGTTGCCTCTCCTGTCCTTTCCTGTTATAATATAGGACAATGGATGGGGAGGCGCTTTTTTTATGCTCAGCAATTTTTTTGTCGCGCTTGGCGGCGTCGTCCCCTTGTTCTGCCTGATGGCCGTGGGCGTTTTTATAAAGCGGTCGCGTCTGCTCACGGAGGAGGAACTCCTGCATGTGAACCGCATGGTGTTCCAGGTGTTCTTCTTCTTCATGATGTTCTACAACATCTATGTCTCCGATCCGGGAACGGCGTTTCAGCCGGAACTGATGCTTTTCGGCGCAGGCGGTGTGCTCCTCACGGCGCTTGTCTTCGGTATCATCGTCTGTCGGATTGAGGCAGACAATGCACGGCGCGGGCCGATGATCCAGGCGATTTTTCGCAGCAACTTCGTGCTCATGGGCATCCCTCTCATCAGCAATATCTTCGGCGATGCGGCGCTTGCCATACCGACGATGATGGTCGCTGCGATCGTTCCGCTCTACAACGTCCTCGGCGTGCTCGTTCTCGAGACCTTTCGCGGCGGACGGTTCGATCTCCTGCCGATCCTGCGCGGCGTACTAATGAATCCTATGATTATGGGTGCGATCGCAGGGGCTCTCTGTCGTCTCGCGGAGCTGCCGATCCCTGCCCCCGTACTGAAACCCGTGGCGCAGATCGCGGCGGCTACGACACCCGTGGCACTTATCATCCTCGGGGCTTCCTTCCGCGGAGGCAGCTTCCGCAAGCACCTGCGCCAGCTTGTCTTTTGCCTGGTATCGCGTCTGATCCTTGTGCCGGTGATTATGCTTACACTCGCGATCACACTCGGCTTCCGGGGTGTGGAACTCGTCACGCTCGTCGCCATATTTGCCACGCCCTGTGCTGTTGCAGGATTTGCCATGGCGCAGCAGATGCGGGCAGATGCCGAGCTCGCCGGCAACTGTGTCGTATACAGCAGCGCATTGTCCTGCTTTACCATCTTTGGATGGGTATTTCTGCTCAAGACATTGGAGCTTTTTTAAACAGTCATTTTCCTTAGACATGAAGGGAGGGGAGTACATTCATGCAAACGAGATCGCAGATGTCGGCTCGCATGCGCAGATTATGTGCTCCCCTCCTTTTTATGGCCTTCGATTATCTCGCCATTCTGTTTGCGGAGAAAATGGCGTTTGAACTGCATGAAATATACGGGATGATTGTTGGGCGCACCTTCTACGTGCCGTTCTCCTATCTCCTTTTTTGGATACCGCTCGTATTCATTGCGTTCTTGTGGGGAATGCAGACATATACGAAGATGCAGCCTGTCCTCGAGACTGTGCGCAAGATCTTTTACGCTGTGCTCTACTCGATGATTGCGTGCATTCTGGCGCTCTACTTCATGCAGGCGGGACTGCTCGCGTCGCGCCTCTATGTTGTGCTGTTCGGCTGTCTCGCACTGCTCAGTATCTATGCAGTGCGCTATATTCTCCTAAAGCTCCTGAAAGCAACGCATATGCTGACAAAGCCCGTCATCCTGATCGGTGCAGGAAAGACGGCGGAACAGGTCCTTCACTTTTTCGACGGGGATCTCGGGTACCGCTACGAGGTCATCGGCATTCTCGACGACCATCCGATCTCCAAGACGCTGCCGCAGCAATTCCAGCTGATGGGCACACTGGCAGACGCCGAGACCATCATCCGCAGTTCCGGCGTCGATACGGTTATCATCACAGCACCGGGACTGCAAAGCGAACGCCTGGGACAACTGATCTCCAGAATCCAGCCGCTCGTTCGTGATGTCCTGTTCGTGCCGGATTTGCTCGCGCTCCCTCTCGGGAACATCGGCGTGGAACCATTTTACACCGAAAAAGTGTTTATGCTGCGTATCCGCAACAACCTTGCCCGCAAGCGAAACCGCCTTGCCAAGAGATTGTTTGATCTCGCTGCAACAATTTGCGGAGGCCTGCTCATCCTGCCGTTTCTGCTCGTCCTGTGCATCATTGTCGGGATTGACAACAAAGGCCGCGTGATCTTTGCCCACCGGCGTGTCGGGCAGCATGGAAAACTCTTTTCGTGCTACAAGTTTCAGACGATGGTATCGGATGCGCAGCAGCGTCTGGAGGAGTATCTTGCAGAGAATCCGGCCGCACGGCGGGAGTGGGAAGAATCCTTTAAGCTGACCCATGATCCGCGCGTCACAAAACTGGGAGCGTTCCTGCGCAGAACCAGTCTGGATGAACTGCCTCAGCTCTGGAACGTCCTATGGGGCGATATGAGTCTCGTGGGACCGCGCCCAATCGTGACGCAGGAGATAGAGCGCTACGGAGAAAACATCAAAGAATACTACATGGTTCCTCCGGGCATCACCGGAATCTGGCAGGTCAACGGGCGCAGCGACACCACCTACGAAGAACGTGTTGCGATGGATACCTGGTACGTCCGCAACTGGTCGATCTGGATTGACCTTGTGTACCTCTTCAAGACTGTGAAGACGGTATTCACGGGGAAAGGTGCGTATTGAACGCAAGTTTACGTTCGATAAGGCTTTTATGTACGTATCTATTTAGAGTGCTGGGATCCAATCATTGAGTTTTAGTGGATTAGAGGATAAAACTTATGGGAATAGCCAAAGAAGAGTTTCTTGTGATGATTCCGGTATATAATCCTGATGATAAGTTTTGCAAGTCAATTCGCATGTTGAGAAAACAGGTGGATGTTTTATTCACCTTACTGATTGTAGACTCCGGAACAACATGCTCATATCAAAAAGAATTAAATGATTGGGAGAATGTGATAGTCCGCCAAATCAATGCGAGCGCTTTTAATCATGGCGGCACGCGGCAAATGGCAATAGAACAATTTCCAGACAAAGAGATTTATGTTTTTTTGACACAGGATGCAATTCTAAAAGACGAAAGAACCTTAAAAAAACTGTTAGATGTATTCCAGGATGAAAAAATTGGATGTGCCTATGGAAGACAGTTGCCACACAAACATGCAACATTTTTTTCTGCCTTTGCACGAGGATTGAATTATCCTGCCGAGAGCCATGTATTATCATATAAGGATAGAGATAGGTATGGGATAAAGACAGTATTTATCTCCAATTCCTTTGCCGCATATCGACGCACAGCAATGATGGAAGTGGGGGGGTTCCCTACCAATACAATTCTAAGTGAGGATATGTTTGTAGCTGCAAATATGGTACTGCAGGACTGGAAAGTTGCCTATGTATCTGAGGCATGCGTGTATCACTCGCATAACTATACTATTATGCAAGAGTTTAAGCGCTATTTTGATATCGGCGTATTTCATTCCAGAGAAAGTTGGATACGAACAACTTTTGGTGCGGCGGAGTCATCGGGGATAAAATATATCATGGCAGAAATCAAAGCCGCCATAAAGAAAAATCCATTTCTTTTGATAGAGTTGGTTTTACGAGACGGTTTTAGGTTTTTTGGCTATCGCATGGGTTTGAAAGAGAAGGTTATACCATTAAAAGTAAAACGATATCTTAGTATGATGCCGAGATATTGGGAAAGTCCATATTAAGGTGTCTGGTGATGAAATGAAAGTAATTGTTGTCAATGATTTTGCCTTCGTGAACGGGGGAGCAAGTCAGGTCGCTGTCACTACTGCAAAGCTTCTTGCAAAGAAGGGACATCGAGTTATATTTTTTTCTGCTGTTGGTCCGATTGGTCAGGAATTGAAGGAGGTGCAAAATCTTTCGGTCGTTTGTCTGAATCAAAAAGACATTCTTCGAGATCCGAACCGGTTACGAGCTGTTTTTCAGGGCTTGTGGAATTTTCATGCGGCAAAGGTTTTTTCTTCGATTTTGTCAGACTGCTCACCGGGCGATACGATAATTCACATCCATGCAATATCTAAAAGCCTGTCCTCCAGTATTATTTCTGCTGCAAAAAACAAGGGCTTTCGTATCATCTATCATCTCCATGACTATGGGATTGCTTGCCCAAACCTTGGGTTTTACGACTATCAAAAAGATGAAATCTGTCCTCGAAAAGCAATGGGTATATCGTGCATGATGTGCCATTGTGACAGCCGTTCAGTATTGCATAAAGGCTGGCGTGTGTTAAGACAATTCGTTCAATATTATCTTGGCGGCTTACCCAATGATATTGATGCCATGATTTATATTTCTGAGTTTAGCCGACGTATACTAAAGCCCTATTTTGCAGCAGGGCAACGGCTGTTTTTTTTATCCAACCTTCTCTCTGTAGAGCGTGCGGAACGTATTCAGGCAGAGAAAAATCAGGGCTTTCTTTTTGTTGGCCGTTTTGCTCCCGAGAAAGCCCCTGATCTTTTTGCACGTGCAGTAGCTAGGCTTTCGATTCCTGCAGTCTTTATCGGTGCAGGAGAGTGTGAAGCTGAGCTTCGTAAGATTTGTCCTGAGGCAGAATTCCCAGGCTGGCTTTCGCACGAAGATGTAATGACCTATTATTCTCGTGCACGGGCTTTGGTGTTTCCATCGAAATGCTATGAAGGGCAGCCGCTAACTGTCTTGGAAGCAAAATCGCAGGGAGTTCCTGCAATCGTAGCGGATGCGTGTGCGGGTCGAGATGAGATTTTGGACGGTGAAACGGGACTCTTATTCAAAAGCGGGTCTTTAGATTCGCTTTGCTGTCAAATAGAAAAAATAAAAGATGATACCCTTGTTGCTCAGCTGAGTGAGAGCGCATATCAAAGTTATTGGGAGCAAGAGTATGATGAGGATGCGTATGTGTTTCGGCTAGAAGAGATTTATAGGAGTACACTATCTGGAATATCAAGAAACTGAAATTTGTCCTTTAAAGCCTGCGAGATGCTTATGTAAATAATATGTTACAATACACTCAGAGGAATAAGAATAAATGGAAGACATAAAAATTACGATTGTTACAGCAACCTATAATGCAGAAAAAACATTAGAACAATCAATATTGAGCATCGTCCATCAGGATTACCCCAATATTGAGTATATTATTGTCGATGGAGGATCAACTGACAGGACAATAAATATTCTAAAGCAATATGAACATTATGGGATTAAGTGGATTAGTGAACCGGATTATGGCATTTATGATGGCCTGAATAAAGGGATTCAACTTGCAACAGGCGATTATCTTTATTTTCTGGGCGCAGATGATTGGCTGTGTAACAACGAGGTGATGCGTGAGGTTTCTTGTTTTATCAATACGCATCCAGGATTCTCCTTTTATGCGGGAAATGTTTTTTTGTATCGGAGCACATATGGGCTGATCAAACGAAAACGAGCAGATTTATCGATAGAAGAAATAAAAAAAGGAGGGATGTGCCCTCACCAGGGGTTATTTTCGAGTAGACGATTGATGCTGAAAGGGTTTGATATAACGTATCGGCTTGCGGCAGACTATGAGCTTTTTTTACGCAATATTGTTCGGGGAGAATCTTATTGCGTGATGGATGTAGATGTCGCTTATTACAGTCTTTTTGGGGCGAGTGCAGATTTTTCTCTTTATGATGAATATATCGCAATTATTAAAAAACACGCAGGAGAAGGATATCTTGATCGAATCTATAAGCTGAAGGAGAACAACACGGATAAGTACTGCTTTAGAAGATTTATCAAAAGAATTTTGGTAGCACTTCTAAGTGAGAAGTTTTTTTGGCGTTGTCGAGGATGGAAAAACTTTGATGGAACAGGGGCAAGAGGATAAAATGGTATCGGTTGTAATTCCTACATACAATAGAGCAGACCTCTTGCTCAGAGCCGTTGAGAGTGTATTGACACAAACATATACTGATGTTGAAGCTATTGTTGTTGATGATGGCAGTACGGATAGTACCTCCTCAGTCATTGAAAAACTGCAAAGAGCGTATGGATTGCGGTTAAAGTATTTTTATCAACCCAATCGCGGCGTCTCTGCAGCTAGGAATAAAGGTATTTACCATGCATCAGGGGAGTATATCTCGTTCCTTGATTCTGATGACTATATATACCCGAAAAAGATAGAGCAGCAAATTGCTTTTTTAAAAGAGCATGCGGCAGACGTCTGTTTTTGCAACTATTATATCATAGGAAAGAAAAGGCGAAAAAAAGGTCTTCGGGGGCATATGGAAAACCTATTGCTGCGCTATATGCAAAGTAGGATGACGCCACAGACAAATGCGTGGATAATTAGGAAAGAGGTCCTTGATAAAGCTGATATTTCGTTTCGTGAAGGTTGTTCATGGGGCGAGGATATGGAGTTTTTTATTAAGGTAATGCATGCGGCAGATAAAGTTGTTTTTTTGGATGAGCCGCTTTTTGAGTACTATAAAAATGAGACTGGGCTATCGAAATTTTCGTGGGATAAACTCGAGCAGGATGTTTTTATATGGACTGAGATTTGGCGCTGGCTGGAAAAACATATTGCCGATAAAGATCTGTTGCAGACATACAAAGATGTTATTTTTGGCTATCGCATCCCATTACTTTTGGTCTATCGCTTATGGGCGGGGCGCAGGATGTCGGCGGAGGCAAGGGAATATGCGGCGTTCTATCGACCGTATCTAAAACAAATAAATTGTTCCAATGGCTTACGCAGTGTGAAGCTCCTTATTGTATGGGGGGTATTTCGTTTGAAAATGATTTGCACGAAACAAACAAATTGGTAAATAAAGATATTGACTTTGAAATTTGGTAGATCATTTGCCAAAAATATTGATGTATAACTAAAATTCACAGATAAATAATCCGTTGCGAGCTAAAGGATGTCAGCCCTTGTGGAGTAATGTGTGTAGATGATTTATGATGAGAGAATATTAATATTCTCCAGTATAAAGGGGGATTTTATATCATATTGAAGTGAGTAAAGGGGGCTCTTCTTAATCGATAGACTCCCATGATTTTAAAATAAGGGGATTACATGAAAAAAACATTGATTACAGGAATCACAGGACAGGACGGCTCGTATTTGACCGAGCTTCTGCTTGAAAAGGGCTATGAGGTCCATGGCATTATCCGTCGGCACAGTACACCCTGCACGGAGCGGATCGATCATCTCCTGTCTGACGCTCAGTATGACGGGCGCCTCTTTCTCCACTACGGCGACCTGACGGATTCGAGCAATGCACATGCGCTGATCCGGGAGATTCAGCCGGATGAGGTCTATAACCTCGCTGCACAGTCCCATGTGGCGGTTTCATTCGAAGTGCCGGAGTATACAGCAGAGGCGACGGGTGTCGGAACGATCCGCCTGCTCGAGGCCGTGCGGCAGAGCGGACGGCCGATTCGCTTCTATCAGGCATCGACATCGGAGCTCTTCGGTGGGCTTCCGGATACGGCACCGCAGAGTGAGGCAACGCCGTTTTATCCAAAATCGCCTTACGGTGCGGCAAAACTATACAGTTTCTGGATTACGAAGAACTACCGCGAATCCTACGATATGTTCGCGGTCAATGGCATTCTCTTCAACCATGAGTCGCCGCGCCGCGGGGAGACCTTTGTGACGCGCAAGATCACGCTTGCCGTTGCCCGCATCCTGTCTGGGAAGCAGGAGAAGCTCTCCCTTGGCAACCTTGATGCAAAGCGTGACTGGGGGTTTGCGGGAGACTATGTCGAAGGGATGTGGCGGATGCTCCAGCAGGAAACCCCGGATGACTATGTGCTTGCGACGAATGAGACACATACGGTGCGCGAATTCGCGGAGCTGTCCTTCCGTGAGGCGGGCATTGAGATCGCGTGGCGTGGAAGCGGTGTTGAGGAAAAAGGCTATGATGCGCAGTCCGGTCAGATGCTTGTTGATGTCGATCCGTGTTATTTCCGCCCTGCCGAGGTGGAACTTTTGTGGGGCGATGCGTCAAAGGCAGAGCGGGAACTCGGCTGGCAGCGCAAGGTGTCTTTCGCTGATCTCGTCCGCATGATGGTACGGGCGGATATGGAGCGGTACGAGCACTGAGATTCCCGTTGAAGGAGAGCGTGTATGCATATTGTTCTGCTTTCAGGCGGTTCGGGGAAACGTCTCTGGCCGCTGTCGAATGACATTCGTTCCAAGCAGTTCATTCCCCTTTTTCGTCAGAGTGATGGTATGCGGCAGTCGATGGCGCAGCGTGTCTGCGGCCAGGTGTGCCACGCGATTCCGGACGCAGAGATCACGATAGCGACATCGAAAGCACAGGTTTCTGCTTTGCGCAGCCAGCTCGGCGATATGGTCGGCATCTCCGTAGAGCCATGCCGTCGTGACACGTTTCCGGCGATCGCGCTTGTCAGCGCCTATCTGCATGATGTGAAAGGCGTCGCTCTCGATGAAGCAGTTGCTGTCTGCCCGGTTGACCCCTATGTTGAGGATGCCTATTTTGCCTCGGTTCGGCATCTGGCGCAGCTTGCGGCAGAAGGTACGGCAGACCTCATGCTGATGGGCATCGAGCCGTCCTATCCGAGTGAGAAGTACGGCTATATCATGCCGCAGGACAAGGAGAATGTGAGCCGCGTTCTTTCTTTCCGGGAGAAGCCGGATGAAGCTGCTGCAAAGGAGTACATCGAGCAGGGAGCACTCTGGAACAGCGGTGTCTTTGCATATCGTTTGGGCTATGTTTTGGAACGTGCCCAAGCCTTGCTCGGATGCTCGAACTACGAGACTCTGCTTTCGACATATGATCGCCTTGAAAAGATCAGCTTTGATTATGCCGTTGTCGAACGGGAAAAGCATGTTGGCGTCCTGCGCTATGCGGGCGCGTGGAAGGATCTCGGTACATGGAACACATTGACCGAGATCATGGAAGAACCAACCCTTGGCGATGTCACAACGGATGATCGCTGCAGCGGCACCCATGTTGTGAATGAACTGGATGTCCCGATTCTGGTCATGGGCGGCCAGAATCTCATTGTTGCGGCAAGCCCAGAGGGGATCCTCGTGGCGGATAAAGCGGCGTCGAGCCATATGAAGCCCTATGTTGAGCAGATCAGTCAGCCCGTCATGTTTGCTGAGAAGTCGTGGGGGAGTTTCCGAATCATTGACGTTGAAGAGGGCAGCCTGACCATCAAGGTGACGCTGAATGCGGGGCATGCGATGAATTACCACAGCCATGCATATCGCCGTGAGATTTGGAATATCGTCAGCGGCAGCGGGACGGTTCTGCTGGACGGAGAGGTGTGCGCCGTCGCACCGGGGGACGTCATAGAGATCCCGGCGGGCATGAAGCACAAGATCAGCGCGCAGGAGCGCATGGTTGTGATCGAAGTTCAGATCGGCGAAGCTATCTCGAAAGAGGATAAGGTAAAGTGGGCGGAAGAGAATCAAGGGACAAAGCGATGATGAAAAAAGATGCAAAGATCTACGTCGCCGGGCATCGCGGTATGGTCGGGTCCGCAATTTGCCGGGAGCTGGAACGGCAGGGATATACCAATATCATAACGCGCACCCACGCTCAGCTCGATCTTTGCAGACAGGATGCGGTGGATGCCTTCTTTGCAGAGGAAAAGCCGGAATATGTCTTCCTCGCAGCGGCAAAAGTGGGCGGTATTCAGGCGAATTCCGAGGTACCAGCGGATTTTATGTACCAGAATATGATGTTGGAGATGAACGTTATTTACTCCGCGTGGAGAACCGGCTGCAGGAAACTCGAGTTTCTCGGTTCGTCCTGCATCTATCCGCGCATGGCGCCGCAGCCGATGAAGGAGGACTGCCTGCTGACATCGCCGCTCGAGGAGACGAACGAGGCATATGCCCTCGCAAAGATTGCAGGTCTGAAGTACTGCGCGTACCTGAACAAACAGTATGGGACAGACTATATCTCAGTGATGCCGACCAATCTCTACGGTCCGAATGACAACTACCATCCGGAGCACAGCCATGTGCTTCCTGCCCTGATCCGGCGCTTTCATGAGGCAAAGGAAGCGGGAGCTCCGTCCGTGACCTGCTGGGGCGATGGCTCGCCCTTGCGCGAGTTTCTCTACGTCGACGATCTTGCCAATCTCTGTGTGTACTTGATGAATCATTACAGCGGAGATGAGACAGTCAACGCGGGGAGCGGAAAGGAAATCTCCATTCGAGAACTCGCCGAGCTGGTTGCACGCGTTGTTGACTATCGCGGCGAGATTTTGTGGGATACAAGTAAGCCGAACGGGACACCGCGCAAGCTTCTTGATGTCTCGAAAGCAGCGGCTCTTGGGTGGCGCTACGAAATGGAGCTTGAGGATGGAATCCGGTTGGCTTACCAGGATTTTCTGAACAATCCGATGCGTGCCGAAAGATAAACTTCTCAGCAACTGGAAACTGCTTTATTGCGGAAAGATTAAAGCCTGCGTTGACAGCTTACATTGATGCATCTATACTATTGTGTAGTAGGTGTGTACTTTATTGTACCTGTGATTTACGCAGAGCCTCAACGACTCCACATATAGCAGGGAGCTTTTTCTGAATGAAATTATTTCTGAAGATTTTTTCCATCTTCACGCCGAAGGAACTCCGTTACTGCGCGTTTCTTGTGATTGTGATGATGGTCGGCGCTGTTCTTGAGGCGATTGGCATTGGTGCTATTTTGCCCCTCATTTCCCTCATGGGACAGCCTGATTTTCTTGTACAGCATCCGGAAATAGCGGGATATGCGGCGAAACTTGGCATTACGACCCATACAGAGCTTATTATTGGGCTGTCGCTGCTGCTCATCATTCTTTATGTATTGAAAAATCTTTACCTTGCGTGGCAGCTTCGCTTGCAGATTAACTTCTCAATTTCCAATCAGATTCAGTTCTCAAAGGAGTTGATGGCGAATTACCTTGCCAAACCGTACCTTTTTCATCTGAATCATAATACGGCGGTACTGCTTAGGAATGTTAATAGCGGTGGTGTCGTTATTTTCTCGAATATATTGATTCCGACATTTCAACTACTCACGGAAATCATAACGGCGTTGACGATCTGGGGGATGCTTGTTTTTGCAGATCCGTTCACTGCGATTGTTGTCGCCGGAGTGATGGGAGTGATGATTTCTGCATTGCTTCGATCATTTCGACGAAGCATAGATGAAGCTGGGCATGTGCAGAATGAGTATGCTGCGCACTATGTTCAGTCTGTGAATCAGGGCTTAGGGGCAATCAAAGAAACAAAAGTCATGCGTAAGGAACCATTTTTCCTTCAGGAATTTGCACGGAACTATGAACAATATGGACTGGCAAACCGACGCTTCCTTTTTTTGAACCAACTTCCACGTATGATTATAGAGACCCTCGTTGTATGTGCGCTGCTTCTTCTCATTATTGGAAAGCTCGCCATCGGCGATACTCCAACGTATATCGTGCCCCTGCTCGCAGTTCTGGCTCTTGCGGCATTTCGCCTGATGCCGAGCGCGAACCGCATCGTAAATCTTTCCAATGGAATCAAATTCCAATTGCCGTTATTCGAGGAACTTTATCGTGAGCTCATCGCTGTCAAATCGCGAAAATATCATCATCGGAGCCTTAAATTTACCGATATGCCGCAGCCGCTCCCTTTTTCGGGGGAGATTCGCATCGAGCATTTGGGATTTTATTATCCCGGTGTTGCGGAAGAGGTACTTACAGATGTCAGCTTTTCGATTCCAAAAGGAAGTTTCGTTGGGATTCTGGGGCCATCAGGAGCAGGGAAAACAACCTTTGTTGATATTCTTCTGGGGCTCTTTGTGCCCACGCGTGGTAAGATTACCGTCGATGGCGCAGATATTCGGCAAAAGCTGCGTGCATGGCAGGCGAATATCGCCTATGTTCCGCAGTCGATTTATCTAACCGATGCGACCATTCGCGAGAATGTGGCATTAGGAGAAGCCTCCGATGAAATTGATGATGCGCGGGTTCATAAAGCACTTGCGATGGCGGAACTTGATGCATTTGTAAATGCCCAGCTAAAGGGAATCGAAACGATGGTCGGCGAACGGGGCGTCAAGCTCTCCGGCGGACAGCGGCAGCGTATCGGCATTGCGCGTGCGATCTATCAGCAGCCGGAGATCCTAATTCTTGACGAAGCGACCTCTGCACTTGATACGGAGACCGAAAAGAGCATTACGAGTACAATAATGAAATTCAAAGGACAAATTACAATTATTGCCATTGCACATCGCATCAGCACCCTGGCTGAGTGTGATTTTAGGGTGCGGTTTGAGAATGGCGGAGCGGAGATTATATAAAGAGTACGACTTTTAATGGGATAGTCTTCAAGATGTCTTGATTCTTACGGGAGATGATTTGTTTGTTTAATGATAAAAGTATTCTTATTACAGGTGGAACAGGATCGTTTGGAAAGAAGTTTATAGAAATTGTACTAAAAAAATATACCCCTAAGAAGATTATTGTATTTTCCCGCGATGAACTCAAGCAGTTTGAGATGCAGCAGAACTTCCACCAGCCTTGTATGCGTTATTTTATTGGAGATGTGCGTGATGAAGGGCGTCTGAAACAGGCGATGTATCAGGTGGATTACGTTGTCCATGCCGCCGCCCTCAAGCAGGTTCCAGCGGCAGAGTACAATCCGATGGAATGCATCAAGACGAATATCAATGGGGCGCAGAATGTAATCAATGCGGCAATCGCAGCAGGTGTTAAGAAGGTGATTGCACTCTCGACGGACAAGGCGGCAAATCCAATCAATCTCTATGGTGCAACCAAGCTTGCCTCAGACAAGCTCTTTACGGCTGCGAATAATCTTGTTGGTGATCGAGAGACACGGTTTGCAGTTGTTCGTTATGGGAATGTTGTCGGTTCGCGTGGTTCTGTCGTCCCGTTTTTTAAGAAACTGATCGCGGAGGGCGCAATGGAGCTGCCCGTGACAGACCCTCGCATGACGCGATTCTGGCTGCGGCTGGAGGATGGTGTTGGGTTTGTGTTGAAGAATTTCGAGCGTATGCACGGTGGTGAGATCTTTATCCCCAAGATTCCATCCATGCGAATTACGGACTTAGCGGAAGCGATTGCTCCGAATGTGCCGATAAAGGTGATCGGTATCCGCCCCGGAGAAAAGCTTCATGAGGTTATGTGTCCCGCCGACCTTTATTATGATACTCTTGAATTTTCGGATCACTTTGTCATTCGCCCCTCCACACCGCTCTTTGGTGTCGACTATGCAAAAAATATGCTTGGGGAAGAGGGGGGTATCGTTCTTGACGGTTTTTCCTATGACTCTGGTTCAAATCCACATTTCTTGACGGTTGAGGAGCTTCGGGAGATGAATCCATGATTTACTACGGAAAACAAAGCATCAATGAAGAGGATATTAGGGCAGTTGAAAATGTTCTACACTCGGACTTTCTGACGCAGGGACCGGCAATCGAACGTTTTGAGCACTCTGTTGCGGATTATTGTGGCGCAAAGTATGCTGTTGCAGTCTGCAATGCGACTGCAGCACTGCATATCGCTTGTCTTTCTGCCGGACTCGGCGAGAAAGATTGTCTCTGGACGAGTCCGATTACCTTTGTCGCATCGGCAAATTGCGGACGATATTGCGGTGCAGATGTTGATTTCGTCGATATTGATGAAAAAACCTATAATATGAGTGTGACTGCTTTGGTGGAGAAGCTGCACCGCGCACGAAAAGCCAATAAACTGCCCAAAGTCGTTATCCCTGTGCATCTTGCGGGGCAGTCTTGTGATATGGTTTGTATCAAAGAATTGTCTGAGGAATACGGCTTTACGATCGTTGAGGATGCATCTCATGCGGTGGGCGCGGATTATCTTGAGACAAAGGTCGGAAGCTGCACCTTTTCCGATATGACGGTCTTCAGCTTTCATCCCGTAAAGATTGTTACGACGGGTGAAGGCGGCATGGTACTGACCAATCATCGGGAACTTTATGAAAAACTGATGATATATCGCAGTCATGGCATTACGCGTGACCCTGCTAGGATGACGCATGCATCCGACGGAGCATGGTATTATCAGCAGATTGAGCTTGGCTGCAACTACCGCATGACAGATATTCAAGCAGCGCTTGGCAGTAGTCAAATGACGCGGTTAGATACCTTCATTGCACGCAGGCGAGAACTTGCGGCACGTTATGATGAACTCCTGCGGGATCTTCCCCTTACAACGCCGTATGTGATGGAAGAAGCAAATCCTTCGTGGCATATCTACGTTGTACGAATAGCGCTTGAGCAGATTGGCAAGACAAAGCAGCAGATTTTTGAGGAGATGAAAGAGCAGGGAGTTATGCTCAATCTCCACTATATCCCGGTGCATCGCCAGCCATATTATGAAAAGTTGGGCTTTCGACAAGGAGATTTCCCGCAGAGCGAGAAGTATTATGAAGAAGCGTTTACACTCCCGCTTTATTACGATCTGACGAATGATGCGCAGGATCAAATTGTTGAAGCTTTGAAAAATATTTTTAGAAAAGCTTAAATCAGGAGGCGTTCGAATGAAAAAATACAAAACAGAACAGGAAGAATTCTGGGCAGGAGACTTTGGGCACGAATATATCACAAGAAATGAAGGGGCCGATATGCTGGCGACTAAGACGGCATTTTTCGCAAGGATCATCTCTTGTATACCTGGAGAGAACGTGGGTTCCTGTATTGAGTTTGGTGCAAATATCGGCTTGAATCTAAGAGCGCTTCGTTGCCTGATGCCGAATCTTGAAGTATCGGCTGTAGAGATCAATGCAGAAGCAGCGGCGCGCTGTGCTGAGATTCCAGGAGCACATGTACATAATGCCTCACTTTTTGATTTTTCCTGCGATGAGAAATATGATTTGAGTTTTATTTCCGGTGTGTTGATTCATATCAATCCGGATAACCTGAATAACGTATATGACCTCCTGTATCGTCATAGTAGGCGGTATATTTTGATCAGTGAATACTATAACCCCGTCCCTGTGGAAGTTAACTACCGTGGATTTTCGGATCGGCTGTTCAAGCGAGATTTTGCGGGAGAATTTATGGATCGCTTCTCGGATGTTTGTTTGCTCGATTATGGATTCCAGTATCATCGGGATAAAAATTTTCCGATGGATGACGTAACCTGGTTCTTGATGGAAAAAACAGAGGCATAATTCTCCAAAAACTTGTCTGAGTTGCTTTGAGGTGCGTTGTATGGCCAATGTAGCGATTATTACTGCACGTGGGGGCAGCAAACGAATTCCCAAAAAAAACATTAAGGATTTCTGCGGTAAGCCCATCATAGCCTATGCTATTACGGCAGCATTGGACAGTGGCCTCTTTGATGAAGTCATGGTATCGACAGACAGCCATGAGATTGCAGAGACTGCAAAAGTGTATGGAGCATCCATTCCTTTTATGCGAAGTCCGTCTACATCGGATGATTATGCAACAACGGCAGATGTTCTATATGAAGTGCTTTGTGATTATATGGCTCAAGAGAAAAACTTTGATCTCATGTGTTGTCTTTACCCGACAGCTCCTTTTGTAACAGCAGAAAAGCTTCGCGCTGCTTATGGTGCCTTTATGGAAAGCAGGGCAGAAATGCTTGAGCCGGTGGTTGCTTTTTCTTATCCGCCGCAGCGAAGTTTTTCCATTAAAGAAGATCTATTGACATATAACTATCCGGAACATGTACGGACGCGGTCTCAGGATTTGCCGACATGGTATCATGATGCCGGACAGTTTTATTTCTACAAGGTGGAGGCCTTTCGTCGCTCCGTTGAGGGAAATAACAAGCAGGGGGGGTATGATCTGCGCTGTGTGCCGTTTATTATGAATGAAATGGAAGTTCAAGATATTGATACAATTATGGATTGGCAGTTGGCAGAAGCGAAATATCGTCTGTTGCAGGGAATGTGAGAATTTATTTCGACGATTGTCGGGAGAGTGTTCAGATGTCGAATGCCGGAAGTGTTGTGATTCGTGTCGATTCCTCTGAGCTGATCGGTAGCGGTCATCTCATGCGCTGTCTTACGTTAGCCGAACAGATGAGGAACGATGGGAAAAACGTGCGCTTTATTTGTCGAGATCTTGCAGGGAATCTCTGTAAAATCGTGGTGGACAAGGGCTTTTCACTACATATGCTTCCTGTGCATCATCCTGACAAGACATTGACGGGATATGCTGTGTGGCTTACTGTGACTCCGGAGATGGATGCACAGGAGACAATAGATGTTCTTCGCACGATTCAGCCTGTAGATCGACTTGTTGTAGACAGTTATGCACTTGATATTGCTTGGGAACAGCGGATACGACCTCTTGTACAAAAAATCTTTGTGATTGATGACCTTGCAAATCGCAGACATGATTGTGATGTTTTACTCGACCAAAACTTTTATCGAGCGATGGAACACCGCTATGACGGACTTGTGCCCGAAAGATGCAAACTCTTGCTGGGACCGCGCCATGCCCTCCTGCGTGAGGAGTTCTACGAGGCGAGGAAGAAGCTCCGGTCTCGTGACGGCTGCCTGCGCCGCATCCTTGTCTTTTACGGGGGCAGCGATCCAACGTATGAGACAGAGAAGGCAATTCATGCGCTTTTGCAGCTGCATTTGCCCGCTGTTGATGTGGACGTGGTTGTCGGCGGGAGCAACCGTCGCCGCGAATATATTGAGGAACTTTGCGCACAGCATGACTCTCTTCACTATCATATTCAAGTTTCTAATATGGCAGAGTTGATGGCAAACGCTGACCTTTGTCTTGGTGCAGGTGGTACGACCACATGGGAACGATGTTTTCTTGGATTGCCTGCCATTGTTACAGCCATTGCTGAGAATCAGTTTGAAATCTGTCGAGACTCTGCAGAAGCAGGGCTTATTTATTATCTGGGTAGATGGGATGAAGTGACCGAGGTGGATATTGCACGAGCAGTGTCAAAATTTATGAACCCCCAAGCACTTAAGGACTTTCAACAGGCTTGCGGTATTTGTGTGTAAAAAATCTACAGCAGGAGGAAGCGTTATGTGGGGAAATTTCAATGGCATCGAAAAAAATGAATATGGTTTTTTTCAGCTCGATCCGATTCCCACTCTGGAAGAGTTGGAGAAACATTATCGGGAAAAGTATTACCAGGAAACGAAGTCGGATACATATTCACAGGAATATGATCCCGAGGAATTGGAATATATCCACAGCAGCTTGGAGGAAAAAGAATATTTGCTGAAGAAATTCCTGCGTGACGACCAACGGACTTTTTTGGACATCGGCTGCGGCGAGGGCTGGGCTCTTTCTTATTTCCATGGGCATGGCTGGCTTGTGGAAGGCGGCGATTTCTCACGCTATGGAATTGAGAAACATAACAAGAAAATGGTAGATTTTTTTGAGCAGGGAGACATTGATTTCCTCTGTGACCGCCGCATCATAGAGGAGAAGACATACAGCGTTGTCCATATTGATAATGTTCTGGAGCATGTTATAAATCCTAAAGAGCTTATGCAGAAATGTGCGCAGCTTCTCGCGGATGATGGTATTCTTTACATTGATGTTCCGAATGATTTCAATCCGGTGCAGAAATACCTTTATGAAGGTGGATTTATCAAAAAGACAAAATGGGTTATTGAAACGGAGCATATCTCGTACTTTAACAAAGATGGCTTGGTGAATCTGGCAAAAGCATGTGGTCTAGAGCCTAAAATTGTTTTAGGGACGGAAGTTAAGAGTTTTTCGGTTTGAATCCGGATACGAACTATTATGACCATCCAGAGGTGGGTCATAATTGTCATGCAGCTAGAAGACATTGGACAAAACTGTTGCGCAGTATTTCTTTGGAAAAAAAGATCGTGCTTTCCAAAGCGCTGGGAGATATGGGACTAGGGCGCAATTTGATTGCGCTCTTTGCGAAAAGAGCAATGTGATGAAAAATGTTATTTTGACAGGCATTTCAAGAGGCTTAGGAAGATGTTTGCTTTTTTGGCTCTCTAAACAAAAAGGCGTTCATGTATATGGCGTGGGAAGAAATTCTTTTGGAGAAAAAGAGAAGGTCCCATATACGTTTATTCCTTGGGATTTGTTGGAACCAGAAAATGCTCCTTGTATAGAAGGTGTGGTTACTGGGGGGGACGATGGCTGGATTTTTATCAACAATGCAGGCACGATAGCACCCATTGGAGAAATTGGTGGACTTTCTAATCAACAGCTTCAGGAGGCTGTGCAAATCAACTTCGCCTCTCCTATGCTCTTCTGCAATCACCTTGTTGGTTTTTGCCGCAGAAACAAAAAGAATCTCAAGATTATCAACATCTCGAGCGGGGCGGCAAATCATCCGATTGCAGGGTGGGGGGCATACTGCTCGACCAAGGCTGCGTTCAAAATGTTCCTTGATGTCTTAGCGGAACAAGGAAAAGTTAGTGGGGACATCGAAGTCATTCATGTAGATCCTGGCGTTATGGATACGGGGATGCAGGAACAGATTCGCTCATCAACTGCCAATGCTTTTCCACGTATCGCAGAGTTTTGCGCATATAAGCAAGATGGAAAACTGCGTAATCCGGATGAGGTTGCGCAGGAGATTCTCCGAAAGTATATCTTATGAGTCAGATTGCGGTTCTTTCCGATATTCATGGTAATAGCATCGCCTTGCAGGCTGTATTGCAGGAAATCTGCTGTCGGAATATTGAAGAATGCTTTATACTGGGGGATCTGGTCGGTTATTATCATCGTCCCCTCGATGTCCTTCGGTCTTTGGAAGAGTCTGGGCTTCGATGTTCTATGATTCGCGGGAATCACGAGCGGATGTTGGAGCAGGTACTCCAAGGTGAGATAACATGGGAAGATATACGGAGAAAATATGGGCATGGGCTTGATGCCGCAGTACAGCAGCTTCCGCAAGCGCGGCTAGACGATCTGCTCTCGCTTCTGGATCAGCGGCGGGAGGAACGCGATGGCAGACGATTCCTCCTATGTCATGGATCGCCTATAGACAGAGACCTATATATTTATCCTGATGCAGAAGCAGGGGCGTTTGATTTCTCCGATGTAGAGGCGGATTATGTCCTTCTGGGGCATACGCATTATCCGATGATACGGTGCGGCAGATCCTTCTGCGTTGTCAATCCCGGCTCTGTCGGACAGGCTCGTGAGAGAGGCGGCTATGCTGATTGGTGTATCATCAATACGGAAAACGATGTCATAACGATGCAGCAGACACCATATGATATAGCCCCTGTTCTGAGTGAGTGCCGTCAGTATGATCCAGATCTTATCTATTTGCAGGATGTCCTGCGTCGCTGACAGAAAAGGAGGTTGTTATGCTGTTCCACAAAGTGCTGGTGACCGGCTGTGGCGGCGATATCGGACTTGCAATCGGGCGTATCTTACAGGAGAGCAAGATAGTGGAGGCTGTCATCGGTTG
>ERZ773099.999-NODE-999-length-21809-cov-14.570562_pt1 | contig 21809 bp, 27 predicted proteins | sample MGYA00511120_ERZ773099 | MGnify/ENA primary metagenome ERZ773099 (study PRJEB29015, sample SAMEA2738012) | human oral metagenome | biome: human oral; feature: human-associated habitat; material: dental | place: China | collected 2104 ...
CAAAACCATCAAACTTGATCTGATGATTAGATTTTTGTTTATAGCCATCTACTTTAGTTACTTTAGATCCTGGAGCAGTTCTGCCTTTTTGATATTCTAAATTTTGCTCTGCTGCTGTTCTAACCCCTGCCGTAATCTTAAAATCCCAGGGACTTATTTTTATAAGTTCTGTCATAAAATTTACCAGGTTTGGATGTACCCCTTTTAATTTATCCAAACTGGTTTGTAATAAAGTATACATACTTATCAACTCCTTTATATAAAAATTATTAAAATGACCTCGTAATTTGCTATTTAAAGCCATTAAAAAAGGTAGCTATATAAAACTACCTTTAATATCATTAATCCCATTTAATCGCTTCTAATTCCTTAACTGTTTTAACTTCTTCTATTTTCTTAGTTATAGCCGTATATTTCTTTTGCGCAGCCATAACTCTACGGATCCAAGAGAAGTAAATTTGGATTATTTCTCCAAGCGAAATAGATGCAATAGAATTATCTTTTAATCTCCATTGAGTTGGTAAAGATTTTAAAAGTTGCTTTAATTTTCCTGCTCTCATAGCCATTTTTATTTTTTCTTCTAGTTCTGCATCTACTGGAATACCTAAATCATCTAGGGCTTGTTTAATTTCATCGTAGTCATCTATTTCTCCAGCTATATCTAAAGCCATCTTTACTCTCATAAAGTTAATTTCATCATATTCTTTCATTTGGAATACTTTTCCATTACACTCATAACTTCCAAACATCTTATCTAGCAGAATTTCTCTGAACTTGTGTCTGAAAGTTCTTTTAACATCTCCCATGTCTATATCCCATGTGTGGGTTAAAGTATTCCACGTATGATAAGAGCTTGGCTGTGGTACTACTTTTAATTTCTTATCTTCTATGTACTCTCCAGGAGCAAGTTGAACCTCTATATCTTCTTCTATAAGTTCTTCTCTAGTCATTTCTCTTATAGTGTTTGTAACTTCGTCATAAGTTGGATACTTAAAAGGCTCATTTCTCTCAATTACAACATGCTCTGAAGGTATTAGTTCTGGATAATCTAGAAATAAATTCCCATCCATAAATTGCATAACTTCATCTGCTGTTAGGTTAACAGTAAATGCAAGCTTTGATTTTTTTCCTTTTGAATAAATATAAAACATAATATCTCTCCTTTCAATTTTGAATAGATTTTCAAATTTATTCAGATTTTTAATGGTTTTAATCACACTTTAAAGCTATTTGATAACATTTTCTTAGCTTTTGATAACAAGAATAAGTTAAAAAATAACTTCAAACTTAATAAAAATAACATTAATTTCTTTATAAATTTGAAAATCTCCATACTTTTTTGCTAAAAAATACCTAATTTTTTCCTTGCTACTATAAGAGTATTTCTTATTTCTGTAGCACTTGTTTTTTGTATATAGTGTTTACTTGTGACACCACTGCTAGAATGATTAGCATAACTTGAAGCTAATCCTAGTCCAGCTAAATTATTTATTAAATTAATGCTAGTTTTCCTAAGAGTGTGAGGATATAGATCTTCTATTCCTAAAATTTTTCCTAGCTTCTTTATTCTTCCACGAATAGCTCCTTGTGTCATTTGAGCATATTTTCCTTTGTATTTTGTTATAAATAAGTATTCAGATTCTATTTCTTTTTCTTCTCTCTCTTTCAACCATTCTTTAAGTAATTCCTTACATTTATTAAAGAAGAAGGCATTTACTAAATATCCCTCCTTTTCTTTAACATCTTTGAAATATCCATTTTCTAAGTCTAATTGACTTAATTTTAAGCTATGAATGGCTGATATCCTACAGGCACTATCAAGAAATAGTTCCCATAGAATTCTATCTTGTAAATCATATTTTTTGTTTTCTACCTGCATATAAAGCCTTACCGTTAAAATTTGTTCTGTTGTTAAGAAATAACTATTTCTAACCTTATCTTTTTCTGTAAATCTCAATCTATCTAATTTTTCTGAAAATGGATGATACTTTATTTTGTTTCTTCTAACACACCAAGCATAGAATGTTGATATAGCAGTAGTCTTATTCATTAAAGTTCTTTTACTGTTTCCTAAGTTTCTACAATAATTTCTGTAAGTTTCTATTATTGTTGGCATTTCCATCAGTGTATCCTTACTAAGAAGTAATCTATTTTTATAAGCTTTTTGAAACCACATTAGGAACAACTTAAAATTGTTACAGTAAGTTTTATACGTGGTCTCCCACGTCTCCCAATTACTGCTCTTACAACTGTTAAGATATTCTAAGTAAACTTCTACATTTTCCTTTTTTAAATTTTCTAAAATCATTAATTGCATAATTAAACCTCCTATTTTTGATAAGTTAATTATACAATTCTTAAAATAATGGAAAATTTCCATATTTTGTGAATAAATTTTCCACAGTGGAAAATCTAAACACAAAACATAAAGCAGATATTGCTTCTGTAACTTCTTTTAGGTTAGGATTTAATAGTAGTACAGTTATAAATACATCTAAAATTAAAGATAAAGCAATAATATATGTAACTGTAAAAACAGATAATATGTATATTTCTACTCAACTTCCAAAGAATATAAATCGTGCCATGCTTGTTCATGGAATTAATGCAAGAACTGCGATTATATCTATAGAAGAAACAGGGTTTTTCTTGTATGGTGATATAACTGGAATGACAGGAATTTATTTATCTGAATATATTTATTATTAATTAACCATTTATAGATAAAATTTGTGCAATAAAATTATTATCAGCTGTAGAATTTGAGTAACTTGAATGGATAATTGATATTACATTATTTTTGAAACTTAGTCCAAATTCTCTCATATCTGATGTTATCCCAAGATTAAAAAAAATATCCCTATTTCTTATAATTTCTGTTCTCAAAATTAGTGGGGTGAAATAGTAAAAATTATTATCATCAGCATAGTTTATCCCTATTATTTCTATAAATTTTGAATTGTCTGGGATAGTGCCTAGCACTTGTCCTTTTGCTGATGCCCTACCATCAAAAATTTTTGAATATTTAAATAGATTTTCCAACAGACAATAATAAACTTAGTGGCAATATTTCGCTAATTTTTAAAAGTTATCCTAATGATGTTTTAAATCAAAAATTTTCTGTGACTGAAAATGGCTTATACTTTATATCTGCAACTCAAAGAGTCACAAATACTGTTGACACATCCGAAAGTGTAATAGTTATGATAAACTCTAGTGTTGCAACTAGACATGATTTTAATATACCTGTTATATCGAGCAGGAGAGAAACCAATGTAACAATAACTACTGTAGCATACTTAACTACATCAGATGTAGTTAATGTTGCAAGAAGTCATTGTGATTATATATGTAGACAAAGAGATTTATTTATATTAAAACTATCTAATTAAATTTTAGCTGGATAGCTGATAGTAAAGTAATAAGCCCCTAGGTTATCATCCGCTTCAGATTTTATTAAATTCCCATTAGCATATAAGAAAAATGTATTAGATTTTGTATTATTTCTATACGAGGCACTAAAATATAGAGTTTCATTTGGTCTATATTTTTCAGGGATGTTAAAGAGAGGTGTATTAGCTTTATTAAAAAATGCTGTTCCACTGTCAACTATAAGAGTTACCATACCTGCAAGTTTATACACCTTTATAAAAGTTGCATTTTGAACATATAACCTTTCACCCTCAAGTTTTGAGAAATTTTCCACTGTGGAAAATCTATACAAAGATTTTATAAAAAGTGGGAATTGGTACTATAAGCAAATCAGCTCTAATTTTTACATGATGTTTGGGTGGTTTCAAGATGTTCCACAAGGAGAAACATATTATAATTTGCCTATTTCTACATCTTCTGAGTATACAAATTCTATAGTTCTTTCTGCTCAAACTGGAACTGGTGGAGAAAAAACTATCACTTCTTATATTAAAAATAAAAAAATATATTTGAATAATCAGAATAGAACAAGAGAAAATTACAGCATTTTCGCTATAATTCAAGTTTAATTACTACATCTTATCCAAGGGCTCCAGCTGTAATAATCTTCTGCCCCTTGATTTACACGAGTGTACATAGAACCTCCACTTATATATAGTTGAGTTTTTCTAGCATAGTTAAATGTTATAAGCATTCCAAAATTATTTGTATCTCCTGCTGGTCTATTATTCATCAAAAATCCCGACCAACTTTCGAAAGCGATAACGCAGTCATTATGCACTACATTACAGTCTTTCGTTTGTTTAATTTTGAATAAATTTTCCAATCTCTTACGATTTTCCCAAATAGATAGTTCTTCAAAATTCCCATCTGGAACACTTACTCTTCTGTTTTGTGCTTCTTTACAAATGTAGAATTTTTTGTTACCTGGAAAATAGTAAACATTCCCCTTTACTGCTTCTGTTAATGGAAATTTACCATCTTCTTTGCCAACAGCAGCAACAACTCTATCTTCAATTTCTAATGCTGTTCCTTTATATCCACCGTTTTGTGTGTAATTTTCTTCAAGATATTCTTTATTAATCCAAGTGTTTTTTCCACTCCAATTAATAATAGTAGCATCTGAGTTTGTTACTTCCATTCTAATATCTATTTCAAAAGCTATCACACTATCAGTTTTTGCTGGAATGTACTGAGCATTATCTTCATTACAATACCAATACAAGCAACCATTAGAACTACTGTCATTTACATAAATTCCTATCTCTTTAAGATAAAAACCTTGTGTTATATCATCATTAGTTATTTGAATTGTCAGATTAATAGCATTATTTTCTTGTTCTTTTTTTAATATTTTTACATCTTTTTTATATGAAATAAGAGATGTTTGATTTTTTGGATTTTGTCCACTTACTATAGCACCATCTCCTATTTCCACTTTTAAAAATTCTACAGCTAATTCATTTGCAAGCCTAGTTGCTAAATAGTCAGCACCTTTTTTTGTAAGTCCTCTAAAAGCCATTTAAACCTCCTTTTTTAATCTATAAATTAAAGTATTATTAAATACTTTTTCTCCAACTAGATTAGTTAGTGTATTATTTTCTTTTAAAACTTTTTTAGCTTTATAAATTACCATACTCATTACATTAATTCTTTCAGAATTAGTTGGAATTACATTAACTACTCTTAATCCTAAGTTAGCTGGAATCATAGGTCTTAATTCTTTGTATATACTGTAATCAAAATCATTAAATTCTTTTTGCTTTTCTAATCTAATATCTAATTCATATTTATCATTAAATAAAATTGGAATAGCTTTAGTCTCAACATTTTGATAATAAGTAATTAAAAATTCTTCTAACCATCTCCAAGTATATGGAAGAGTAGCATTCCATTTTATATAAACTCTCAATTGTCTATCTTTTAAATTATCAGTTGCCTTAGGATAAATATTCATCATTTTTTCAAATTTAGATATTCCTAAAACATCTGTAGAAAATATAAAACCATTATTAAAACTTCTTCTAATTTCATTCCAAAGTTTTGTTAAATCTACATTTTCAATATTAAAAATAGCTTGTATTTCTTTATATTCCTGCATAAAATCAGGTAAATTATCATATAGGTTAACATCTTTAAAATTGGACATAATTTCCATCTCCCCACACTGGAACTTTAAAAGAGTCTAATGTAAAGTTTTGAGGATATCCATTTACCTTGGTTTCCTGAATGTCTATAATGTTAGGATTTAATGCTAAAATTCTTGATTCTATTATTGATGTTCTTACAACTATCTTTTCTGATTCTTTGAATTGTTTTCTCAATTCTAAAAGATATGCTTTTAAAACTTTATCAATATCAGCTTTTATATTAGTAACAGATAAATCTTTTAAAGTTAATTTCGTAGCAATATAAATTTTTTCTTGTGCAGGAGTATCAACTGTAACTAGATGTCCTATTGGAGCTAATCCTTTACCTGTTTGGTCTTTAGTTGGGTCCAACACTTCTTGAATTTTAGAAATTAAAGATGTAGAAGCTATATTAAATTCACTATCTAAAATAGTTACTCTTACTGTTCCTCCACCTTTCCAAACAGGAGTTACTTTAACTACTCCTACCCCAGCTTGTGCCATAGTTTTTTCTTCATAGTCTTTTATATTTCCACCATAAGCCTGTAGATTAAAACTATCTAAATATCTTTGCCTTATACTTTCAGTTTCTTCTTCATCTTCACCAGGAATAAGCATTTCTGTTATTTTTGCTGATGTTAATCCAGGAATATAGTCTATTGGGACTAAATCTCCTACAGAACCATTAGGTTCTTCTCCATAAGTTTCACACTCCAACATATATTCAAATGTTCCAGTAGGTAATTTTTTTATAACAATATAATTATAGATATCTAAACTAAATCTACTTCCAATAGGAATATCCATATTAAAAATACCTTTATATACTCCAACACTTGCAGATTTTGGTTTTATTCCCCTTTCTGCTGCTCTCCTTATCAAAAACTCTCTACTTGCTGTATCTCCAAATGTTTGTTGATAATATTCAGCTATTGTTAAATACATCTGAGCTTCTTCTAAAGAGTTTCCAGCAGTAGCATCAAATACTACTGACCCTTCACGAGTATCAATATCTTTACGAACCCTACTTAATTTATCATTCAGTAAATTTTCATAAGTCTTGTCCTCGAACATTATGCTACTTTCACCTCCTTAGCTATTTCAACATCACCATAAATTGTTTTAGCTGTAAAAGTCATTGCTAAACTTTCTCTTTTTTTTGTATCATCAAATAAAAAAGACTCTACTGCAATAATTCTTTCGTCTTGCAATAAAGCCTCTGATACTCTTGACACTAATTCAACTTTACAATAACTTTTAGATTTTCCAAATAAGTCTTTTAATTCAATCCCATAGTTCCAACTATAAATTGGATATTGATATCTCTCAGTATTTAAGATTTTATAAATAGCTTGTTTCATAGCTTCTTGTCCATCTGTTTTACCTGTAATTTTGTTTCCAAAGATAGACATTTTATAAGTTTTAGTTGGAATAGCTTCCACTTCTGATTTTATTTCAACTCTATCATTTCTAACTGGCAGCATTATATCCACTCTCCTTCAACAATAGGATCATCTATTCTATCTAAAATATAATAGAGTTGTCCTCCATCTTGTCTTATTAGTACAACCTTTTCTCCTTTTCTTAGTGAATAGTGCATCATAATTTTTTTACGACCTTTATACTCATGTTCATGGTCTATTGGAATAACATTTTTTCCAGCACCAGGATGATCATGAGATGTATCCCAAGCTCCATAAATACTATCAGTGCTATGTTGAACTGTAATATCTACATAATAATCTCTTACTAAATGAGACAACATTAATTGGCTATCATTTATAACTTTTTTCTGGTCTATTCTTATCTTAAGAGGATCAACACTTTCAACTGTACCAAATTCTAGTTTAGATAGTTTTGAATTTTCTAACATATTAGAAACTATTTTTTTTATTGCTTCTATCATTCAATATCAGCTCCTCTCAATTTTAAATCCATAAAATGCTCATCTTTATTAAAAGTATGCTTTACACTTTCAACAAGCATATAATTACTAACCTTAATGTCTCCTAAGTCTAATTTTACAACTATACTTACTCCGGCTCTCACTTTCACATTACCAAATACATTTTTAATAGATAAACTTTTAAATTTTCTATTATAAAGCTTTAGTAGTGAATCAGCTTTTACCTGTGGATTTTCTTTTTCATCTACTCTATCATAGTATTGTAAAATTCCCCATTTCTCATAAGTATGATTTTTTATTTCTGCTTCTGTGTTAGGAGATAAAAATATTTCTCTTAATCCCTTTTTTTTATTTTCTCTAGTTAATTTTATCTTGTTATATGTTTTATCTATTGATGAACTATATGAAAAATTTTCTGATATAGTTTCATCTATAAATATACCTTCATTCAATTTTAGATTTTCAACATCTTTTAGGGTTATTTTTCCAAAATCATCATAGATAACATATAATCTTTTTGTATTCTGCAATGTTAAATTTAGAGCAGTTAAAATAACATCAAATAAAGCAACATTATCTTCTAATCTTTCACGAATAACATATTTTGTATCTTCTATTTCACCACAATTTAATTTAAAGTCATCAGCTATCATTTTCAAGACTTCAGATGCCTTTTTATTCTCATAGTGATAGATATCTTTATTTTTTAAATATCTCAATTGGTCATAAGCAGTTACTGATAAAATTTTGTCTCTATCTCTTGAAATAGTAAATACAAAACCATAAAAAACTTCTTCATTCTTATATTTTACTGTTACTAAATCTCCTTCTTCAAATTGATTTAATTCATCAAAAATACATTTAAAAGTAAATTTCCCAGGAGTTCCTTTTCTTTCAGTATCCCAACAAGCACCATCAAGAATGGCAGGTGCAACTGGACCTTTTTGAGTTTTTATTATCAAATCTAAATCTCTATTCAAGTCTTATCACCTGCCCAGGTTTAATATCATGTACGGAACTTAATTTGTTTAATTCTTTCAAGAAATTACATTTATTTGCATCACCTAATTCTTTTTTTGCAATAATATAAAGAGTGTCTCCTTCTTTAACCTTATAGGTTCTTTGTGTCTTTTTTGATGAACTATCTCTAGTCTTTGTAGATATAAAAGTAGCTACAGATAAAGCTGTGCCTATGGCTTGAGCTCCAATATCAATATATTTAAAAAGAGTGCTTTTAACATTCTTGTATTCTTTTAAAGTCACTGATACAACAACATCTCTACCATTCCCAGCTTCTTCTTTTATTTCATAATTTTCAAGAGATACTAACATAGTTGTATTGTATCCTGAGCTTCCAATTGCTCCCTCTCTAATTACTATAAATCTGAAAGGTTTCTTTGAATTTTTTAAGAAACTTAGCATATTTAGATAATAATTGATAGGTAAAAGTACCCCTCTTGCAAAAGGGTACTTATATGCAGGTAAACACATATCAAATGTAAATTCTTTTAAACCTTCTTCTTTTAGGATGTTAAAATCTCCATCATTAATAAGTGTCACAACCTTATTCTTATTATTAATTTTAGTTGTAATGGAAGAAGGAGTGATAGGAACTAATATTCCATCTAAATAAAAAATATATCCTTTATCTATCATAAAATTATTCATAACTTCCCTCCGCTGCTATCGCAATACCTTCTTCCATTTTATTTGTCATATAGTCTACAATATCATCTAAGTCAAGAGCACTAGCAACATGTTGAGTTATTCCACCAACATCAACTTTTACTTCTGCTGTTGTAAATCTATTAATAGCTTCTCTTTCTGCTAAATCTCTCAAATAACTAATTTCATCATGTGATAAATCTAACATATCCCCAGCTTTCTTAGTATTTTTATCTATATTTTTTAATAAATCATTAGACTTAGCTACTTCAGGATTAGTAGAATTACCAAATTCTGTATTAGTATCTATTCCAGTTTCAGCATTTTTACCAAATAAACTAAAGTTAGCACCTTTTTCATAACCTTTATTATACATATCTTTCAAGCCTACTCTATCCATCATAACTTGAGTTGCATCCATTCTTTTCAAGGTTATTTCATTGCCACCAACTTTTTCATTTACCCAGTCACCAATCGCTGTTTGAACAGTTTCTAATCTTCCAACAACATTAGTTCCACATATAGTATCTATTATCGAACCTAAAAACTTAACTTTATCAATTAAAAAGTTTATAAAATTTGCAAATAGATGAGCTACAGCACGAATAGGATGTTTAAAAACATTGGCAAAAAATTCAGCTATACTAACTCCTAAGTTATAAATAGATACAAAAGTTTGTGCTAATTTATTCCAAGTAGCAGCAATTATATTATAGATTAGTCCTCCCATCCAATAGAATACTCCAACAATAAGACCTGTTGCAGAATATGCTTTACCTGTAATTTTGTTAAATACTGCTACAACTCCATATATGGCTGCAATAACTAAAGCAACTCCAGCTATAATCCAAGTAATTGGACAGGTCAAAATAGCTAGATTAAGTCCTGTTTGTGCAGCTGTAGCTTTTGCTAGTGCTACACTAACTGCCCCTAACATTGTTTGTTTTGCAAGAAGTGCTAAATTGTAAATAGTAGCAATTCCTGATGCAATGGCTGTTTTTACTGCTATAAATCCCATAACTAATTTATATGCTGTTAGTAATCCTAAGACTGTAACTAAAATTGGTTGAATAGGTCCCCATATTTCATAGAGGACAGTTCCCGCCATAGATATACCTTTTATAAGCCAATTTATCATAACAAAAGCTTTATTTATAAAAGATGAAACTCCATCAATAAAACCTTGAAACCTTTCACTATTAAAAATACCGCTCATCGTACTACTAATACTCATAAATGAATTAACAGCATTACTTTTTATTTGAGTAACAACATCTCCAAATGTCATTGGAATTGAATTAAATTTACTATTAATTTCATCTGACATTGCAAATACTGCATTCTTTATTACATCAGATGTAATCAATCCCTCTTTACTCATATCTTTTAATTCTCCTATAGACTTTCCTGTATATTTACTAATTGCTTGAGCCAATAAAGGAGCATTTTCCATAATACTTCTAAATTCATCTCCTTGTAATTTTCCAGAAGCCATAGCTTGAGTTAATTGATACATTCCTGATGTTTGCTCGGAAGTTGTTGCCCCTCCAACCTTAAAAGATTTAGCCATTAATTCAGAGAATTTTACAGTCTCCATATTGCTGTTAAACGCTTGTGGAGCTAATAAACCTAACTTAGAAACTACACTCGCTGTATCTAAGAAACCTGCTCTTGAATTTTTAGCAGATTGAAATATAGCTTGTTGTAGTTGCTCAGTTGTTTGTTTTCCATCATTTATCATATTTAATCTTGCTGTTGTTTGAGAAATATTATCTGAAACATCTAATCCCATTCTTACAGTTTGTATACCTGCATAGAGTCCTATAAAACTTTTTATTTTCCCATATAAAGAATTAGCTTTATCTACTCCTTTACTTAAAGCAGTATTAAATTTATTTTGCTCAACAACATTATCTTGTATTCTTTTCTGTATATTTTTTTCTATTTCATTTAATTGTGCTCCAGCTTGTACTATCATAGTTTGAGCATTAGCTAATCTACTAGTATCAATACTAACATCTGTATTGTTAACATTTTGTAAAGCTACAATAGTTGTATTTATAGCACCAACGATATTATTTAAAGGAGTGGACATTGCATCCATAAGCATTATAGAACCTTGTATCGTTGACATTAATCCACCTCCATTATTTCTTACTAGATTCTTTTTCAGCTTGAATTCTTATCTGAATACTTGCCATTATAAATGCTCGTTCTTCCTTTGGAAGTTCCAAAAACTTACTAGGCAATATATGGAACTTGTGGAGGCAATAGTAAAGCATATTAGCCTCACTATCGCCCCCATTTATTAGTTTTTTGCTTCTTCAGTTAAATCTTCAAGTGTTTTAAATCCATTGATTTTTTGAACTTCTGAAAATAAGTCTTGAAACTCTCCTGGAAGTAACATAGCTGTCAATAAGTCAGGCTTGTTTTTTACTCCATAGCTGTCTTGTAATTCTTGATTTTGTAAATCTGGAAAGACAACACAAGCAGCAATTAGCATAGAAGAATACTTATTAGAATCTAATTGAGGGAATAATTGTCCTTTTTTTCCTTTTAATTCTTTAATTTCAGTATTAGCTTCTCTTAATATTTGATCTTCCTGTGCTGTTAAAGGTCTTATTTCCCATTCAACAACTTTCCCATCTTCATCTTTAAATCTTTCAGAAACTGCTACTTTTTTATTTTCTTTTTGTACTGCATTTTGTTTTAAAAATACTTCCATATTTGTCATTTTTCATCACTCCTTATATCATTCCTTCTAAAATATTAAATGGTTTATTAATTATGAAATGTTCAAATGTAAACTTAATTTCTTCATCTAAATACTCAGCTCCAGCATCAAATTTAGATAAGATTCCACCATCAGTATTGCAACCTTGGTAAAGGATAGTTTGTCTACCTGCTTTTGAAGTAGGATCTTCATTAGAAACTTCTATTTCAAAGAAAATATCCTCTCCAGTATTTTGATACTTTTCCAATAATTCTCTAAAAATTGGAGCATTATAATGAACTGTCATAGTTCCACTACCTTTACCACCAACAGATTTATTTCCTTTACTTACTTTACCTAAAATAGGTACTTCAGTTTTTGTTTTTTCATAACTTGCTTCAAATTTAATTGCTGTCATTAAATTATATCTTTTTCCTTCTAATGTAACATAGCATTCGCCTAAGCTACCTGATACGGCATCTTTAGCATTCATTGTTATCATATCTGCCATTCTCTACCTACCTCCTATTGAACAATAACTGTCATATAAAGAATTTCCATACAATTTACAGGATTAACGGGATCCGTAACAACTACTGATTTTTTAGTTAAACCTTTCTCAACTTTAACTTTTTTAGGATCAAAATCTTCAAGTGCTTCTATTCTTTCAAGTTCTTGATGATGTGCAACTATATCTTTCCATAATCCTTCTCTTCCAGAATTCTTATTTCTGCTCTTTCCAGAATGTTTTCTATTAAACATTAAAGCGATATCATTTCCTATTTGATCTAAAATTCTTATAGTTTGATTTGATTGGAAATCATCATTTTTATATATAGTTATTGATGTATAACTATTTATATCAGTCAACACATATGGTTCTCCAACATTGTTATGAAATAATAATTGTCCTGCTTTTATTCCATTTATTAACTCAGATTGAGTAAACTTAGTATCAACTATAAAATCTCCATCATATTTTGTATTTGTTAAAGTAGCATTAACTTCACAACTTGCTTCAGCACCAGTTAACCAATATACTAGAGATTGTTCTGGAGCACCTTCATCTTTAACTTTATTTTGTAAGTTTATTACTCCTTCATAATCTGCTGCATATCTATATACAACACATTGAAGTTTTACTCCAACTTCATCTCTCATTCTCTTAGTCCATTGAACATACAATTTCTTTATAACTTCATCTTTAGAAGTACATCCAATAGTATTGAAAGAATAAGATTCAGCTAAATCTAAAAACTTTTGATGTTCAGCACCAGTTACAGTAGTCAAGTTACTACCATTTGCTAATTTAGTTCCAGCAGTATCTGTAAGCTGAGCTGCTTTTTTGAATACAACATAATCGTTATCAATTAATTCAGAAGCATTAGCAACTGTTTGGCTATCCACTTTCTTAGTTCCTAACATAGTAATAACATCTTTTTTATTAGATTCATCTATATTAGTCTTAACTATGATAGTTATGTCATTCCCTCTTGTTCCACTATATTTAGCAGTTGCATAATCATTACTTGCTTTTACCCCATCACCATTTAATCTATAAAGATAAACAGTTTTTGCTTTCATAAACAAATCTCTCAAAGGTTTCATTTTTTCATCTGTATAATCATATCCAAAAAGTTTCATAGTATCTTTTTGAAAATCACTATTTTCAATTTTAAAAATGTCGCCATCTACTCCCCAATCAAGTTCAGTAGCAATAGTAGCAAAACCTCTGTCAGATATATTTACTGTTGCTCTTGAAGCAGAAATGAAGTTAATATATGCTCCTGGTAAAACTTTATTTTGAGTTAAAAAAGTTCCTCCACCATTCATTATTGAACCTCCTTATTCATAAAATTTTCTATAATTTCATCTATCCTTGAAAAACTATATTCTTCATCATCTTTTAATAAAACATTCAATATATCTTTTCTATTGGAATATTTTTTACTTGCGATAATTTGTTCTTTTGAATATAGAATTTCATCATCTTTTTTTGTTTTAGTTGCCATTAGTCCCTCCTATCTGGTTTTACATCTGTTTTTAATTCTTCCATAAATGGTTCTTCTTCTCCTACTTTTCTTACAAATGGTTTGAAAGTTACAAAGTAATGAAGATTACCATCTATAAACTGTGAATTTCTGTCTAAGCCTCTTAATAAATCTCCTTCTTCTGTTTTGATTAATTCCAAAATATTATTTAATTTTTGAGAAATTTCCATTAATTCCCAATTGTCATCCTCATTCTTAGGAAAATACTGAATATCTAAATCTATTTTTTGTTTATATCTATTCCCTAATACCTGTTTTTCATTAGGATTTAATAGTTGAATAAAAAAGCAAGGCTCTTCAAAACCTTGCTTAATCTTATTTACATATATTTCTACTTCTGGAAATGTTTTCTCAAGAGTATTAGATATAGCACTTACTACTCTACTTAGCATTACCAAACACCTTCTTCAATATACTATCTAATTTCTTTTCTAATATAGCATCCATATTTTCTTTTATTTCATTCTCTGAAATAGTTAACATAAATCTACCAGGAACCCAAGCTCTTTTTAACTTCTTTCCAAGTACAGGGACAAATCTACCTGGTGTTTGCCTGTGCCCATACTCAACATAAGAAGCATAATGGGTAGGATTTATAACTTCAACTGAATAAAAATTACCATTTTTAAAAACTTGACTTATTGTCCAATTTCTTCTTAAGTTTCCACCATTTTTTTTAGTATTTGGAACTTTTTTTCCATCAACTGTTTTAGATGTTTGAGCTAAATAACTATAATCTCCAACTGGTGTTCTAAAAATTACTTTTCTTAATAATAAAGCTCCTAAAGATTTAACAAGACTTGCCATTATTTCAGCTTGATTTTTTTGTATATTTTCTAAATTCTTTTTCATTACTTCTAATCCAGCTATATTAATTTTTACAGCTTGTCCCATATCAAGCTCCTTTATTATCAGTTACTAAAATAACTTCTTGATGTACTGAGTATATAGCAGGGATACCTGAAGCTTTATAAGTTTTAGATATCCCATTTCTAGTTACAACTATTTTTGAATTTTCTTTTATTTCTACTTTATTTGAAAGAAATAATTTTATAACTTGATTTGTTATAGCTATCGAAGGTGTTTCACTTGTAGAAGATATATTTTGAAACGAAATTCTACAAGGAATATTCTCTTGAACTAAAACGTCTTTAAACTCAGTTGTTTTAGTTTTTGGATCCTTTACTTTTTCAAAATTATAAATGCTACAAGTATCTCTCCATAACTTTTTTAAATTTCTTACCATTGTAATCTCCTATATTTATATAGCTCATTATCTTTACCAACCAATAAATCATTTAGCATAAACTCAAATAATTCCTCAGGTGTTTTTACTGTATCCGAATAAGTTTCAGTTGTATCCCCTTCTTTAATAGATTTTAAAACAGAGGAGAAATCATAATCTTTAAGCTCTCCGTTGAGCTTTTTAAAATTAAGTATTTCTCCTACTGCTTTATCTACTAATATATATTTTAGTCCATCTGGAATGCTATCAAATTTATAATTTTGATTTGTAAAATTATTAATACTAGATAAGGCTTTATTTAAAAAATATTCTATGCTTGTAGCTTCATCTATTTTGAATAATTTTAGCTTTTCAATTATCATTTCTTTGAAATTTCCCATAATTATCCTCTTGAAATAATTCTAGCTATTGGAATAGCTTTGTGGTCAATTGTTTCTTTATCTTCTGATTTTACTAATTCCCAGTTAGCCCCATTTTCTAAATCTGTATCATCAGGAGATATAGTGCTGGCAGTTTTATATGAAATTCCAAATGGTGCATAACAGAATCTCTTTCTAGTTATTAAAGTATCTTCTCCACCATTTTTATATGGATTTCTTGCCATTTCATAGGGATGTAATGTCCCTAAATCTTCATAATCAAATGCTCCTATACCTAACAAATAAGTTGTATATGATATACCTGATGGAACTAGTGCAGCATAATCTCCTTCTTTAGCAGTCCATTTAGTATCAAATTTTGCACCATTTACTGTTGCAACAGCAACTTCTTTTTCTCCTGTTCCAGCATTAGTAATTTTTAGTGCTTCAGGGTGTGATGTTGTTACTTTTGCATATTTTTCTCCTTCAAATTCTTCTGTTGGCATAGAATCATCTATGAATACAACTCTGCCATTCCAAGTAGCTAATCCTACTTCTCTTTGCATTCCGTTTGCATCTGTTTGAGTAAAATATTTTATGATTTGTAAATTCTCCAAATTAGTGGCAACTGTTGAGTGCATAATTGCCATTTTAAAGATATTTTTATTATCTCCACAAGCTTTTTGAGAAGCGGTATTTAAAGTTGTAGCTCCTACTGCACCATCTGCTCCTGCTTTTTCTGTAATATTCAATGTATGAGCTTCAACAAATTTTAGATTCGCTGCTCCTGTCATTGAGAAAACACCTTTTAATATCTTTATTAAAATATTTTGGTAAACTTCTGCCCAATAATCAACTAATTGTGCTGCTACATTATCCATAAAATTAACTCCACCAGTTATATCAAATGAAAAGTCTTTTTCTGTCCAGCCTTTTGCTCTACCAATTGTAATTACACCTCTGTTAAAAGTTTTAGTTGTTTCTGTTGTTATATCAGTAGAACCATTATAGTTTAAAGGTGCTCCACCTATTTTACCAAGCATAGGTAATACTGCATAATGTGTCCCTGTTTGATTAGCAAATGCATCGTGTATTTCTTTATTACCCCTAATCGCTCCACACTTTAATAATTCATTCTTTTTAGTATTTGGTATTCTACTTGAATACTTTCCAAATGCCTCCGCATTAAATGTTTTTGCATCAAAATATATTGCCATTTTTCATCTACTCCTTTTTTATAAATTGTTAATGTCTAAGTTAGGATTAGCTTCTAACATAGCTACCATTTCTGAATAAGTTTTTGGTCCATCTCCACCTGGAGTTTTATTATTTCCATCACCAGGTTTAAAACCATTTGGATTAGCTGGTTGCTTTTCAATCTCAAATAAATATGGATCTGATTTTTTCAAATTAGATAATTGTTCTTCTAATCCTACAACTTTTCCATCTTTTAAATCTGCTTTTTCTAAGTCTAATAAAGCTTTTATTGCTTTTGAGTTCTTCCCTTTTGCTCCAGTAATTGCAATATCAACTGCATTGTTTAATTGTAAATCAAATAAGTCTTTTGCATATTTTTCAGCAGCACTCTTATTATCATTTTGAAGTTTCTCAATTTGAGCTTTTAATTCTTTATTATCTCCCACAGATTTTTCTAATTCTTTTAATTGCTTGTCTCTTTCTGCAAGCTGTGTTTCTAAATTCTTTTTAGCTTCTAATTCTTCATTAAAACGACCCTTTGGAACAAAACTTTCCATATATGTTTTATGAGCTCCTAAAACTTTATCGGCTTGTTCTGATGTAAGTCCTAATGCTATTAATTGTTCTTTTTCCATTTTTTCACTCCTTCATTTTTATCGTTGTATGCCAACGTAATTGGTTGTCTTGTTCTTTATCGCCTACAATACTAAAAAGGCGAGATGTTTGTTTAAATATATAATAAGTTTATTTATTACTTGAATTTAACCACTCTCCTTAATATTAAAAAAAAGGAGCTTTTATACTCCTCTTAAACTATAAATATTAAAAAAACTATCTGAGATTTTATATTTGACGATATTTCCCAGCTCTATAATTTTCAACAACTTTTATTTCTCCTAATTCTTCGATTCTTTTTAAGGCTTTTTCATTTTCTATTTTTGATAAATTTATTTCTTTACCATCTTTAATCGAAACAGTTTCGATATCATTAAAAATAAAATCTAATAATTTGTAAACTTCATCATAATTTTTTGGATCTATTAAATCTTTTGAAAGGTTCCAAAACATTATTTTACCCCCTTTAATTTCATTGCAGACACTAAAACATTATAAAAAATTTCTTTCTCAAAATCTGTTAGATTATCAATAGAAGTTGTATTTTTCATTATTTTAGTACTTCTATCCACTATTTCTACTACTTCTTCTTTTGATAAAATGTCAGGAGCATTTTTATAAATCAATGTAAATATCTTACTTTTATTTTTCTCTATGTAATCAATATATTGTTTACTATATTCTAAAATATCTAACTCTTGCTTAAAAATCACATCTCTTATAGGCATCCATATAGCATTTTTACCTTTATATCTTTCATAATATACTACTCTACCAAAATCTGAGATAGTTTTACATTCTTTAAATTTTCTGAACTTCTTTAATCTAGGTAAAACTTCAGCCATTCTTTTTGGATAAGACACTCCTAATTTTACTTTATTTTCTACCAAGTCTGATAAATAATGACCTGATGATTCAGCAAAAACTTCTTCAATATCTCTCCATTTATCTATAAAATCAGCATCAGAAAAGTGAACATCTACCAATTTATTATCTAACATAGCATGATAGGATTCATGAAAAATTGTTTTTTCACGATAATATAAATTTCTTCCATCATTTAAAGATAATTTCATCTCTTCAAATTTTCTTCTATACATAATTTTTTTACTTTTTGTCAATTCTATATCATAAGAAGCTTTAACAGAACCTCTATTATCAGAAATTACAAATTCTAAATTTTCATCTAAGTCTATATTTTTTAAAATCTTTTTTCCTACTGTTCCAAGACCCGAATTGTGTTTAATGTCTTTTAAAACATTCTCTTTTATTTCTTTATCTATCTCAGCATTTCTCAATTTAATTATATCAGATTTATTTTTACTTTCAAGATTGCCTTTACCATTTACTTGTATATCTATATCTTTTTTAATATGTTGGTCTTTCCATTCCTTATAATTCATGTACTTAACTTCTTTATATTCTCCATTTTCATCTCTTGATGCTCTTATAGGGTCATCATCAAAGTATGGAGCTATAACTGTTCTACAATGAGAATGAAAAGGAGGCACTGTTACTCCTATTTCTTGATCCGATATATTAAAAACTTTTCCATCCATTTCTTGACAAATTTCAGAAGTATGTAAATCCAATGTTGCTACTATTTCATATTTCTCAACATCTATACTTTTGAAAGCTTCTATCTGTGCTTTTGAAGCATAAGCAGCAGATTCTGTTTCTAGTAATCTTCTTGCAACATACTCTTTATTTTTTATCTTATCAGAAACAAATTTAGATATATCTTCAACAGCTTCATCTAATGTATTACCAGTTATAAAAGATTGAGTAATTTTAGTTCTCAATGTATTTATTAATTGTTCCTTGTCTTGCCAAATCCTATCTGAAAAAGTTTTTCCATCTTTTAACCAAGGCTTTCCTATGACTTGATTAATCTTATTTCTATCTAAAGTAGCAAAACTTGTTTTAAGATTCAATCCTTTTGAAATCTCATACAATGAATGATAATAAGTATCTTCATAATTCTTTATTAAATAATCTTCTAACATCTCATTTTCTTTATTTCTTAAAGTTTCAATGCTATTTTGAACTTGAAGTTGTAAAGCTTCTAATCTTTTAATATGTATTCTAGCAGAAGCATTTTCAAGTTCTTTTTTCCATGCTACACTTTTAGCTTTTTGAGTATACTCTGCTAAAGTCCATTTAAACTCTTTTAATTCATCTTTAGTTAGTAACTTTTTAGCATCTGCTAATGATATTTGATTATTATCAGCTATTCTAATATACCATTTTTCAATATCACTTTTTATCTTATTTTCAGCTATTTTATATTGTTTTTCTATTTCTTTAGTATAAGCTTTATTTGATATATTCCTTTGTTTTTCTTCTTCTTCAAATCTTTTAGTCCAGTAATTATTACTCATCTAAATCAGAAACTTTTTTAGTTCCAAAATCTCCTGGATAAGGATCTAATTCTTTATTTTCTTTTTCAAGTTGTTTTATTTCTTCATCAACATTGTTAACCCAAGGATGTTGAGTTATTATAGTTTTTTGAGATATGATCCCAACACTAGACTTACAATTATTAATTGTTTCAGATTCATTAACTAAAACATCTCTATTAAATATTACATCAAGAGTTTCATTAACATTTAAAGCTTTATTTATAAACCACATTAACTCTTCAAAAGATGCTTGAAATTCTACTTCCATTTGATTAGCATCTAAATCTATATCAGAATACATAGATTGAATATTCATCTCATTAGGATTATTTCCAAGTCTTTCATCTTTAGCATCAAAACCTCTTGCATTTTCTATTATTGCTTTTTTAAGTAATTTTATTATTAAAGCATAGTTTTCAGAGTTAACTTCTATTTGTAAAGCTTCAAGTCCACCTTTACCGCCATCAGTATTAGTAACTTTTACTGCTCTATATGTTGCTAAGTTTCTTCTAAACTCTCCTAAATTCTCTCCATCATAGTTAGTTAAGATTAAAATTGTACTTCCTGCATCTTCCATCATATTATCTTGAAATTTAGAAATTATTTCATTTAAGGCATCTTGTAAGCATTTAACTCTGCATATCAAAGGTTGCTCTAAGTTATTACTTCTAAAAGGAATTAATGGAACTTTTCCCCAGTTGTATGTTTCTTCTCCTATAGCTATATAATCTGAATGTCCTAAAGGTTTTAAACTATCATTCCAAATAAAAAAGTCTACTCCATTTCCTGAGTAAACCTCTACTTTTTTAACTGGAACTAAACTATTATATTGAAACTCTAAGACTTCATATAATCTTATAGCTAATTCTAATTCATCTTTATTATTATCTTTCCATATTGGTAATATTTCAGAAGGTTCAAATTTTCTAAATTGTAATTCACCTTTTTGGTTAAAATATGGATAGATCCAACCTATTCCACCATTAAGAGTATCCTCTCCTAAATTTCTTAAAGTTCTTAGAAACTTATTACCAAATAATTTTAAAACATTTTCATTTTTACAAATAAAAGTTGGTTTCTTAGCTAAAAAATAATTAACTTTTTGGTCAACCATTTTTGAATACTGGTTATCAATAAGTTTAGAATTAACTAAGTTATTAATATCTTCTAATCTACCGCCTTCTACTATTGCTTTTCTTTTTTTACTTAATATGTCATGACTACCTTTGTAATATCTTTCTCCATTTATCTGATCCACTCTAGTTTTTGAAGAAAGCCATTGACTTATTAAATATTCAAGTTTTCTAATCTCCATATTTTCCACCTTTGGCTTTTTAAATAGTTTTTTTATCCATTCCCACATTATTAACTCCTATTCAAAAGATAATCCTGATATTTTATTACATTTTTCAGCTATCCCTGTAAGGACATCAGGAGCATCATCATGTTTATTTTTTCCTTCCTTCTGATAAGTAGTTATAGCTTTATAAAATTCAGTCCACCTATCAGCCCAATTAACTGGGAAATAAATATGTTCCATAACCCAAGTTGCATTAGATAATATTCTAGCTCTTTTATTTTGTGTTTGATGAAACCATCTAACTTTACAACGATTACTATTATATTTTTCTAATAAATATTTATCTACTGCTCTTGCAAAACCTCTACCACCATTATTAGATTCTATATCAGCTTCTTTTATATTATTATCCATTAATATTTTAGCAGTTGCTGGTTCTGTTATCTCCATAGGCTCTTTTGTATATAGAACATCTAAAATATATGCTTCCTTGTTATATACTCCATAGCAAATAGAACATAAATAATCTTCTCCAGTATCAGCTGTATCTGTATAGTTTTTATATGCTGTAAATAATAAATTATTGTTTGAATCCATAGGTAACTGATTATATGTTTTTATACTGCTATATAATCTACCCTTAATGTCTATTGGCTCTTGTTGATAGTTGGCTGAAGCTATTTCTAGTCCCATAGCTTTTGTTTTTGATAAATAAGATTTATAACTTAATATTTCATCACAAAGCATAGTACCTTTATCATCTTGAACAGCTTTCATTTTTATATGTTTTATCT